>Ga0335080_10002130_pt1 | contig 19642 bp, 17 predicted proteins | sample Lox_Sample_34_FD_206720 | JGI IMG/M metagenome (GOLD analysis project Ga0335080, IMG submission 206720) | Soil microbial communities from Loxahatchee National Wildlife Refuge, Florida, United States - Lox_Sample_3.4 | ecosystem: Environmental > Terrestrial > Soil > Wetlands | place: USA...
GCTTCGTCGAACTGCACGTCGAGCAGGGCCGCGGGCTGATCGACCTCGGCCGGCCCGTCGCCGTCGGCACGGGCATCTGGCCGCACGGGCGCTGGCGGATGGAGTTCGCCGGCGAGGCCAACCACGCGGGCACCACCCGCCTGGAGGACCGTCACGACCCGATGCTCGACTACGCCGCCGCCGTCTTGCAGGCGCGGGAACTCGCCCGGAAGTACGGCATCGTGGCCACCTGCGGCAAGGTCGCCGTCGAGCCCAACGGCATCAACGCGATCCCGTCGCGAGTGCGGGGCTGGCTGGACGCACGCGGCGCCGACGCAGGCGCGGTCCGCGCGCTCGTCGCCGAGCTGTCGCAGGACCGCGACGTCCACGAGGAATCCTGGACTCCGGCTACCCCGTTCGACGCCGTCCTAAGCGACCGGTGCGCGGCGGTCCTCGATGACGCACCGCGGCTGGCCAGCGGCGCCGGGCACGACGCGGGCGTGCTCGCGCAGGCCGGCGTCGCCACCGCGATGCTGTTCGTCCGCAACCCGACCGGGATCTCGCACTCCCCCGCCGAGTTCGCAGAGCGGGATGACTGCCTGCGCGGCGTGCAAGCGCTGACCGCGGTCGTGACCGACCTCGTCGCGGGCCAGACCCCATGACGACGCTGTTCGCGAGCCACGCCCTGCTGCCGTCAGGACCGGCGCGGGACGTCCTCATCGAGGTTGCTGACGGCAAATTCACGTCGGTGACACCGGACGCCAGTGCGCGGCCGGACGTGACGCGGCTGCGCGGCGTGGTCCTGCCCGGTTTCGCGAACGCGCACAGCCACGCGTTCCACCGGGCGCTGCGCGGGCGCACGCACGCCGGCGGCGGCACGTTCTGGACCTGGCGCGAAGCCATGTACTCGCTGGCGTCGCGGCTCGACCCGGACAACTACCTGGCCCTGGCCCGGGCGGTGTACGCCGAGATGGCACTGGCCGGCATCACCACGGTCGGCGAGTTCCACTACGTCCATCACGCGCCGGGCGGCCTGCCGTACAGCGACCCGAACGCGATGGGCCATGCGCTGCAGCAGGCCGCCAACGACGCCGGCATCCGGCTCACCCTGCTCGACACCTGCTACCTGGAGGGCGGACTCGACGCCTCAGGTCACCTCCCGCTGGACGAGCTCCAGCTCCGCTTCAGCGACAAGACCGTGGAAGCGTGGGCATCTCGGGTCAGCGATATCGACGCCCGGCCCGGCACGGTCACCGGCGCGGCCATCCATTCGGTCCGGGCCGTCGCATCGGGTGACCTCGCCCGGGCCGTCGCGGCGAGCGCAGACCGTCCGCTGCACATTCACCTGTCCGAGCAACCGGCCGAGAACCAGGCCACCCAGGCGTACTACGGCCGTACCCCCACCGCGCTGCTCGGCGAGAACGGCGCGCTCACGCCGCGCACCACGGTCGTGCACGCGACCCATCTCTCCGAGCGCGACATCCGGATGCTCGGCGATGAGCGGGTGACCGCCTGCTTCTGCCCGACCACCGAGCAGGACCTCGCCGACGGCATCGGTCCCGCCCGCGCGCTGGCGGACGCTGGCGCCCGGCTTTCGCTGGGCAGCGACCAGAACGCGGTGGTGGACCTTATCGGCGAGGCACGGGCGCTCGAGTCCGGCGAGCGGCTGGCTTGGCTGCAACGCGGCCGGTTCCGGCCCGATGAGCTGCTGGCCGCCGCCACGGCACATGGCTCGCTGGGCTGGACGGACGCCGGAGCCATTACCCCGGGCATGCGGGCTGACCTGGTATGCGTACGCACCGACACGGTCCGCACCGCCGGCGCGGACCCGGCCCAGATCCTGCTCGCCGCCACCGCGGCCGACATCGACTCGGTCTGGGTCGACGGTGCGCCAGTCGTGTCCGGAGGCGCTCACCGTCTCGGCGACGTAGCCGGGCTGCTCTCCGATGCGATCGGCGACCTATGGGCGGACTCGTGACCAGTGTTCTGGTTGCCCTCGACGCATTACGGGCTTGCGTCTTCGACCTCGGCCAGGATCTGGCGGGCCGCGGCTTCGTCGGAGGGGGCGACCAGCACGCGGACACCCTCCAGTTGCAGCTGCGGGTCCTGCCCTCCGGCATCATCTGCCGACACGGCGGCCCGCAAGCCGTTGCTGCGCAGCAGGCCGACGATCAGTTCCGCCTCGGTCCGGCTGGTAACGACGATCAGAGGCACAGTCAAGCCGTCCACGATCCGCTCCTTTGGCATAATGGCCGCACTCCCCCGGGAGCAGGTGGCGGCGACCGTGGTTGCCATCGCCATGGTTGTTAGGGTAACTAATGAGCCTTGGCGGGCTAGGGAAGAGCTGCCCCCAGATCGAAGGGCCGCGCCGATGAAGCTGCCTCCTGTCGAGTACGAAGCGCCGACGACCGTCGCCGACGCTGTGGATTTGCTGGCCGAGCACGGTGACGAGGCGAGCGTGCTGGCCGGCGGCCAGAGCTTGATACCGCTACTGGCGCTGCGGCTGGCCCGCCCGGAGGTACTCATCGACATCAACGGCGTTGATGAGCTGTCCGGAGTGTCGGCGGAAGACGGCTGGGTGACGATCGGCGCCATGACGCGGGAGTACGTGGCCGAGGAATCCGGGACCGTCGCCGAGGCCGTGCCGTTGCTGGCGGCCGCTCTGCCGTTGATCGGTCATGAGGCCATCCGCAGCCGCGGCACGATCGGAGGCAGCCTGGCGCATGCCGATCCGGCCGCCGAGTTGCCGGCCGTCGCCAGGGCGCTCGATGCCGAGTTCGTGGTGCGCGGCCCATCGGGGATGCGGGTGATCCCGGCGGCGCAGTGGTTCGAGGGTTTCCTCACGACGTCACGCCGCGGCGACGAGCTCCTGGTGGAGGTGCGGTTCCCGGCCGCGAACGGGGACACGGGGGTCAGCTTCACCGAGGTCGCCCGCCGCCACGGTGACTTCGCCATCGTGGGCCTGGCGGCATCGCTGGCGTTCTCGGGCGGGGTGATCAGCGATGCCCGGCTGGCGTTCGCCGGCGTGTCTGATGTGCCGGCCCGGGCCACCGCCGCGGAGGATCTGCTGACCGGCGAGAGGCCGTCGGCGGAACTGTTCGATGAGGCGGCCCGCCGGGCGACCGAGGATCTCGACCCGCCGGCCGACCTGCACGGGTCGTCGGACTACCGGAAGAAGGTCGCGGCCGCGGTGATGCGTCGGGGCCTGCGAGCAGCAGCGGACAACGCCGCGAGAGGCAGTGACTGATGGTGGACATCACCATGCGGATCAACGGCGCGACGCGCACGGGTTCGGCCGAGGCGCGCAAGACGCTGGCGGACTTCCTGCGGGATGACCTCGATCTGACCGGCACCCACGTCGGCTGCGAGCACGGGGTCTGCGGGGCGTGCACGGTCATCGTCGACGGCCGGGCGGTGCGGTCGTGCCTGATGCTGGCCGTCCAGGCGGCCGGCCGCGAGGTGACGACGATCGAGGGACTGGCCCCGGACGGCGGGCTGGGCACGCTGCAACAGGCGATGTGGGATTCGCATAGTTTCCAGTGCGGTTTCTGCACGCCGGGGTTCGTCATGCAGGCCACCGCGTTCCTCAGCGACCACCCCGACGCCGACGAGCAGCAGATCCGCGAGGCGCTGTCCGGCAACATCTGCCGGTGCACCGGCTACCAGAGCATCATCGATGGCGTCCTGCTGGCCGTCGAGCGTAATCGTGAGCTGAGCTGAGGGAGGGGCCATGACAGCAATTGCGGCTGAGCGTTACACCGGCGCCAGCATCAAGCGTTCGGAAGACCCGCGCATCCTGACCGGCGCAGGCCGGTACGTCGACGACATCAAGCTGCCCGGGATGCTGCACGCCGCGTTCGTGCGCTCGCCGATGGCTCATGCTCGTGTGCTGTCGGTCGATGTCTCGGCTGCGCTGGCGCTGCCCGGAGTGGTCGCGGTGCTCACCGGAGCGGATCTGGAGAGCATGACGGTGCCAGGGCCGGACGCGCTGATGGCCCTCATGGGCTGGACGGGACCCACCCCGGAGTTCACCCTGCTCGCGACCGACAAGGTGCGCTTCGCCGGCGATCCCGTGGCGATCGTCGTGGCCGAGAGCCGCTACCTGGCCGAGGACGGCTGCGAACTGGTGGAGGTCGAGTATGACGACCTGCCTCCGGTCGTGGATGCCGCCTTCGCGCTCGACCCGGGCAGCCCGCCGCTGTTCGCCAACCTGGGTGACAACATCGCCCGCCTGCACTCACGTAACGAGTTCGGCGACGTCGCCGGCACGTTCGCGGACGCCGACCGCATCATCGACTTCCACATCGACGTGCACCGGCACCAGAACGTGCCCATGGAGGGACGCGGCTGCGTCGCGAGTTACGACGCCGACCAGGGTGTCCTGACGGTCTACGCGGCGACGCAGAGCGTTCACGTGAGCAGGATCGCCATCGCCATGCGGCTGGGTATCGAGGCCGACAAGGTGCGTGTCGTGGCCGGCGATATCGGCGGCTCGTTCGGCCTGAAAATCGGCGCGTCACGCGAAGAGCTCGCCGCGGCCGCCGCCTCGCGTCATGTCGGCCGGCCGGTCAAGTGGGTCGAGGACCGCGGCGAGAACCTGGCCGCGTCGGGCCAGGCCCGCGAGGAGAGCGCCGACGTGCGGGCCGCGGTCAGCAACGACGGCGACCTGCTCGGGCTTGACGTGAAGATGGTCATCGACACGGGTGCCTACCCGGGCATGGGCGCGATGGTCCCGGACATCATGCAGGCGATGCTGCCCGGCCCGTACAAGCTCGCGGCCCTGGGTTTCGAGTCGACCGCGGCGATCACGAACAAGGCGTCGTACGTCGCCTACCGCGGGCCGTGGGCGTCCGAGACGTTCGTCCGGGAACGCGTCCTGGACCTCATCGCGAAAGACCTCGGCCTCGATCCGGTCGATATCCGGCGGCGTAACGTCGCCCCGCGCACCGATCCGCCAGCCGCGATGGTCACCGGGCGCCCGCTGGTGGGAGTCACCTCGAAGGAGTCGCTGGAGCGGGTCGCCCAGCTCGTGGACTTTCCCGCGTTCCGGCGCCGCCAGGCGCAGGCACGAGCGCAAGGCCGCTACCTCGGCATCGGCGTGGCCACGTTCATCGAGGCCGCTCCGGGGCCGCGCTCGCCGGAGGGGCCCAGCGGACCCATGGGCACTGAGTCCATGCGGCTCCGGCTCACCGAAGACGGCATCGTCGCGCTGTTCACCGGCCAGATGCCGCACGGCCAGAGCCACCAGACGACCCTGGCCCAGATCGCCGCTGACGAGTTCGGCGTGCCGTTCGAGCAGGTTCGCGTCGTAGTCGGCGACACCGACGTCGTACCGTTCGGGCTGACCGGCGGCAGCCGGTCAGCCACCATGACCGGAGGCGTGGCGCTGCATGGCGCCCGGCAGCTCAAGGCCAAGGTGCTCGATTTCGCGGCGCAGCTCATGGAGGCCAGCGCGCAGGACCTGCTGATCACCGACGGCAACGTCTGGGTGCGCGGCGACCCGGCCAGCGCGATCACCGTGACCGAGGTCGCACGGCGCGCGACCTCGGGGCAGTTCGGTGCCGGCGTGGACGCCAATCTCGAGGTCGAGGCCACGTTCGACGGCGGCGAGGGCGGCTGGTCCGGCGGCACTCACTGCGCGATCGTGGACGTCGATGTCGAGACCGGCATCGTGCAGGTGGAGCGGTACGTCGCCGTCGAGGACTGCGGCGCGCTCATCAATCCCGCCGTCGTCGAGGGCCAGATCCGGGGCGGTATCGCGCAGGGCATCGGCGCGGTGCTGCTCGAGCGATCGGCGTACGCCGAGGACGGCAGCTTCCAGTCGGCCACGTTCATGGACTACCTGATGCCGACGGCCTGCGACGTTCCCCGCATCGAGATAGAGCACCTGGAGACCGTGCCGCTCGACGCTGACGTAAACTTCCGTGGCGTGGGCGAAGGCGGCATGATCGTCGCGCCGCCCACGGTGGTGAACGCTATCGAGGACGCACTGTCACCCTTCGGCGTGCGGATCTACGAGCAGCACCTGCCCCCGGCCCGCATCATGGAACTCATCGCCCAAGGGCGGGAGAGAAGAAGTCGATGAGCAGCTGGGTGACGCGCTCGGCCTGGCGCGAGCAGTAGCGCATCAGCGCGGTCTTGCCGATCCCAGCATTACCCCGAAGGACCAGCACCGCGGCCATGGCCTCACGATAAGCCCGTAGTCGGGGCAAGGGAACACACTGGTTCGAGGCGGCGTGATGGTATCCAGGCTCGTGCCATGACCGCCGCACACAACGGGTCGCCTGCAGGTCGCGTGGCCATCGTCACCGGAGGGTCCCGCGGCGTGGGCCGGGCGACGAGCTGCCGCCTGGCGGCGAGCGGCTACGCCGTCGTCGTCAACTACCTCCACGACCAGCGTGCGGCCGAGTCGACCGTCGAGGCGATCCTCGCGTGCAACGGCGACGCCGTGGCCATCCGCGCCGACATCGCCGACGATCTGGACGTTAATAGGCTCTTCGCCGAGACGATCGCAGCGTTCGGCAGCATCGACGTCGTCGTCCACGCCGCCGGCAGCCCGGTCACCGTGTCTCCGGTAACCGGGGTCGGAGCCCGCCATGTCGTCTCGGGCGACATGTCGTGCCTGATGCACCTGCAAGGATGCGCGCACCGCGACCGCGAGAGGTCCCCGAGTGGGAGGACCTGCGCACCCTGGCCTCGCAGATCAAGGAACACACACTCTCGCACCTCGCGGACTACCTGGAGCAGTTCGGGCAGCGGGCAGTGGCGAACGGCGCGCGCGTGCACTGGGCCCGGGACGCGCACGAGCACAACCAGACCGTCTACGACATCCTCAGCTCGCACGGCGCGAAGACTTTGGTGAAGTCGAAGTCGATGCTGACCGAGGAATGCGAGCTGCGGCCGTTCCTGGAGCGGCGCGGCATCACGGTCACCGAGACCGACCTGGGCGAGCGCATCCAGCAACTCGACCATCAGCCGCCCAGCCACATCGTCGGCCCGGCCTTCCAGAAGACCACGAAGGACATCGCCGAGGAGTTCGGCCGGGTCTACGGCTCCGACCCGGACCGGGCCGACCAGGTCTACCTGGCGCAGGTCATGCGCGAGCACACCCGCCCGCTGATCCTGGCCTCCGATGCCGGGATGACCGGCGCCAACTTCGCGGTCGCGCAGACCGGGGCGGTGGTCACGGTGACCAACGAGGGCAACGCCGACCTGTCCGGGAACGTGCCGGGCCTGCGGATCTGCTCGGTCGCATTTGTGGAGGATGTGATCCCGGCCGGTGACGTCGACGTCGGCGACGTGATCGTCCTTCCCGATGCCGATGACCCGGTTCTGGTCACCGTCGTCCGTGCTGCCCGGATGCAGCAACCGGGCAGCACGGACCGGCTAGCCCGGTCGATTGGCCACCTCGTCACGACTCAGCGGTTACTGGCGGGCAGGGCGGGAGCGAAGAAGTCGATGAGCAGCTGGGTGACGCGCTCGGCCTCGTCGTGGTGCACCCAGTGCGAGGCGCCGGGCAGGCGCTCAACGCGGTCCAGGGCGGGCACGTCGTCGGGCTCGGGCTCGGCGAGTTCGGGGCCGAGGTAGCGGTCGTCTTGGCCCCAGATGACCAGGGTGGGCGCCTTGACCGGGTGGATGGCGGCTTCGGCCTTCTTCGGCGGGGTCCGCACCGAGGACCGGTAGTAGTTGATCATCGCGGTGGCCGCGCCGGGCTGGGACCAGGCCGCGATGTAGCGGTCGGTCTGCTCCGGCGTGAGGGCCGGGCGGGCGTCGCGCAGGAAGTGCCGGAAGAAGTGCCAGTGGTTGGCGTGCACCACGGTTTCGGGCAGGTCGGGGAGGTCGAAGAAGAAGAAGTACCAGGACTTGCGGAGCTGGCCCGGGTGGTGCAGTCCCTGCGAGAGCTTGCGCGGGTGGGCGGCGTTGAGGATGGCCAGCCGGTTCACGGCCTCGGGGTGGTTCATCGCGGTGGCCCAGGCGATGGATCCGCCCCAGTCGTGGCCGGCCAGCAGCGCGGACTCGGCCCCGCGTTCGTGGATGAGATCGCGGATGTCGGCGGCCAGCAGGCCGATGTCGTAGGCCTGGACGCCGTCCGGCTTGGATGACAGGTTGTAGCCGCGCGTGTCGGGTGCCACCACGCGGAACCCGGCCGCCGCGAGCGGTCCGATCTGCTCCCGCCAGGCGTACCAGAACTCGGGGAAGCCGTGCAGCAGGACGACCAGCGGCCCCTGGCCGGCCTCGACGTAGTGCAGCCGCTGGTCGCCGACCTCGGCGTAACCCTCACGAAGGTCGCCCGGCAGGTCGGTAAACCCGGCTGACGGGTTCGGCGCCCCGGAGGCGGAGCCGGGGTCCTCGGGAGCGGTGGACGACGGGGGCATGAGGACCTCCTTCGATAGCTGGTAGAGCTCTACGATCGCGCCTCGGCCAGGTGCATCGAGCCCGTGCCGGACACTGGTCAGCACACGTGCGGGCGGGCACCGGGCCCAGTGGGGAACCAGGGACTAGCCGGATGGCGTGGGCTGACCTCGCGGGGGCAAGGCGTTGTGGAGGTCTCGGCGGGAGGTGATGCCCAGTTTGGCGAACACCTTGCGGAGGTGCCATTCCACGGTGCGGGTGCTGATGAACAGTTCCGCGGCGATCTCGGGGTTGGTGCGTCCGTCCCGGGCCAGCCGGATGATGTGCTCCTCCTGCGGGGTGAGCTGGCTGTAGGTGTCGATCTCGCGCTTGCGGACCTTCTCGCCGGTGGCGAGCAGTTCCCGGCGCGCGCGCTCGGCGAAGGCGTCGGCACCGATCGCGGCGAGCAGATGGTACGCGGCGTGCAGCTGGTGGCGGGCGTCGAGCCGCCGGTTCTCGCGACGGAGCCACTCACCGTAGAGCAGGTGCGCCCGAGCCAGCTCGGGCCGCAGCCGGGTGCGACCCAGCCGCTCGACCGCCTCGGCGTAGCACTGCTCGGCCTGCTGGCCTTTGCTGAGCAGCGCTCGCGAGCGCGCCTCCAGGCCCTTCGCCCAGTCGGAACCCTCAATGGTTGTCATGGCCGCCAGCCGGTTCAGCGCTTCTGCGGCCAGGTCCGCCCGTCCGGTTCGCGCGGCGGCCTCGATCAGTTCGGGGAGGATCAACTGTGTGCTCAAGGGTAGGTAGGTTTCCTCGGTAGACGGCTCCGCCACAGCCAACGCCTCTGCGTAGCGCCCGAGGCCGTTATGGAGGACCGCTGCGGACCAGTTGGCCATCTGGACGGCGAATCCCTCGCCGCGAGCCGTCGAGTCCTCAATGGTCGCCGTGAAGAGCGGTGTCACCTCCGCAAGCCGACCCCGGTACCCGGCGAGTAGCAGGTCACAGTTCGCAGCCAGGCGGATCCCGGTCACCTCATTGACGACGTCCCTTTCTGCGGCCAGCGCCGTCGCTGTCTCGAAGTCACCGGAGTGCGTGGCCACCTGTCCGCGTCCGTTCAAGGCCATGGACAACGGGGCGAGGGCGCCCGACGCGCGGGCGAGCTCGACATGCCGGGTGCTCAAAGCGACCCAGCTGTCGAAGTCCCACAGGGCCATCGTCGCCATCTGGGCGAGGATCCCCCACCGCAGCCACTCTTCCCCGGACACCTGATCATCGAGAAATGCGTTCACCGCTCGCCGCAACGTCGGCTCTGCCGCCGTATGCCCGTGGGTGACCATCCTCGCCAGGCCGTCGAGGAGGAGGTCACAAGGCCGCGGCGCCTCCGCTGGCGGTGGGGCCGCTAGTGCCGCCCGGGAAACCTCCTGCAGAAGGCCGCCGGGTCCGGCCAGCGGACCGGCGAGACTGGATGCCACCCAGTCGTAGAGGTACGTCTCCCGGGCGAGCCCGACATCGAGTAGTTCGAGCCTCCTGGCCGCTTGCAGCAGCAGAACCGGCGCGTCGCGCCCGGCCACGGATGCCCATTCGACCTGCCCCCGGAGTTGCTCCACGCGGGCACGCTGCAGATCGTCGACCGCGTCGGCTTCGGCTTGAGCCAGCAGGCCGAGCGCGGTCTCGAACGCGCCTGCGTGCACATTCGCGAGGGCGGCGGCCAGCGCTCGTTCGGCGCGCCGGGCCGGCACCGCGGTCAGGGCGAGCGACCGTTCGAGGAAGGCCGCCGCGGCCGCCAGCCCGGCTCGGGCCTGAGTCCTGACCGCCGCCTGCTCGAGCGCGGCGGCCACCTCTTCGTCCGGACCAGTGGCCGCGGCCGCCAGGTGCCACACCCGGCGCTCCGGATCGGTCTGGGCGTCCGTCGCCTCGGCCAGCGTCAGGTGGGCGGCGCGGCGATCCTCCGGGGACCCGGCCGTATAGGCGGCGGACCGCACCAAGGGGTGCCGGAACCGCACATGGGAACCGATCTGCAGCAGCTGATCCGCGTCGGCCGCGGCCGCCGCATCACGTCCCAGGCCCAACGTCGGTGCGGCACGCCACAGCAGCGTGGCGTCCCCGGTGGGGTCGGCCGCGGCCAGCAGCATCAGTCGCTGGGTCGGCTCCGGCAGCGCCTGCACCCGCTGCAGGTAGTGGTCCTGGAGACGACTGGGCAAACTCGCCGTAGGCGGACCGGCGAAGCCGCCGGCCAGCTCAGCTTCGCTCATCCCTGCGGCCAGCTCCAGCAGCCCTAGCGGGTTCCCCCCGGTCTCGGCCACGATCCGGTCGCAAACCCGCTGGTCCACGTGACCCGGGACCGCGGCTGTCAGCAACGCCCGCGCGTCCTCATCGGTGAGCCCGTCGACGGTCAGCGCCGGCAGGCCAGGAAACAACCGCTCGCCGGCTGCCTCCCGGACCGCGAACAACACGCCGATCGGTTCGGCCAGCAGCCGCCGTGCGACGAAGCCGAGCACCTGGGACGAGGCCCCATCCAGCCACTGGGCGTCATCGACCAGGCAGACCAGGGGCCGCTCGGCGGCATTCTCAGCCAGCAGGCTCAGCACCGCCAGGCCCAGGACGAACCGGTCCGGCGCAGGCTCCGCCGCCAACCCGAACGCCACCCGCAACGCGCGCTGCTGCGGCTCCGGCAGTGCGGCCAGGCCGCTCAGCATCGGCCCGCAGAGCTGGTGTAGCGCCGCGAACGGCAGCTCCATCTCGAATTCCACGCCGCCGATCTGAACCAGGCGGCAACCTGAGGCCTGGCGCGCACAGTAGTGCATCAGCGCGGTCTTACCGATCCCCGCCTCGCCTCGGATGACGAGCACCGCACTCTCACCGGCACGAACCCGCCCCAGCAGGTCGTCGAGGGTCTTCCGTTCACGAACACGCCCCCTGAAGGCCGGCGTCCTGGGTGCGGCCATGGCGTAACGATAAGCCCGTGTCCGGGGCAAGGGAACACCCTGGGTCGGCATCGGCTACAACCTGCCGCAGGAGGCGCCGCTCGACTTCGTCCGCGCGATCCAAGAGGCCGACAGCCTCGCCTGAGGGTCACGGGCCGCTTCTTCGCTCCGGGTGAGTCGGCGCGAAATGCTGGGGGAACGCCAGGTTGCGGCACCGCTGATGGCGCGGCGCGCCGCACACGGGGCACTCAGACTGGCGCACCGCCGGTTCCAGCCGGGCCAGGGTGTCGGCATCCAGCTTGCGGGGCTCCGGCGCGGCGGGAAGCATCAGCGGCCCACGCAAGGCCAGTTCGGACACGAAACGCTGGTGCTCGCCTTCGCACTGTTCGCACCGGCAGCCTCGCGCCCAGGCCAGCACGGTGCCGTGCGGCGGCAGCGCGGGCGGCAGGTTGCCCCATGCGGTCATACCTCCACGGTAGGACAGCGGCTGGTCCGGTTGGCACGGCCAGCCGGCCTGCGGGCTGGCGGCCCGGTGTGAGCCTGGAAACTCTCAAGCCTGGCGATGGCCGGCTGGGCGTTGGCGAACATGCGGGTGAGCGCCGATTTCATGCGCGGGTCGGCGTGGTGGGCGCCAATCCCGCGGGCGGCGTTGAGCCGGGCTCGTTCCATCCAGGCTGACACGTCAGCGTCGCCCAGCCAGACGGTGAGGGCGCGCTGGGCGGTGCAGGTGGTGGTGAGCCAGTCGGTGGCGGTGTCGGGGTAGGGGTTCGGCGGGCAGATCAGGTTCTTCTCCGTGTCGTCGTGGCGGGAGGCTTCCACGTATCCGATGAGCGCGGCGTTGAAGGCAGGCTGGCAGGTCCGGATCTGCTGCACGGTGATCCGGCCGTCGGCGAATACCGGGCGGGCGGGCGCGAGACGCAGGCCGGCCGCCGTGCAGTCCACGTGAACCTGGCCGGCGTCGGTCGGGACCGAACCTGCTTCCAGCACGATCCGGTCAGCCGCGATATGCATCACCCGGCCGAGGCGGACGACGTTCTCGATGCGCCGCAGGCTGGCGAGCTCGTCCTGGCTGACGGTGGCGCACCGGTACATCGTGGGCTCGACCGCCGGGTCGAGCCGGACCAGCTGCCCGCAGGCCTCGAGCCGGGCGAACAGGTCGTTGACGTCCTCGGCTTGGGCTGCCGCCTCGAGGCAGAGTGACACGCCCTCAATGAGCCAGGTAACGAGCTCCAGGGGCTGCTGGTACGCCCGGTCCAGCAGCCAGGCGTCCCGCGGCCTGATCCAGCGGATCGCCTCCGGCGGCACGCCGCTGTCGAGCAGCCACAGGCACGCGTCCATCGCGGTCTTGCCGGCGCCGATGACCGTGTACCCGCTCGCCGGCCCGGCCAGGTCGTTGACCGGGATCAGCCGCATTCCCGGCTCGGCACCGAAGGACGGGGCGATCTTTCCTATGTCGAGCGGCGGGTCTTCCCGGGCGGGTGCTTCTTCGTCGCGGCCTCCGCCGAGGTCGGCGGACAGGCAGGCCGCGTTCACGACGAAGTAGCCCGCATCCAGCAGCAGTGGCGGGACCTGCTCGCCGCCGAAGCCAGCACCGCGGCCGGCCAAGGCGAGCTGCCCGACGGCACCGACGCCGGTCAGCTCGCCTTCGAGCTAGGAGTCATCCTGGCCGGAACCGACATCGTCAGCGTCCTCCACGACGACCTCCATGTCATCAGCCGCGCCCGGGCCGCCATCCGCGCCCGCCTAGCCGGATAGACGGGCCGTTACCAGTGGTCCCAGTGCACGACCTCGTCGAACGGCCGTCGGTCCGGCCTGGTGATCGGCCGCAGCGGCCGGCCGGCCGGGTACCCCAGACCGATCAAGTAGACGGCGAGGTAGCCGTCGGGGAACCCCAGGACCCGCTGCGCCTGCTCCTGGTCGCTGACGGCCGAGTGGCCAGAGCCGATGCCTAGATCGACGGCGGCGAGCATCATGTTCACGGTGGCCTGGCCGAAGTCATACAACAGCCAGTCGTGGTGCATCTCGTCCTCGGGCTGCCGGGCCACCAGGGCGATCGTCGCCGCAGACTGGGCGATGTGCCGGCCGCCCTGGGGCCAGGCCTTGGCCAGCTCGATGAGCTGCTCGCGGCCGGTGACGACCACGAAGTTCCAGGGCTGCCAGTTCCGCGATGACGGGGCCCGCCGTCCGGCCTCGCAGATGCGCTCAAGGTTCTCCCGGGCAATCGGCTGGTCTGTGTACTGGCGCACGTCGCGCCGTGCCCGGATGGCATCCCAGGTCTCCATGCCACAGTTCTATCTCATCGCCCCGCACCCGGCTTGTCCTGGACCAGCGTCTCAGTGGCCTGCCACTTCGCCGGGGCCGAGGCGGGTGTCATTCACCTGTCTCCGGGGGCTTGCCGCTGCGCAGCGGCGATGATGGCGTCCGCGCTGTGCCTGATGTCCTCGGCGGTTGTCGCCCAGCCGGAGATGCTGATCCGCATGGCCGGGCGGTGCTGCTCGCGCGCGTGGAGCTTGAGCCCGCCGCCGCCGAAGATCTCGTGCGTTGCGGTCGGAATCGGGGGTGACGTCTGGTCCAGTGCCGAATCGCGGCCCATGTCGCATCTCCCAGTGCCGGTGTCCTGCCAGACAGGGATACTACGGTCATGCGACCGCGACGACATCCGCGTCTGCGCGCAACTTCCGCGCTGCGGGTGGCGGTCTGCACGCAGGCCGGGGCGGCTAGCGGGCCGAGAACCAGGGCGGCTGGTGCAGCTGGACGAACAATGCGGCCGCCGCGGCCCGGCCGGCTTTGCCGGAGACGCGCAGCTTCGCGTAGATGTTCGTCAGGTGCCGCTCGACAGTTCGGACGCTCAGGCACAAGCGGCCGGCGATCGCCTCGTTGGTCAGGCCCTCCGACACGAGCTCGAGCACCTCAAGCTCGCGCCCGCTGAGGTGGACGCCAGCGACCTGGGGAGCGGGCTGCGTGTCCGGGCCAAGGAACGCCTCGATCTCCGAGCGGAACACATCCCAGGCCGGCTCCTGCTCGAGCAGGATGTGATTCGCGGACTCAAGCAGGACGAAGTGCGCGTCCGGAATCAGCGCGGCGAGCAGCCGGCTTTCTTCGACCGGGACCACCCGATCGTCCCGTGCGTGCATGACCAGGGTGCGCGCACGTACCTGCGGCGCGAGCTCACAGACGTTCACGCCGCCGCGCGCACGGTACAGCCTTGTCGCGGCCTCGGCCGTCGTGGAGCGCCGTAGCAGATCCTCGTGCCAGGCCATTTGCTCAGGCGTGCCGTTCGGGCGGAATAGCATGCTGAACATTCTGCGGAACGCTGGATTCGGCGCCGTCCAGCCCGCGCGGATCGCGGCGATGATGGCGTCCTCTTCCTCGCTCTCGCCGCGGAATCGCCGTCCGCGCGCATACCCGCCATAGAGGACGAGGTCGGAGACGCGGTCCGGGTGTCGTGCCGCGTACGCGACGGCGATGGCCGCTCCCTGGGAGATGCCGAGCAGCGCGAAGCGCTCCACGCCCACGGCATCGATGACCGTTTCGAGATCGCCGACCCACACTTCGACCGACGGATCGCCGATTTCCGTGTCGGAGAGCCCGCAGCCTCGCTCGTCGTATCGGACGAACATGTGCCGCTCGCCGAGCCCTTTCAGCCAATGGCGCCACACCGGGCTCTCCCAGTCGAGCTCGAGATGACTGAGCCAGGTTGCGACCCTGACCAGGGGCGGACCGCTCCCGTGCACGGCGTACGCCAGACGCACCCCGTCCCTGGCAGAGCAGAAGCGCACGTGCTGCTTCACACGCCGACCGTACCGCTCACCCGCGGCGGCCGCGAGCCTGCCCGGCACCGGGCGGTCAGGCCTGGCCAGCGCCCAGTTGAAGGGCCATCAGCTCGACCAGTTTCTGCAGCCCGCGCAGCGGGCGCACGATGACCGTGAAGCTGACCAGTTTCCCCTCGGCATTCCAGCGCAAGATGTCCACGCCCTGGACGTAGACGCCCCCGAGGTCGGCCTCGAACTCCAGCACCGCGCTGGCCTGGTCATGCCACTGGCTGACATATCGCAAGGACGGGCCCAGGACCTTCAGCGCCGCGCTGAGGTAACCGGCCGTGAGTACCTTGCCCTGCTGCGGAGCGAACACCGCCGGGGACCGGAATACCACGTCGTCAGCCAGCAGATCATCCAGGAGGGCCGGGTTCTTCGACGTGACTACGGCATGCCAGCGGCGCAGCGCTGCAGGCTGATCAGACATGGACGTACTCAAGTCCATCCCGGCCGGGGCCGTCAAGGCCATCCCGGGTGGCAGGATTAACCGCTGTGGCGGTGAACCGGATGCCGGCCGCCGATGTCGAGGTGTCGGCGGATCTGGTGCGGCGGCTGCTCGCCGATCAGCATCCTGACCTCGCGCGGCTGCCCGTGGCATTCCTCGCGAACGGCTGGGACAACGAGCTCTACCGGATCGGGGAAGAGCTCCTCGCGCGGCTGCCGCGCCGCGCCCTGGGCGCGCAGATCATCACCAATGAGCAGCGCTGGCTGCCCGGGCTCGCCCCGAGGCTGCCGCTGCCCATCCCCTATCCGGAACGGACCGGGGTTCCCGGCTGCGGGTACCCGTACCCCTGGAGCGTGGTGCCGTACCTGCCGGGCGTGCCCGCGGCGCAGGCCAGCTGGTTCGACCCGGCGCAAGCCGCGGCCGCCGTCGGCGGGTTCCTCGGCGCGCTGCACGTCCCCGCCCCGGCGGACGCGCCGGCCAACCCGTTCCGCGGCATCCCGCTGGCCGAGCGGGCGGGCACCTTCGCGGCCGGCCTCGCCCTGCTCACCGGCCAGGCCGGCCAGGATCAGGCCGACTGGGACGCGGTGCGGCGCGTGCAGGACGCGGCGCTGGCCGCCCCCGGCTACGACGGCCCGCCGGTGTGGCTGCACGGCGACCTGCACCCGGCGAACATCCTGGTGAACGACGGCCAGGTCAGCGGCGTGATCGACTTCGGCGACATCACCGCGGGCGACCCGGCCAGCGACCTGTCGGTGGCCTGGATGCTGCTACCGCCCGGCTGCCACGCCCGCTTCTGGTCGGCCTACCAGGCGGCCGGCGGCGCAGGCGGCCGGGCCGGCGGCGCCTTGCGGGTGCGGGCCAGAGGCTGGGCGCTGAACCTGGCGATCGTGTTCCTGGCCCATTCGGAAGATAATCCGGTACTGTGCGAAGTCGGTCGCCGCACCCTGCGCACCGTGCTGGAGAACCCGCGCTGACCAGCCGGGTAACGAGCCTGGCGGGGAGCTGGTGCCGCGGACGACCAGGCGGGGTTGCAGGACGGTGTCCGTGGCCGCCGCGACGTGTCCCTCGAGGCGGTCGACGGCGGCACGGACGGCCGACCGGGCGAGCACGGCCGCCTCCTGGCTGACGGAGGTGAGGTCGATGGCGGTGAGCTGGGCGACCAGCGAGTTGTCGTAGCCGGTGACCGAGCAGTCGCCGGGCACCCGCACCCCAGCCTGGCCCAGCGCGTCGATGACGCCCAGGGCGCAGTGGTCGTTGTACGCGCACACCGCGGTGGGCAACCGCTCATGCCGGAGCAGATCGGCGGCGGCGCGGTGACCGTCGCGTTCGGAGTCGCCGCCGGTGACCACGCGCACGTGGTCGCCGAGGCCGAGCCGCCGCATCGCGGCCCGGTAGCCCTGCCGTCGCTGGGCGGAGATGGGCTGATGGCCGCCGTCGACGTGGACGATGTCCCGATGGCCGAGACTGGCCAGGTGGTCGACGACGAGCGCCTGGCCGCGGTGGTCAGCGGACCGCACCACGTCGACGTGGCCGAAGTTCACCCGGCGTCCCACCAGGACCAGGGGCAGCTCGCGGGCCAGATCGGCCAGCCGCGCCGCGGGCAGCTGGGAGCCGAGCAGGATCACGGACTCGCAGCGGAAGCCCAGCAGCGTCTCGATGGCGCGGTTCTCGTCGTGCGTGGCGGTGACCAGGGACGGCACGATCTCGTAGCCGGACTGGGCCGCCGCAGCCTGGATGTTCTCGGCCAGCTCGGCCTGGAACGCGTTGCGGACGTTGAAGGTGATGCCGAGATGCTTGGTCCGGCGGAGCTTCATCAGGCTCGCGGTGCGGTTGGCACGGTAGCCGACCTGCTCCGCCGCCGCGAGCACCCGGGCCCTGGTCTGCTCGCTTGCGCCCGGAGCGCCGCGCAGCACGATGGAGACCAGCGCGGTGGAGACGCCGGCCGCGCGCGCCACCTCGCGGATGGTCGGCGGCTTTGGCCGGGACGGCAGCTCGGTCATCGGCGGTCCACCCGTTCCCGTATGTCTTGACATTTCGGCTCTCGCGTCGGATTCTACTCTAGAACGTTCTAATAGAACGTTCTAGAGACAGTCGTTTGCGAGGAGCTGCCATGAAACTCGGGGCCTACACCGCGTGCCTGCACGACAAGCCTCTGCCGGAGGTGCTGGCCATCCTGGCCGGGCTCGGCCTGGATAGCGCCGAGATCAACTCCGGCGGGTTCCTGCCCCCGGTCCACCTGCCGGTCGAGAAGCTGCGGTCGAGCCAGACCGCCCGCAGCGAGTACCTGGCCCTGTTCGACGAGGCCGGGGTCGCGCTGACCGCGCTGAACTGCAACGGCAATCCGCTCGATCCCGACCCGGAGGGAGCCAGGCAAGCGCAGGATATTTACACCTCCATCGAGCTCGCCGCGCTGCTGGGGGTCAAGCGCGTCGTGACGATGTCCGGGGCGCCGGGCGCGGAGCCGTCCTCGCGGCTCCCGGTCTGGAACGTCGTGCCGTGGCACAGCGCCTTCCTGCAGATCCGGGACTACCAGTGGAACGAGGTGGCCATCCCGTTCTGGAAGAAAGTGCAGGCCTTCGCCGCCGGCCATGACGTGAAGGTCTGCCTGGAGATGCACCCGGGCAACGTGGTGTTCAACCCGCGCACGCTGGAGCGGCTGGCCACCGAGATCGGCGCGACCCACGTCGGCGCGGAGATGGACCCGAGCCACCTGTTCTGGCAGGGCATCGACCCCACCGAGGCGGTGCGGTCCCTGGGCGACCTGGTCGGCAACGCGGCCGCCAAGGACACGCGCATCAACCCGCTGAGCAGGGTCAACGGCAACCTCGACGACTCCTTCAGCTGGGTGGCGAAAGACGACCCGAAGTGGCTGAGCCTGGGCGGCCCGCACTCGCTGAGCGGCTGGCCGGCCGAGTCCTCGTGGGACTTCGTCGCCGTCGGCCGCGGCCACGATGTCGGCTGGTGGACCGGCTTCCTCGGCGCGCTGCGGGACGTCGACCCCGAGATGGCGGTCAACATCGAGCACGAGGACCAGGAACTTGACCAGATGGAGGGCCTGCGGTACGCCGCCGGAACCCTGCTGCAGGCGGCCGGCCGAGGGCCAGCCCCTTCCCCCGGGGCGGACTCATGACCGCGGGCATCGGCGTCGCCGTGATCGGCGCGGGCATGGCGGGCCGCTCACACGCTCACGCCTACCGCAACGCCCAGACGGTGTTCGGCACTGGCGCCCCCGCGGTCCGGCTGGTCGCGGTAGCAGACCTCAACCGCGAGTTCGCGACCCACACCGCGCAACGCTATGGCTTCGAGCGCGCCGAGTCGTCCTGGCAGGCCATCGCGGAAGCCGGCGACATCGACGCGGTGAGCATCGTCGTGGCCAACCACCTGCACCGCGAGATCGCCGAAGGCCTTCTCGCGGCCGGCAAGCACGTGCTGTGCGAGAAGCCCCTCGCGCCCACCGTGGAGGACGCCCAGGCCATGGTGGCCGCCGCCGAGAAGTCCGGGCGGGTGGCCAGCTGCGGGTTCTCCTACCGCAGATCCCCCGCGGTAGCCGCGATAGCCGAGCTGATCCGGGCCGGAGCGCTGGGTGAGCTGCTGCACTTCAACGGCCGTTACTGGTGCGACTACGCCGCGGACCCCGACGCGCCGGGCAGCTGGCGCTACACCGGGCCGCCCGGCTCCGGCGCGCTCGCCGATCTCGGCAGCCACCTGATCGACCTGGCCGAGCAGCTGTGCGGCCCGATCACCTCGATCCGGGGCGCGACGCTGCCTACCGTGATCAAGGACCGCCCGGTCCCGCTCGGCGCCGCGCTCGGACACGCAGCCGGAGTCGCCGTCAGTACCGAGCGGGAGCCCGTGACCAACGACGACATCGCCACGTTCGTGGCCGAGTTCGCCAGTGGCGCGGCCGGCACCTTCTCCATCTCCCGGGTGGCCATGGGTCACCCGAACGAGCTGGCCTTCGAGATATCCGGTACCAGGGCCGCGGCCCGCTTCGACCTGTCCCGCAATGCCGAGTTCGGCTTCATGGACGGCACCCCGGACCCGGCCGTCAACGGCTGGCGGCGCGTGCTGATCGGCCCGGAGCACCCCTACATCACCGCGGCCCAGTCCATGCCGTTCGCCGGCGTCGGCCACGGCGGCCAGGAGTTCTT
>Ga0335080_10002135_pt1 | contig 19631 bp, 21 predicted proteins | sample Lox_Sample_34_FD_206720 | JGI IMG/M metagenome (GOLD analysis project Ga0335080, IMG submission 206720) | Soil microbial communities from Loxahatchee National Wildlife Refuge, Florida, United States - Lox_Sample_3.4 | ecosystem: Environmental > Terrestrial > Soil > Wetlands | place: USA...
CGCGGACACCTGCACGCCCTCCGGAGGCGCGCCGAATGATGGCTGGACTAGTAACAGCTTCCGCGGGCAGGACTTCTTTTCCCCGACGGTGACGGCAGAACCTGAATGGGGTGGTCTCGGGAAGCATGCTGGACCAGGGTCCGCTCGGTGGCGGGACGTACACGTTCACCATGACGTGCCAGAGCATCGATTCGATGCTGCCCGCGACCGTCGTGCACCAGTCCCTGACCGTGCAACCGCTGAGCGCGACGCTGAATAGCACGGCGACCTCGGTGACGACCGGCCAGTCCTTCACGCTCACCTGGTCATCGGATGCCAGCGAGTGCACCGCGACCGGCGGCGGCGCCGACGGGACCCAGTGGACCGGTACCCTGCCGCCCTCGGGCTCCCTCACCCAGACAGCGAGCGCTCCAGGGACGTTTGATTACCGGCTCATCTGTGTCCTGGGCAATCAGCAGGGCTATGCCACCGACGTAACCATCAAGGTCACCGCGGCCACCAGCAGCAGTGGCGGCGGAGGTGGGGGTGGCGGGGGCGCGCTGGAGGCGCTCGAACTGCTGGCCCTCGCGGGTCTCTTGAGGCGTCGGCGAGCGGGCTCCCTCCAGTGCAGATCCGATCGGCATAGTTAGCGACCACGCTGTCGCGTGCGTGGCCGAGCCAAAGCGGAAACTGGCCTGCTAAGGGGCTTTCGCCTATAGTGGAGAACCCGCGCCCGTTCCCGGGCGCCCCCTCACTTTGACCGACGCACCATGGCCCGCATTACCGTAGAAGACTGTCTGCACAACGTCGACAACCTGTTCCAGCTGGTGCTGCTCGCTGCCCAGCGCGCCCGTCGCCTGGCGAACGGCGCCGAGGCGACGTTGCCCCTGGAGAACGACAAGCCCACCGTACTGGCGCTGCGCGAGATCGCCGCCGGCAACATCACCGCCGAGATGCTGCGCGAGCCGGAGCCGGTGCCCGAACCGCCGGTACCGGATGTCGACGCCAGCTTCCGCGCGCCGCAATTCGGCCTCGGAGACTGACGGCTTAGAGTCAACCGATGGATTACGCGTCTTCGCTCCTGGGACTGCTGCCCGGCGGAAGACGCACTCCGGGACTCAAGGAGCTGCTCGCTTCCGTCGGCAGCTATCTCGCCCCTGACCAGGTGAACCGCGTGCGCGCGGCGGCCGAGTTCGGCACCTCCGCGCATCAGGGCCAGAAGCGCCTCTCCGGGGAGCCCTACATCGCCCACCCGGTGGCCGCCGCGGCCATCCTCGCCGACCTGCGCCTGGACGCCGACACCATCATCGCGGCGATCCTGCACGACGTCATCGAGGACACCCCGACGCCGAAGGACCAGCTGGCGGCGCGCTTCGGCGCCGACGTCGCCGAGCTGGTGGACGGGGTCACCAAGCTCGACCAGATCAAGTTCAAGAGCCGCGAGGAGGCGCAGGCGGAGTCCTTCCGCAAGATGCTGCTGGCGATGGTGCGCGACCTGCGCGTCATCCTGGTGAAGCTGGCCGACCGCACTCACAACATGCGCACCATCGAGGCCATGGCGCCGGCGCGGCGCCGGGCGATTGCGCGCGAGACGCTGGAGATCTACGCGCCCATCGCCGAGCGGCTCGGCCTCTACAACATGAAGCTCGAGCTCGAGGACCTCGGGTTCAAGGCGCTCTACCCGCAGCGCTACCTGGTGCTCGAGCGCGCGCTCAAGCGCGCGCGCGGCAACCAGAAGGAGTTCCTGCGCAAGATCGAGCAGCAGCTGAACGCGGCGCTCATGAAGAGCCAGATCGAGGCGCGCGTGGTGACGCGCGAGAAGCACCTCTACAGCATCTACCAGAAGATGCGCCGCAAGCGCGCGCCGCTGAACGAGATCGTCGACGTCTACGGCATCCGCATCGTGGTCGACAGCCCGGACACCTGCTACCGCGCCCTCGGCGCGGTGCACTCGGTGTTCCGGCCGATGCCGGGGCGCTTCAAGGACTACATCGCCATCCCGCGGATCAACGGCTACCAGTCGCTGCACACCACGCTGTTCGGCCCGAACGGCGTGCCGATCGAGGCGCAGATCCGCACCTTCGACATGCACCGCGTCGCCGAAGCCGGCATCGCCGCGCACTGGAAGTACAAGGCCGGGAGCGATGCCGACTCGTTCCAGCAGGAGCGCACGCGCGAGTGGCTCTCCAACCTGGTCTCGCTGCAGGAGAGCGGCTCCTCCGAGGAGTTCCTCGAGAGCGTCAAGGTCGACCTGTTCCCCGACAAGGTGTACGTGTTCACGCCCAAGGGGCAGATCCTGCGCCTGCCGAGCGGCGCCACGGTGGTGGACTTCGCCTACGCGGTGCACACCGACGTCGGCAACCGCTGCGTCGCCGCCAAGGTCGACCGCCGCCTGACGCCGCTGCGCACCGTACTGCGCAACGGGCAGACGGTCGAGATCATCACCGCCAAGGGTGCGACCCCCAACCCCTCGTGGGTCAACTTCGTGGTGACGGCCAAGGCGCGCACCGCGATCCGCCACTACCTGAAGAGCCTGCGGCGCACCGAGGCGATCGCGCTCGGCGCCAAGCTCCTCACCCAGGCGCTCGGGGAGTTCAACTTCAAGCTCGATGACGTGAGCGAGGCGGTGCAGCGTGCCGCGCTCGGCGAGCTCGGCATGAAGGACCTCGACGAGCTGTACGAGAAGATCGGGCTGGGCGAGCGGCTCGCCCCGCTGGTGGCGCGGCGCCTGCTGCCCTCACCGACGCAGCCGCCCGGCGGCGCACAGCTGGCGCCTCTGGCGATCGCCGGCACCGAGGGCCTGCTGGTCACCTACGCGCGCTGCTGCTTCCCGATCCCGCACGACCCGATCTTCGCCTTCCTCTCCTCGGGGCGCGGCGTGGTCATCCACCGCGAGAACTGCGTGAATGTCGAGGACTACCGCAAGCACCCGGAGAACTGGCTGCCGGTGAGCTGGCAGAGCTCGCCCGACCGGCTGTTCTCCTCCGAGCTGCGCGTGTACGTGGTCAACCGCACCGGCGTGCTCGCCAAGATCGCCGCCGCCATCGCCAGCACCGAGACCAACATCGACCACGTCTCGATCGACGGCGAGGACTCCGACACCGCCGTGCTCACCTTCGAGCTGCGCGTGCGTGACCGCAGCCACCTGGCGCGCCTGGTGCGCGTCATCCGCCGCATGCCCGACGTCAGTCGCATCGAGCGCACCATCGCCGCCCACGCGCGCGGCGGCCGGGTGAGCGACAATGACGGCGACCCGGACCGCGGCGGCTGAGCGCCGCGGCTAGCCGTGCCAGCCCGAGGAGTGTTGCGATGAGCCGTCAGACCATTCACACCGAGCGCGCGCCGCAGGCGATCGGCACCTACTCGCAGGCCGTGCGTGCCGGGGATACCGTGTACCTCTCCGGCCAGATCCCGCTCGACCCGGCGAGCATGCAGCTCGTCGGCGGCGACATCGAGGCGCAGATACGTCGCGTGTTCGAGAACCTGAAGGCGGTGGCCGAGGCCGCCGGCGGCTCGCTCGCGCAGGCGGTGAAGATGAACGTCTACCTCACCGACCTGAAGCACTTCGCCAAGGTCAACGAGATCATGGCGCTGTATTGCGCCAAGCCCTACCCGGCGCGCGCGGCGGTCGGGGTCGCGCAGCTGCCGCGCGGCGCCGAGGTCGAGATCGAGTGCATCCTGCACCTCGGCTGACGGGCAGGCCGCACTCCCGCGCCAGTCCCGCCGAGGAGCGCCCGGTCACGGCGCTGCGCGGCGTGGGCGCGGCGCTCGCCGAGCGCCTGGCGCGCCTCGACGTGCACCAGGTCGCCGACCTGCTGTTCGTGCTGCCGCTGCGCTACGAGGACCGCACGCGCGTCACCGCGATCGGCGCGCTCGCCCCGGGACTGCGCGCCGCGGTCGAGGGCGAGGTCCAGCTCACCGAGATTGCCTACCGCGGGCGCCGCCAGCTGCTGTGCCGCATCTCCGACGGCTCGGGGATGCTGACGCTGCGCTTCTTCTACTTCTCCGCGAGCCAGCAGGGCAACCTCGCCCGCGGCACGCGCGTCCGCTGCTTCGGCGAGGTGCGCCGCGGGCCGCTCGGCCTGGAGATGGTGCACCCGGAGTACCGGCGGCTGACACTCGCCGCCGCGCCGCTGGAGGAGACGCTCACCCCCATCTACCCGCTCACCGAGGGCGTGCCGCAGGGCAGGCTGCGCGCGCTCGTCTCGGAGGCCCTGCGCGAGATCGAGCGCACGCCGCTGCGCGACTACCTGGCGCCGGGTGCGCAGCTGCCGAGCGGCCTGCCGAGCCTGCCGCAGGCGCTCAGTTACCTGCACCGGCCGCCGCGCGAGGCGCAGCTCGAGGAGCTCGCCGCCGGGCGGCACCCGGCGCAGCAGCGGCTCGCCTTCGAGGAACTGCTCGCGCATCACCTGGCCCTCAAGCTGCGCAAGCGCACGCTGCGCACCGATCCGGCCTTTGCGCTCACGGATGCGGCGCGCCTCGCTGTGCGCTTCCTCGAGTCGCTGCCCTTCGCGCTGACCGCGGCGCAGGCGCGCGCGCTGTCCGAGACCGAGCGCGACCTGGGCGCCGGCGCACCCATGGCGCGCCTGCTGCAGGGGGATGTCGGCTGCGGCAAGACCGTGGTGGCCGCGGCCGCGGCCGCGCGCGCCGCCGGCTCGGGGCTGCAGGCGGCGCTCATGGCCCCGACCGAGCTCTTGGCCGAGCAGCATTGGCGCAACTTCCGCGACTGGTTCGCACCGCTCGGCGAGACGGTGGCGCTGCTGTCCGGGTCGCAGCCGGCGCGCACGCGGCGCAGTGCGCGCAGCGCCATCGCCTCCGGCGAGGTGCGCATCGTGGTCGGCACGCACGCGCTGTTCCAGGAGGGCATCGAGTTCGCCAACCTGGCGCTGGTCATCGTGGATGAGCAGCACCGCTTCGGCGTGCAGCAGCGCCTGCGTCTGCAGGAGAAGGGCCAGCGCGCCGGGCGCATGCCCCACCAGCTCATCATGACCGCGACCCCGATTCCGCGCACCCTGGCGATGACGGCCTACGCGGACCTGGACATCTCGGTGATCGATGAGCTGCCGCCCGGTCGCACCCCGGTGCAGACGGTGGTGGTGCCCGAGCCGCGTCGTGCGCAGGTGGTGCAGCGGATCGTGGAGGCCTGCCGTGCGGGACGGCAGGCCTACTGGGTGTGTCCGCTGATCGAGGAATCCGACGAGCTGCGCGCGCAGGCGGCCGAGGAGACCGCCTCCGTCCTGAGCGCAGCGCTCCCCGGCGTGCGGGTGGGCCTGGTGCACGGGCGCATGCCCGCCACCGCCAAGGACGCGGCGATGCTCGCCTTCAAGGCCGGCAAGATCCAGCTGCTGGTGGCCACGACCGTGATCGAGGTGGGCGTGGACGTGCCCAATGCGACGCTGATGGTGATCGAGAACGCCGAGCGCATGGGGCTCGCGCAGCTGCACCAGCTGCGCGGCCGGGTGGGCCGCGGCGAGGCAGCCAGCACCTGCGTGCTGCTGTACCGTGCGCCGCTGTCACCGCTGGCGCGCGAGCGCCTCAGGGTGATTCGCGCCACCAACGATGGTTTCGAGATCGCACGGCGCGACCTCGCGCTGCGCGGCCCGGGCGAGTTCCTCGGCACGCGCCAGACCGGACTGGCGCAGCTGCGGGTCGCCGACCTCATGCGCGACGCGCACCTGCTGCCGAAGGTGCAGCAGTGCGCCGAGCAGCTGCTCGAAGCCAATCCCGAGGCCAGCGCGGCACTCGCCGCACGCTGGATCGGGTCCGGTGAGCGCTACGGGCGGGTGGGGTAGCGCCGCGTCAGTGGGGCTGTGACAGCGGATTCAGGCCGGACATGAAGGCGACCGCCTTGGCATGATCCTCGGCCGTGATCGCGTCCTCGCGCCAGTACTCCCCGAAGAGGAATGCACACTGTGGCTGCGCCGTCTCGGCGCAAAGCCTGGCAAACGCCCGCGCCAGGGCGCCATTCTGCTGATGGGCCTGGAGCACCGGTTCCACACGCTTCACCAGGGCCCGTCTTCATGCCCCATGACGTAGGCCGGAGTGGCTGCGCCAGTCATGGAGTGAGTGTACTTCGCGCCTTCGCTAGCGCTGCAGGGACAGCGAGTAGGGCTTGAGCGCAGCGGCGCCGGGCCAGCCGCGGTTCGGGGTCGCCTGCATGCGGAAACGCAGCTCCCCGCCCGCCATGATCTCTTCGTGGCGGATGAACACCCGCCTCAGCGGCTTGCCGTTGAGCGTCACGGCAGCGACGTAGGGATGAGCCTCGTCCAGGCCCTCCGCGATGACGGTGAACGTGCGCCCGTTCGGCAGCGCGAGCCGCGCGCGCGTGACGAAAGGCCGGCCGAGGATGTACTCGTTGCTCGCCGGCGCGAGCGGATAGAAGCCGAGCGCGGTGAAGATGAACCACGCCGACATCTGCCCGAGGTCATCGTTGCCGACCAGCCCGTCGGGGCGCGGCGCGTACTGGCTCGCCATGATCGCCCCGAGACGCGCCTGCGTGCGCCACGGCTGCCCGGCGGCCGCGTACAGGTAGGCGACGTGGTGGCTCGGCTCGTTGCCGTGGGCGTACCAGCCGATGAGGCCGGTGATGTCCTCCATGTGCGCGAACTGCCTGGCGTCGATGCGGGCATCGAACACCTGGTCGAGCTGCGCGAGCAGCCGCTCTGCGCCGCCGTGCACGCGCGCGAGCCCGGCCACGTCCTGGGGCACGTACCAGGAGTACTGCCAGGCGTTGCCTTCGGTGTAGTCGCTGCCATAACCGCTGGCCGCCGGATCGAACGGGGTGCGGAAACTGCCGTCGCGGCGCCGCGCCCGCATGAAGCCGCTGGCCGGGTCGTAGGCGTGGCGCCAGTTGGCGGCGCGCCGCAAGAAGGGCGCGGCGATGTCCGCACGCCCCATGGCCTGGGCCATGCGCGCGATGGTCCAGTCATCGAAGGCGTACTCGAGGGTCTTGGAGGCCGCCTCGCCCTCCTCGTCGATCGGTACGTAACCGAGCTGCATGTAGGCGCCGAGGCCCGCGTAGGGCGCGTAGCTCGCGGTCGCCACCATCGCCTTGAGTGCGGCCTCCGCGTCGTAGCCGCGGATGCCCTTGAGGTAGGCGTCCGCGATCACGGCCACCGCGTGGTAGCCGATCATGCACCAGGTCTCCTGCCCCTGGAACGCCCACACCGGCAGCATGCCGTAGGGGCTCTGCTGCTGGCTCGCGGTCAGCGAGCGCACGATGTCATTGGTGCGCTCGGGCGGCTGCACCAGGGTGAGCAGCGGGTGCAGCGCGCGGTAGGTGTCCCACAGCGAGTAGGTGGAGTAGTTGGTGAAGTCCGCGGCGCGATGCACGGCGTTGTCGGGCCCGCGGTAGCGATGATCGGCGTCCATGAACAGGCTTGGCGCCATGAAGGCGTGGTAGAGCGCGGTGTAGAAGCTGCGGCGCATGGGCTCGCTCGCCTCGACCTCCAGCGCGCCGAGCGCGGCGCTCCAGGCGGCGCGCGCGCGCGCACGCGTGCCCTCGAAGTCCCAGCCCGGGGCGTCCGCCTCGAGGTTGGCGAGCGCGTTCTCCTCGCTCACCGGTGAGATCGAGACCTTCACGAGCAGCACCCGCTCCGGCGCGCTGCCGAAGTCGAACACCCCGACCAGCGCGCGGCCCTCGAGCTGCGCGCGCGCCGCCGGCGAGTCGGCGGCCGGCGGCGGGAAGCCCTTGTAGGCGAGCTCGCCCTCGGTGTCGTGCAGCGCATGCGCGCGCACCGGCTGCGAGAAGCGCAGCGCGAAGTACAGCTGCCGGCCCGGGGCCCAGCCCCGCGTCTCGCGAAAGCCGGTGACGGTGTCATCGCTGCGCAGCCGCAGCCGTGACCACAGCACCTTGCCAGGGTAGTCATAGAGGCTGGTGCGCAGGTCGATGAGCACGTGCGCGGGTCGCCCCGCCGGGAAGGTATAGCGGTGCAGGCCGACGCGGGCCGCGGCGGTAAGCTCGGCGCGCACGTCGTAGTCGGCAAGGGTGACGGCGTAGTAGCCCGGCTCGGCCTGCTCGCTGGCGTGCTCGAAGCGCGAGGTGTAGCCGCTGCCGGGGTGCGTCACGTCCCCGCGCTCGAGGCGCACCTCGCCGGCGATCGGCATCACGAGCACGTCGCCGAGGTCGGAGTGGCCGGTGCCGGAGAAGTGCGTGTGCGAGAAGCCGACGATGGTGTGATCGTCGTAGCGGTAGCCGGCCGCCCAGCCGTAGGCCTCTGCGCGCGGCCGGATCTGCGTGTCCGGCGACAGCTGGATCATGCCGAAGGGCACCACCGCGCCCGGGAAGGTATGACCGTCCCCGCCGGTGCCGATGAAAGGATCGACCGCCATCAGGGCGCGCTCGCCGTCGCCGGCCGGGGCCGCCGCGGCGAGGCCGCTCAACAGCAGCGCCAGCACCGCGCGGCTGCGCCACGTTGAACGGCTCATCCCCATGCGCGCGTCGCCTCCGCGGTTATTCACCCCGGGGCGTATTCTCGCGCACGCGCGCGCGGGGCGCTTGGCGCGCCGCCCGGCCGCCTGTGCTAACGTCGCTGCCGCCCGCGCAAGCCACTCGAGCTCATGGCCGCCACCACCCCCGAACTGCCGCTCATCCCGCAGAGCCCCGAGGCGCCCTGGAACGTGCGCTTGCTGCGCCGCGCGAGCGAGTACGCGCAGCTGATGCGCCTCGACCGTCCCATCGGCACGTGGCTGTTGCTGTGGCCGGCGTTGTGGGCGCTGTGGATCGCCGGCGGCGGGCGTCCCGAGCCCAGGGTGCTGGTGGTGTTCGTGCTGGGCGTGTTCGTCATGCGCGCTGCCGGCTGCGTCATCAACGACTTCGCCGACCGCAACATCGACCCGCACATCCGCCGCACCCGCGACCGTCCGCTGGCGGCGCGGCGCGTCTCCCCGCGCGAGGCGCTGGTGCTGTTCTTCGTGCTGAACCTGGTGGCGCTCTACCTGGTCACGCGCCTGGACCCCTACACCATCAAGCTCGCCGTCATCGGCGCGCTGCTCACCGTCTCCTACCCCTTCATCAAGCGCTTCTTCCCGCTGCCGCAGCTCTACCTCGGCATCTCCTTCGGCGGCTGGAGCGTGCTCATGGCGTTCGCCGCGCAGGACGGCGCGCTGCCGCGCGTCGCCTGGGTGCTGTACATCGCGGCGGTCATGTGGGCGGCGGTCTACGACACGATCTACGCCATGGTCGACCGCGAGGACGACCTGAAGGTCGGGGTCAACTCCAGCGCCATCCTGTTCGCCGACATGGACAAGTTCCTGATCGGCGTGATGCAGGCCATGATGCTCGCGGCGCTCCTGCTGGTGGGCCGCAACATGCACTTCGGCGGCTGGTACCAGGCCGGGGTGGGCGCCGCCGCGCTGCTGTTTACCTGGCAACAGTGGCTCATCCGCCGGCGCGAGCCGGGCGGCTGCCTGCGCGCCTTCCTCAACAACCAGTACGTGGGCCTGGTGGTGTTCGTCGGCATCCTGCTGCAGTACGTCTACACGCCTTGAGCAGCTGGAAGAACCGTCCGTTCGGGGTGCGCCTGCGCTGCGCACTGCACGGCTTCGCGCACGCCGCCGCCGCCGAGGCGAGCCTGCGGCTGCAGCTTCTCGGGCTGGCCGGGGTGCTGGTGGCGCTCGCGGTGCTGCGGCCGGCGCCGCTGTGGTGGGCGCTCGCCGCCGTCAGCGCCGCGGGCGTCCTCGCCTGCGAGCTGCTCAACAGCGCCATCGAGCGGCTGGCCGATGCGCTGCACCCCGCCGAGCATGCGGCGATCCGCGCGGCCAAGGACTGCGCCGCCGCCGCGGTGCTCCTCGCCTGCCTCGGGGCGCTCGGCGTCGCCGCGGCCTTCCTCTGGCACGTGCTGCACGCGCCTCCCTGAAGGGCCTGCGGCAATTGTCGACTTTTCCCAGCCCTGTTCGTTGACACGGCCGCCGCGGCTCGGGCATCGTCGCCGCGGAGAGCGCACCCCGCGCGCCACGGATGCCGCTGCATGAGCCCGCCGATCCGCCATGACTGGACGCCCGAGGAGGTGCAGGGGCTGTTCGCGCTGCCCTTCATGGACCTGATCCTGCGCGCCCAGCAGGTGCACCGCGCCTTCCACGCCGCCAACCAGGTGCAGATGAGCACGCTGCTGTCGATCAAGACCGGCGCCTGCCCCGAGGACTGCGCCTACTGCCCGCAGAGCGTACGCTATGACACCGGGGTCGCCGCCGAGCCGCTCATGCAGCTCGCCCAGGTGCGCACCGCGGCGCAGCGCGCCCGGGCCGCCGGAGCGACACGCTTCTGCCTCGGCGCCGCCTACCGCTCGCCGAAGGCGCGCGAGCTCAAGGCCATCGCCGCCATGATCGGCGCGGTGCACGAGCTCGGACTGGAGAGCTGCGCGACGCTCGGCATGCTGAGCGCGGCGCAGGCGCAGGAGCTGCGGGCGGCGGGGCTCGACTACTACAACCACAACCTCGATACCTCGAGGGAGTTCTACGGGCAGATCATCGGCACGCGCACCTATCAGGACCGGCTCGACACGCTGCGCGCGGTGCGTGCCGCCGGGCTCAAGGTGTGCTGCGGCGGCATCGTCGGCATGGGCGAGTCGGCGCGCGACCGGGCCGAGCTGCTGCGCACCCTCGCCACCCTCCCCGAGCATCCCGAGAGCGTGCCGGTGAACCAGCTGGTGCACGTGCCCGGCACGCCGCTCGCGGACGCGCCCGCGGTGGATCCGTTCGATTTTGTGCGCACCATCGCGGTGGCCCGCATCCTCATGCCGCGCGCCCAGGTGCGCCTGTCCGCCGGGCGCGAGGCGATGAGCGATGAGCTGCAGGCGCTATGCTTCCTCGCCGGCGCCAACTCGATCTTCTACGGCGAGAAGCTGCTCACCACCGGCAACCCCGACGTGAGTCGCGACCGTGAGCTGTTCGCGCGCCTCGGGCTCTCGGCCGCCCCGCTGCCGCCGGCCGCGCCCGCGCCCGCCGAGGCTGCGCGCGCGGCGCTCTGACCGACGCCACGGCGGTGCAGCCGCTCGCCTCCAAGCGCACCGCCGCCTCGCTCGGCGCAGCGCTGGCGCAACTGCAGGCGCAGCAGCTGCGGCGCGAGCGCCGCACGCTCAGCGCCCACGGCACGGGGCGCGAGCTGCTCGCTGCCGACGGTCGCGTCCTCATCGACTTCAGCAGCAACGACTATCTGGGCCTGACGCGCCACCCGGGGCTCGCGGCGGCGCTCGCCGCCGCGGCCGAGCGCTGCGGCACCGGCGCCGGCGCCTCGCACCTGATCAGCGGCCACGGCCCCGAGCACGAGCGCCTCGAGCAAGAGCTGGCGCAGTTCACCGGCCGCGAGGCCGCCCTGCTGTTCTCCACCGGCTACATGGCCAACCTCGCCGTGCTCACCGCGCTCGCCGGGCGCGGCCAGGCGCTGCTGCTCGATCGCCTGAGCCACGCCTCCCTCATCGACGGCGCGCGCCTCTCGGGGGGACGTGTGCGCCGCTATGCACACGCCGATGCCGGCGCGGCCGCCACGCTGGCCGCGGCCGCACCACCCGCGCTCATCGCCACCGACGGCGTGTTCAGCATGGATGGCGACCTCGCGCCGCTGCCGGACCTGGCGCGCACCGCGCACGCGCATGGCGCCTGGCTCGTGGTCGACGACGCGCACGGGCTCGGCGTCACCGGCGCACGCGGGGGCGGCACGCTCGAGCACTACGGCCTCTCGCAGCAGCAGGTGCCGGTGCTCGTCGGCACGCTGGGGAAGGCGTTCGGCTCCTTCGGCGCCTTCGTCGCCGGGTCCGCGCAGCTGATCGAGCTGCTGATCCAGCAGGCGCGTCCCTACATCTACACCACCGCGCTGCCCCAGCCGGTGGCGGCCGCGAGCCGCGCCGCGCTCGCGCTGATCCGCAGCGAGGGCTGGCGGCGCCAGCGCCTCGGCGAGCACGTGGCGCGCTTCCGTGCCCGCGCGCGCGAGCGCGGCCTGCCGCTGCTCGAGTCGGCTACGCCCATACAGCCGCTGCTCGCGGGCAGCGCCGCGGCGGCGCTGCGCATGCAGCAGGCGCTCACCGCCGCCGGCTTCTGGGTGGTCGCCATCCGCGCCCCGACGGTACCGGCCGGGCGCGAGCGGCTGCGCGTCACGCTCAGCGCCACCCACACCGACGCGCAGGTGGAGGCGCTGTGCACGGCGCTCGCGCAGGCCTTCGAACGAGCGCAGGTCAGCTGAGGTGGGCGCACTGCATCACGAGATCCGCGGGCAGGGCCCGGACCTGGTGCTGCTGCACGGCTGGAGCCTCAACCTGCACGTGTTCGATGAGCTCACGCGCGAGCTGGCGCGCCGCTACCGCATCATCCGCATCGACCTGCCGGGACATGGCGGCAGCGACTGGGATCCGCGCTCGGTCACGCCCGCCGCGCAGGCGTGGCGCGTGCACGAGACCCTGGCGCCGCTTAGCGAGCGCTATGCGCTGCTCGGCTGGTCGCTCGGCGGGCAGTTCGCGCTCGACCTGGCCGCGGCCATGCCCGCGCCCATCGAGCGGCTGGTGCTAGTCAGCACCACCCCGCGCTTCCTCGCCGCCCCCGGCTGGCCCTTCGGCACCGCGCCGGCGCTGCTCGAGCGCCTCGCGGCGCGGCTGCAGCGCGAGGACCCGCAAGCCATCGAGGAGTTCCTCAAGCTGCAGGTGCGCGGCAACAATCCGCGCACCGCGGCGCGCGTGCTGCAGGGGCTGCGTGCGGCGATCCGCGCCGGCGCCGCACAGCCGCAGGCGCTCGCGCACGGCCTGGAGCGACTGCGCCAGGCGGACCTGCGGCCGGCGCTCTCGGCCGTGCGCATGCCGGCCCTCGTGATCGCCGGCACGCACGACCGCATCGTGCGCCCGGCCGCCTCGCGCGCCCTGGCCGCACTCGCCGATGCCCGTTACGTGGAGTTCGCCGCCGCCGCGCACGTGCCCTTCCTCTCGCACCCGAAGCGCTTCGCCGAGGTGCTCGAGGGGTTCCTGCGTGGCTGAGCTGCCCGAGGCCTTCCGCCTCGACCGCGGCGCCGTGCGCCACGCCTTCGACCGCGCCAGCGCCGCCTACGAGCGCGCCGCCACGCTGCAGGCGCGCGTGGCCGACGAGCTGCTCGGGCGGCTCGCGGACTTCGCCTTCGCGCCGCGCACGATCCTCGACCTCGGCGCCGGCACGGGACGCGCGAGCGGCACGCTCAAGCGCCGTTACCCGCGCGCGCTGGTGCTGGCGCTCGATCTGTCCGCCGGCATGCTGCAGCAGGCCGGCCGGCACGTGCGTCCCTGGCGACGCTTCGCGCGCGTGTGCGCGGATGCGCAGCGCCTGCCGCTCACCGACGCCAGCGTCGACCTGGTGTTCTCGAGCCTCATGCTGCAGTGGTGCGAGCCGCCGGACGCCGCGCTCGCCGAGGTACGCCGCGTGCTCAGGCCCGAGGGCTTCTTCGCCTTCAGTACCTTCGGGCCGGCGACGCTGCAGGAGCTGCGCGCGGCCTGGGCCGCGGCGGATGCCCTGAACCACGTCAACCATTTCCGTGACGTGCAGGCGATGGGCGATGCGCTGGTGCGTGCGGGCCTCACCGAGCCGGTGCTGGATGTCGACCGCTACGAGTCGGCCTACCCCGATGCGCTCTCGCTCATGCGTGACCTGAAGGTGATCGGCGCCCACAACGTCACCGCGGGGCGCCCGCGCACGCTCATCGGGCGTGCACGCCTCGAGCGCATGCAGCAGGCCTACGAAGCCGAGCGGCGCGCGGGCGCGCTGCCGGCAACCTTCGAGGTGATCTACGGGGCCGCCTGGGGGGCCTCCGGCCGTGCGACCGTGCCGCTGACCGGGCACGCCGGGATCGCGCCGGGCTCGATCGGACGCACGCGCCCATGAGCGCGCGCGGTGTTTTCGTCACCGGCACCGACACGGGGGTCGGCAAGACGCTCATTGCCTGCGCACTGGTGCGGGCGCTTGCCGCCTGTGGTCACCGGGTGGCGGTCATGAAGCCGGTAGCCTCCGGCGCTGAGCGTACGCCCGGCGGCCTGCGCAATGCGGACGCTGAAGCCCTGCGTGCCTGCGCCAGCGTGGACCTTCCTTACGAGGCCGTGAACCCTTTTTGCTACGAACCCGCGATTTCACCCCATATCGCCGCACAAGAGGCCTCGATCGCGATAGATCTTGGCAAGATCGCGGAGGTTTACGCCGGCATCGCGGCACAGGCGGACTGGGTCGTGGTGGAAGGGGCCGGGGGCTGGCTCGCCCCGCTGGGGGACTCGATCAGCATGGCCGACCTCGCCCGGGCGCTCTGCCTGCCGGCGCTCCTGGTCGTGGGCGTCAAGCTCGGCTGCCTGAATCATGCGCAACTCAGCCGGCGCGCGATCGCCGCTGACGGCGTCGGCTTCGCCGGCTGGGTCGCGAGCGTCATCGACCCGGGCATGCAGCGGCTGAGTGAGAACCTCGCGATGCTCGAGCGCCGCCTCGGCGAGGCCGCGCTCGCTTGCGTGCCGCACCTACGTGATCCTGAGCGTGCAAGGCCGGATCTGCGCGCCTGTGCGGCGCAGCTGGCAAGAACTTAAGCCTCTGATCCGCCTTGAATAAACGCAAGCGCGGGTTACCATCTGGCACGCCCATGTCGCCGCTGCAGATCGAAATCCGCCCCAACTGCGCGCTCACGCCGCGCGGCGCACTCGCCTTTTTCCTCAGCGCCTGCATCGCGCCGGCGCTGATCGCGCTGCTGCTCGCGCTGCGCGGGTTCTGGCCGGTGCTGCCCTTTGCGGGCCTCGAGCTCGCGGTGCTCGGCTGGGCGCTGCGCGCGAGCCTCGAGCGCAGCCACCACCAGCAGTGCATCACGGTCACCGAGGCCGAGGTGCGCGTGGATTCCAGCCGGCGCGGCACGCACGAGCGCGTCGTGTTCCCGCGGCATTGGGCGCGGGTTAAACTGCGCCGCCCCGCAACACGCCTGCACCCGAGCCGGCTCGTCATCGAGTCGCACGGCCGGCAATGTGAGCTGGGCAGCTTCCTCACGGAGGAAGAAAGGTGCGGACTGGCGCTGCGCCTGCAGCGCCTCGTTGGGCGCATCGATGAGTCGCCCTCCTGGCCATGAACGTCAAGGCGCCGCGGGGGATGGGGTTAGGTACGCATTGAATAAGGTGCACCCGTACGGGCAGGCGCCATAAGGCACGGGATAACGATGATTCGTCCAAGAACCGCCGCTTGCTTGCTCGCTGTGCTGGCCGCCTGTGGCGCGCTCGCCGCCCACGCCGAATCCGGCTGGGAGCTGCTCAACCTCACCCCGGGCGTCACCGAGATGAGCCGCCACATCTACGCGCTGCACATGGAGATCTTCTGGATCTGCGTAGGGATCGGCGTGCTGGTGTTCGGCGTCATGATCTACTCGCTGGTGCGCTTCCGTAAGTCGCAGGGCGCGGTGGCCGACGTCTCCATGGTGCACAACACCAAGGTGGAGATCCTCTGGACGATCGTGCCGGTCATCATCCTGGTGGTGATGGCGGTGCCGGCCGCCAAGACCCTGATCGAGATCGAGGACACCACCAAGACCGAGCTCACCATCAAGGTGACCGGCTTCCAGTGGGGCTGGGACTACGATTACCTGGACCAGGGCATCAACTTCTACTCGCACCTGGACCACGCCAGCAACGCCGCGCGCGAGCTCGCCTCGGGCATCGACCCGAACTCGATCGAGCACTACCTGCTCAACGTCGACCATCCGCTCGTGGTGCCGGTCGGCATCAAGGTGCGCCTCCTGATCACGGGCGCCGACGTCATCCACTCCTGGTGGGTGCCGGCCTTCGGGGTCAAGAAGGACGCCATCCCGGGCTTCGTCAACGAGGCCTGGTTCAAGGTGGACAGCGACAAGCCCGGGCTGTACCGCGGCCAGTGTGCCGAGCTGTGCGGGCGCGACCACGGCTTCATGCCGATCGTGGTCGACGTGCGCAGCCAGGCGGACTTCGCCGCGTGGCTGAAGGAGCAGTCCGCGCAGAAGCAGGCCGCCGCTCCGGCCGCGACGCCCGCCGAACTCGTGAGCGCCGGCCCGGCCGCCACCGCCCCCTAGACCGTATTTGACGAGAGAGACGCACGCCATGGCTGACGCGCACGCACACCACGCCGCCCACGACGACCACGACGACCACGACCACAAACCGCACGGCTGGCGGCGCTGGGTGTTCGCCACCAATCACAAGGACATCGGCACGATGTACCTGGTCTTCGCCTGCACGATGTTCTTCATCGGCGGGTCGATGGCGATGGTCATCCGCCTGGAGCTGTTCAAGCCGGGCATGCAGTGGGTCGACCCGCAGCTGTTCAACTCCATGACTACCATGCACGCGCTCATCATGATCTTCGGCGCGGTCATGCCGGCCTGGACGGGGCTCGCCAACTGGATGATCCCGATGCAGGTCGGGGCGCCGGACATGGCGCTGCCGCGGCTGAACAACTTCAGCTTCTGGATCCTGCCGTTTGCCTTCACGCTGCTGCTGTCCTCGCTGTTCGTGCCGGGCGGCTCCCCGGCGGGCGGCTGGACCATGTACCCGCCGCTGGTGCTGCAGACCGGCGCCTCCTTCCCGATGCTCATCTTCTCGGTGCACATGATGGGCGCCTCCTCGATCCTCGGCGCCATCAACGTCGTGGTCACCATCATGAACATGCGCGCCCCGGCGATGAGCCTGCTGCGCATGCCGCTGTTCGTGTGGACCTGGCTGATCACCGCCTACCTCCTGATCGCGGTGATGCCGGTGCTGGCCGGCGCGGTCACGATGCTGCTCACCGATCACTTCTTCGGCACCACCTTCTTCACCGCCGCCGGCGGCGGCGACCCGGTGATGTTCCAGCACATCTTCTGGTTCTTCGGGCACCCGGAGGTGTACATCCTCATCCTGCCGGCCTTCGGCATCGTCTCCGAGATCATCCCCACCTTCTCGCGCAAGCCGCTGTTCGGCTACGAGACCATGGTGTACGCGGTGGCCTCGATCGCCTTCCTGTCCTTCATCGTGTGGGCGCACCACATGTTCACGGTCGGCATGCCGCTCGCCGCGCAGCTGTTCTTCATGCTCTCCACCATGCTGATCGCGGTGCCGACCGGGGTGAAGGTGTTCAACTGGACCGCCACCATGTGGCGCGGCTCGCTCTCCTTCGAGCCGCCGATGCTGTTCGCGCTCGCCTTCCTGTTCCTGTTCACGATCGGCGGCTTCTCCGGGCTCATGCTCGCCATCGTACCGGCCGACTACCAGTACCAGGACACCTACTTCGTGGTGGCGCACTTCCACTACGTGCTGGTGCCGGGGGCGATCTTCGGCATCATGGCCGGGGTCTACTACTGGCTGCCCAAGTGGACCGGCAAGATGTACGACATGGCACTCGCCAAGTGGCACTTCTGGCTGTCCACCATCTTCGTGAACGTGCTGTTCTTCCCGCAGCACTTCCTCGGGCTCGCCGGCATGCCGCGCCGCATCCCCGACTACGCCGTGCAGTTCACCGACTGGAACATGGTGTCCTCGCTCGGCGGCTTCGGCTTCGGGCTGGCGCAGTTGCTGTTCCCCTACATCATCTGGAAGTGCGTGCGCTCGGGCAGCCCGGTCGGCAACCGCGCCTGGGAAGGTGCGCACGGCCTTGAGTGGGAGCTGCCCTCGCCGCCGCCCTACCACTCCTGGACCGAGGCGCCCTCGGCCGCCCTGATCGCCAAGGGCGCATCGCACTGATGGCCGCGGTGCTGAGCAGCGCGGAGCAGCAGGCGCGCCGCCGGCGCGTGCGCCACAGCGCGCTGGCGTGGGCGCTGGTGGCGCTCGGCTTCTACCTCGGCTTCATCGTGCTCACCCTGGTGCGCGCCGCCCGATGAACGCGCAGCGCCGCGCCAACCGCCGCCTGACGCTGCAGCTGCTCGGCATCGCCGCCGGCGCTTTCGCGTTCGGCTTCGCGCTGGTGCCGCTCTACAACGTGCTGTGCTCGGTCACCGGTTACGGCGACCAGAAGAAGCTGCTGCAGAAGGTCAACGCGATCGAGCAGCCGCAGCTTGACCGCACGGTCACGGTCGAGTTCCTCGCCGACGTGGCGAGCGCGGGCGAGTGGGAGTTTCGCCCGGAGCGGCGCACGGTACGCGTGCACCCCGGGCAGCTCTACACCGCCGAGTTCTTCGCCCACAACCTCACCGGGCGCGACACGGTGGCGCAGGCGGTGCCCAACATCGCCCCGTCCGAGGTCGCCGCCTACTTCCACAAGACCGAGTGCTTCTGCTTCTCGCCGCAGCACTTCAACGAGGGCGAGGGGCGCGACATGCCGGTGCGCTTCATCATCGACCCGGCGCTGCCTGAGCACATCGACACGATCACGCTCGCCTACACTTTCTACGACAACGCCTCGCGCGTCACCGCACGCCGCTGAGGTCCACGACTAACCCACAGGTCTTCTGCAGAAAGAAACGCGCACCATGGCGAATGCACCCACGACCGATGACGGCAAGTACTACATCCCGCACGACAGCCACTGGCCGATCGTCGGCTCGCTCGCGCTGTTCACGCTCATGCTGGGGGGGATCTCCTACCTGAACGACTGGGGCCCGGGGCTGGTGTTCCTGCCCGGGGCGGCGCTGCTCGCCTTCATGTTCTTCGGCTGGTTCCGCACCGTCATCGACGAGAACCAGGCCGGCACCTTCAACCTGCAGGTCGACCGTAGTTTCCGCATGGGGATGATGTGGTTCATCTTCTCCGAGGTGATGTTCTTCGGCGCCTTCTTCGGCGCGCTGTTCTACGCGCGCGTGCTGGCGGTGCCGTGGCTGGGCGGGGAGGGGGTAAAGATCTTCACCAACTTCGTGCTCTGGCCGCACTACGAGGGCAACTGGCCCACCAACGGCCCGGCGCACGTCGGCGGCCACGCCGACGGCAGCTTCACCGTCATCCCGGCGATCGGCATACCGCTTCTGAACACGGCCATCCTGCTCACCAGCGGCTTCACCGTCACCATGGCGCACCATGCGCTGCGCGCCGGGCGGCGCGCACCGCTCGCCGTGTGGCTGGCGCTCACCTTCCTGCTCGGCTTCACCTTCGTCGGCTTCCAGGCGCACGAGTACGGCGAGGCCTACAGGGAGCTCGGCCTGCGCCTGTCCACCGGCATCTACGGCTCCACGTTTTTCATGCTGACCGGCTTTCACGGCCTGCACGTGACCATCGGCGCCATCATGCTGATGGTGATCTGGCTGCGCTGCCTGCGCGGTCACTTCACGCCCAAGCGCCACTTCGCCTTCGAGGCGGTGGCCTGGTACTGGCACTTCGTCGATGTGGTGTGGCTCGGGCTCTTTATCTTCGTCTACTGGCTCTAGCCGCCGCGCCGCGCCTAGGGGTGTGTGCCGGCGCCCAAGGCGTGCGGCGCGATCCAGCCCTCATGCCAGGCGAAGATCAGCAGCAGGAACAGGGCGATCGAGAGCGCGATGCGCAGCCGCAGGGCGCGGGCGAGCTTGGCCGAGTCCTCCTCGCCCCGCCCGCGCGAGAGGTGGAACAGGCCCGTGCCCAGACTCACGAGTATCCCCGCCAGGCACACGAGCACCAGGATCCACACCAGCGACTGCATGCGCGGCAGTGTAGCGCAGCGGGCCCGGCGTGAGCGGCGCGCGCGCTGCGCCCTGGGTGGCGACGCTGCTGCTGCTTGCGGCCGCGGCGCTGTGCCTGCGGCTGGGACTGTGGCAGTGGCAGCGCGGCAGTGCCCGG
>Ga0335080_10002136_pt1 | contig 19630 bp, 15 predicted proteins | sample Lox_Sample_34_FD_206720 | JGI IMG/M metagenome (GOLD analysis project Ga0335080, IMG submission 206720) | Soil microbial communities from Loxahatchee National Wildlife Refuge, Florida, United States - Lox_Sample_3.4 | ecosystem: Environmental > Terrestrial > Soil > Wetlands | place: USA...
AACCGAAGGTGCCGTTTCGCCCAATGGCGCGCGTAGTCCACTCCCACACGCGGCCGTTTGATAACGGTGAATTTTTCCGACTTTGGCGGCGCGGTGATGAAGAAGTCCTGACTGAGCAGGTCGTGGCCATTGAAGCGACGGTCAATGTGCATCGCGCGGCAAAGCAAACCGGGGCCGTTGGTCCGGCCGTCCACATTTTTCACCGGTTCGAGAGCGCGCAGCAAGACGGCGGAGGCATGACCTTCGCGTTCGGTCACGACGTTGACGCAGTGATACATGCCGTAGATGAAATATACATAGGCATGTCCTGGCAGACCGAACATCACCCGGGTCCGCTCGGTCAAACCGCGCGACGAATGCGCGGCCAAATCATGAGGGCCGAGATACGCTTCTACTTCCACGATTTTTCCGATGCGCTCCACGCCGGCTTCAACGCGAACCAGCAGTTTGCCCAGTAACTCACGGGCGACGAGCGTAGTGTTCCGATCATAAAACGAGCGCGGCAGCTTTCGCATGGCCGGATTATACAGACCGGGCAGCAATGAGAAATCGGGTTTGTTCCATAAGGTCACACGAAACCGAGACTGCTCTGAATTTTGGCTGGTGTGTCCAAATGGAGGTGGGCGAAAACCGGGTCCCATTTTTTATTTTCTGTGCTATGCTTTCGGCCATGCAAACCAAGGTTCTCGGCAATTCGGACATGGCTATCACTCCAGTCGGCTTCGGCGCGTGGGCGATTGGCGGTGACTGGGAATTCGGCTGGGGTGCGCAGGACGACGCCCAATCCATCGCCGCCATTCATCGCGCGCTCGAACTCGGCATCAACTGGGTTGACACGGCGGCGATTTACGGCTTGGGCCATTCCGAGGAAGTTGTCGCTCGCGCTCTGCGCGAATGGAAAGGCGCGCGACCTTGCGTTTTCACCAAATGTGGCATGCTCTGGAACGCCAGGGGTGAAATCAGTTACTCCCTGCAGGCCGCGTCCGTCCGGCGCGAATGCGAAGCCAGCCTGCGCCGGCTCAAGACGGACGTGATTGACCTGTACCAGATTCATTGGACGGCGGATGATTTGAACGAGACAGTCGAGGGCTGGAACGCGCTGGCCGGCCTGCAGAAGGAAGGCAAAGTGCGCTGGATCGGTGTGTCGAACGCCAGCGTCGAAGAGATGCAAAGATTGCAGAGCCTCGTGCGGATCACGTCGCTGCAACCGCCTTACTCCCTCATCCGGCGCGACGTGGAATCCGCCCAACTGCCCTGGTGCCAACGCGAAAGGGTCGGCGTGATTGTCTATTCGCCCATGGCTTCCGGCCTGCTCACGGGCGCGATGACGCGCGAACGCATCGTTTCGTTGCCGAAAACGGATTGGCGCAACAAGAATGACCAATTCAAGGAACCGAAATTGTCAGAGAACCTCAAAGCGGTGGACCGGCTGCGGGCGGTCGGCGCCCGGCACGGGCGTTCGCCGGGTGAAACAGCCATCGCGTGGACGCTGCGTCATCCGGCAGTGACGGGGGCGATTGTCGGCGCGCGCAATGCAAAACAGGTTGATGGCATCATCGGTGCGATGGAGTTCCGCCTCTCGCCGCAGGAGATTGAGGAAGTGGCAGGCAAATGACGGCCCGTTGCGGGCGGGGCAGGGCGAAGGACGGCACGATTTCATATCCGAATCAGAAGTCATTTGTAACCGGAGCAGCGTTCGGTGCGCTGAACGTGAGGACCAACGGTACGGGCAAGTCCGGTAGCGGAGGTGCGTTCAACCGGCATCCGGCTTGACATTCTCCAGTTCGAGCTTGAGCGCGCGCAGCGAGAGGTTGATGTCGCAGATAAATGCCACCAGCGACGTCAGGAGCGCGACCATGCACGCGATGAAGAGGAGGCTCACGAGCAGTCCTTGTTCCAGCCGCAAGAGCGCCGTCACGAACAAAACGATGATGAGTGCCGCCGCCAGCAAGGCGCTGAGCGCGGCCAGCGTAATGCCCGAACGAATCAGTCGCGCGCGTCGGTAAATGATGGCCACCTGCGCCAGGACTTGCTGGCGGTCCTGCTCGGTGCGTTTCGGCAGTTCGCTCTTCAATTGCCGCGCGCGGTCAATGGCGCGGCCTAGCCGGTTGGTCATCGTGAGCAGCAACAGGCCGACGCCGGAGATGAGGATCACCGGTCCAATGGCGACCTGGAGCACCGGGACAATTTCATTGAGTGGAGCGGTTGGCATCGCAAACGAGAACCGAATCTAACCGGAATCCGGGCAGCGGCGCAAGTGCCGTTGGGATAACTGATTAATGAATAACGGCTTGCATTTTGACAAGAAATCGTTATTTTCCTCATTAAGCTTTTTGTTTTGAATGAACCGGTGGGGCCGGGTGGGTGATTCGTTTGTGAGAACGTCGGTTGAAAACAAAATCAGACTCGGCTTGGCAGCCGGGTTGGCGGTCTTGCTCGGCGCCGGCTGGCTGTCGTACCACACGACCACCAAACTCATTGCCACGGAGGACTGGGTGTCGCACACCCAGGATGTTATCACGGGGTTGGAGTCGGTATCCGCCAGCCTCGAAGAGGTGGAAACGGAGCAACGGGGTTATCTACTGACCGGCAGCCCGAAATTTCTCGAGGATCGCCAGTCCGCCGTCCGCCAACTGACGGTGCACCTCAATCAGCTTCGCCAGACGCTTACCAACAACCCGGAGCAACAACATCATCTCGCGCAATTGGAGCCTTTGATCGCGGAGCGATTGAGTCTGTTGGATGAACGCATCACCGTTTTCCGGCAATCCGGGCGCGAAGCCTCGGCCGATGCCGGAGCGATGCTGAAAGGCAAAGCGGTCATGGACAATATCCGGGAGGTGATCGGCCAAATGCGTTCCCTCGAGAATAATCTGCTGGTGCAACGGGTCCAGCTCTCCCGCGCCGGCGTCCGCTGGTCGCTCAGCGTCATTGTGATCGGCAGCTTCCTGGCGTGTGCGTTGGGCGTGGTGGCATTCATCCTCTTGAACCGGGATTTCAAGCTGCGTGCACTGGCGGAAGACCGGGTTCGCGCGGGCCGGGCCGAACTGGATTCCATCCTGAACAACAGTCCCGCCATCATCCTGGTCAAGGATGTCGAGGGTCGTTACCAGTTCGTTAACCGCCGATTTTTGCAGGTTACGGGATTCTCGCTCGAACAGGTGGTGGGCAAAACCGGTTTTGAACTTTTTGAAAAAGAAATCGCCGAAGCCGCGCGGGGGCATGACTTAAAAGTGCTTCGGTCCGAGGAGCCATTGGAATTTGAAGAAACGGTCCGCTATCCTGACGGGCCGCACACCCACCTGGCCGTCAAATTTTCCCTGCGCGATGCGGCTGGCAGAATCTACGCCATCTGCGGCGTTTCCACGGACATCACAGAACGCAAACGGGCGGAGGAGGAGCGCGACCGTTTCTTCAATTTGTCACGCGACCTGATGTGCATTATCGGATTCGATCATCGTTTCCGGACGGTGAATCCCGCATGGGAACGGACGCTCGGATTCACCCGGGAGGAAATGCTGGGGAAACCGTTCATTGAATTTGTCCATCCGGACGACCGCCCGGCCACGCTCGCCGAGGCGGAAAAATTGGTGGGCGGCGGCGAGGTCATTTATTTTGAGAACCGCTACGTTTGCAAGGATGGTTCGTATCGCTGGCTGGCCTGGAGCGCACGGGCAGCAGTGCCACAAGGATTGATGTATGCCACGGCGCGCGACATCTCGGAGTGGAAGGAGACCAACGAGCAAATCCTGCGACTCAATCTGGAATTGCATCGGCGAGCCGAGCAATTGGAAACGGCCAACCGGGAACTCGAGGCCTTTTCGTATTCCGTCTCCCACGATTTGCGCGCGCCGCTCCGGCACATTGACGGATTTGTGAAGATTCTGGAAAAGCAATCCGGCCCCAATCTGGATGACCGTGGCCGGCGGTATTTGGGCATTGTCGCGGATTCGGCCCGGCAAATGGGCGTGTTGATAGACGATCTGCTGGTCTTCTCGCGCATGAGCCGGGCGGAACTGCGCCGTTCTAAAGTCTCCTTGAATTCGCTGGTGCATGAAGCGATGGCCGAACTGCAAATGGAAATCAACGGCCGGCAGATCGCCTGGAAAATCGGCGAGTTGCCGGACGTGGAGGCCGACCCGGCCATGCTGCGCCAGGTGTGGATCAACCTGATCGCCAACGCGGTCAAATACACCCGGCCGCGCCAGCCGGCGGAAATCGAGGTGGGATGCGCCGACGCCGCCAACGGTGAATTCGTTTTTTACGTGCGCGACAACGGCGTGGGTTTTGACATGCAATACGCGCACAAACTGTTCGGGGTTTTTCAGCGCCTGCATCGCGCGGAGGAATTCGAAGGCACCGGCATCGGCCTGGCCAACGTCCGGCGCATCGTTACCCGCCATGGCGGGCGCACCTGGGCCGAGGGAAAACCGGAAGGCGGCGCGACGTTCTTCTTTTCGCTTCCAAAAACTATAACCGAAACCAAAGGCTGAAAATCATGGCTCCCTTAAAACGAATCTTGCTGGCTGAAGACAGTGAACGCGACGTGGAACTGACCCTGGCGGCGTTGGAAGAGCACAATCTGGCCAATGAAGTGGTGGTCGCCCGCGACGGCGTCGAGGCCCTCGATTATCTTTATCACCGCGGCCGGTTCGCCGGCCACGCCAACAGCCTGCCGGTGGTCGTGTTACTGGATCTGAAAATGCCCAAGGTGGACGGTCTGGAAGTCTTGCGCCAGATGCGTGCCGACCCCGCCTTGAAACACGTGCCGGCGGTCATGATCACCTCGTCGCGCGAAGAGCAGGACCTGGTGCGCAGCTATCAACTCGGCGTCAACGCCTACGTGGTCAAGCCGGTGGATTTTCATCAATTTGTCGAATCCATAAAACAGATCGGTTTCTTCTGGGCCATCATCAATGAACCGCCGCCCGGAACGGTGAAGCGGACGGAATAGCTTTGTGAAAACGGATTTCCTCAAGCGCCCGGTGCGCGTGTTGCACCTGGAAGACAACGAGAACGATCAGCTGCTCGTTTCCGAAATGCTCCGGGAAGCCGGGCTGCGCTGTGAATTCGCCCTGGCTAAAAACCGGGATGAATTTGCCGAGGCGCTCAAACGCGGATCTTACGACATCATCATCTCCGATTTTACCCTGCCCTCCTACGACGGCGCGAGCGCACTTTCCCTGGCGCGCGAAATGTGCCCCGAGACGCCGTTTATCTTTTTCTCTGGCACCATCGGCGAGGAAGCGGCGGTGGAGGGCCTCAAACGCGGAGCGGCGGATTATGTGCTCAAACAACGGCCGACGCGACTCGCACCGGCCGTCCGCCAGGCGCTGCGCGCCGCAGAAGAACATGTACAGCGCCAACGCGCCGAATCCGCGCTGCGGCAGAGCGAGGAGCGTTTTCGCATCGTGGCCCACGTCACCAACGATGTCGTCTGGGAGTGGGACGTGCAAAATGACAAAGTCACTGTCAGCGAGAACTTCAAAGCCACCTACGGACACCCGATTCGCGAAAATGGAATAACGTCGCAGTATTGGTTTGGTTACGTCCATCCCGACGACCGGAACCGCGTCATGGCCGGCGTCTCCACTCTGCTGGCCAGCCACGGACGCGTCTGGTGGAGTGAACACCGCATCCGGCGCGCCGATGGCGTTTACGCGGATATTTTTGACCGCGCTTCAGTCATTTACGAGCCGGACGGCAAACCCGTAAAAATGGTCGGCGTCATGATTGACATGACCCAACGCAAACAGGCCGAGGAGAAAATCCGCGAACAAGCCGCGCTCTTGGACAAGGCACAGGACGCCATCATCGTGACGGACCTGGAGACCAGGATTCTTTACTGGAATCAGAGTGCCGAACGGATTTACGGGTGGAACGCCGCGGAAGTTATGGGCAAAACACTTCAGGAGGTGCTCTTCCATGGCGCGCCGCCACCCGAACTGCAAGAGACCATCAAAAGTGTCAGTGAACGTGGGGAGTGGACGGGGGAATTGCATGAACTGACCAAAGACGGCAAAACGGTAATCATGCAAGGTCGGTCCACGATGATTCGGGACGAAACCGGGCAGCCTAAATCGCTGCTCATCATCAACACCGACATCACCGAGCGCAAGCTGTTGGAAGAACAATTCCTGCGCGCCCAGCGCCTCGAGAGCCTCGGCGTGCTCGTCAGCGGCATCGCCCACGATTTGAATAATACGTTATCACCCATTCTCATGGGCACCAACATGTTGCTCACTAATTCTCCCCCGGCGGAAGTCGAAAGCGTCCTCAACATCATGGAGGCCAGTGCCCGCCGCAGCAAAGATATGGTGAAGCAAATGCTGGCCTTTGCCCGAGGTGGGGAATTGAACAAAATCTCGGTTAACGCCGGCCAGCTCGTGAAAGAAATGGGCCGGATTGTCGCCGAAACTTTTCCCAAATCCATCCAATGCCGCGTGCAACTGGACAAATCGTCCTGGCCGGTTTCCGGCCTGCCCACCCAGTTGTATCAAGTGTTGCTCAATCTGTGCGTCAACGCGCGCGACGCCATGCCCAATGGCGGCACCCTCACCTTGGCCACGAAAAATGTGTCGCTCAAATCCTCGGACGTTGCGTTGCCACCGGAAGCCAAGCCGGGAAATTATCTGTGCCTGAGCGTTGCCGACACCGGCACGGGCATCCCGGCCGGACAACTGGAGAAGATCTTTGAGCCATTCTTCACCACCAAAGCGCCGGGCAAAGGCACGGGCCTGGGGCTGTCCACGTCGCTCGGCATCGTCCGGAACCACGACGGTTTCATGACCGTCCATAGCCAGGTCGGGCAGGGGACCGAGTTCAAAATTTACCTGCCCGCCGCCACGGAACCATCGGCACATACCGTGCTCAAACGGCTTTCGCTGCCGCCCGGCAACGGCGAGCGCATTCTCATCGTGGACGACGAGGAGGCGTTCCTGGCCATCATGCGTTCGGCGCTGGAGAATTACAGTTACAAGGTTTTGACCGCCAGTGGCGGCCTGGAAGCAGTCGCACAATTTGCCCGCAACCCCGGCGCGGTGAACCTGATCATCACCGATCTGGACATGCCGTTCATGGATGGGCGGGCGGTGGTTGCGGCCTTGCGCAAAATCCGCCGTGACGTAAAAATCATCGTGGCCAGCGGCTCGGAAAAGGACCTCGAAAATTTCCTGAAGGACATCCAGCCCGACGCATTCATCTCAAAGCCCTTCACCAGCGAAAGCCTGCTCGAAACCGTTTACCGGGTACTCGCGCCCAAAGGATAGCCGGCGCTGGCTTTTACAGTTTCACCCATTTGCCCTTCAGGAAGGATTCCTCCACCGCCGCGAGCACGCGCTGGTTTTTCAAACCGTCCTCGAAAGTGGGATGCGCCGGTCTGCCTTCGACGCAGGCATTTACAAAATCGGCCGCCACGTGAATGAACGTGTGTTCGTAACCGATGCCGTGTCCTGGCGGCCACCAGTTGCCGACGTAGGGCTGCACGCCGTCGCGTTCGGTCACGAGAATATCGCGAAAACCGCGGCGGTCCCGGGGATCGTCGCCGTTGTAGAATTTCAGCCGGTTCATGTCCTCGAAATCGAAATAGATCGAGCCTTTGGAGCCGTTGATTTCGATGGCGATGTGATTTTTGCGGCCCAACGCATAGCGCGTCGCTTCGAGATTGGCCAGCACGCCGTTGTCCATCCGCCCGAGGAACAGGGCGGAGTCCGGCACGGTAACTTTGCCCATCTTTCGCGCGCCCTTGGCCAGCGCCTCCGCGAGGGGACGCTCCGGCACAAACGTGTTCAGCAATCCGCAAATCTCCCGGAATTCACCGACGAGATACCGCCCGAGGTCAATCAGGTGCGAGCTGATGTCGCTGTGCACGCCGCTGCCGCTGGTTTCCTTTTGCAGACGCCAGTCGAGCGGAAATTCCGGATCGGCCAGCCGGTCCTGCGCATACCTCGCATGGAAATGATAAATCCGCCCCAGCGCGCCTTCACTGATCATCCGCCTGGCCAGCGCAATGGCCGGGATGCGCCGGTAATTGTGGCAGACCATGTGGACGACCTTGGCCTTTTGCGCCGCGGCGAGCATCGCCTCGGCTTGTTTGACGTTCAGGGCGAGCGGCTTTTCGCACAAAACATGTTTCCCGTTTTTCGCCGCTGCTACCGCCATCTCCGCGTGAAAATTCGTCGGCGTGACGATATCCACGATGTCAATCAGCGGTGACTCGACGATTTCGTGCCAGTCGGTCGTGGCGTGCTGCCAGCCGAGATGGGCGCGCGCCGCCTGCACCGCGGAGGTGTTGCGTCCGCAGATGGTGTGCAGCTCGACATTGGCCTTGAGGGGGAAAAATCGCGGCGCCTGCCGCCAGGCATTGGAATGCGCCCTGCCCATGAAACGGTAGCCGATCAGCCCGACGCGCAAAGTTTTGGCCATAAAACTTGGGGTTGAACTGCTTGCGCCTGTCTTTATAGTGAGCCCTGCCGTTCAAGTCAACGGACAACCGTTTAATGCCAAAGTATGTCTTTTACCGCTGCTGAAATCGCAAAACATGTTGGTGGCCAAGTGGTTGGCGACACAGATGCCATCCTGAAGAACTTTGCTCCGGCCGAAACCGCGCACGCGGGCGACCTGACTTTTGCTGAAAACGAGGATTACTTCGCCCGCGCTGAACAGAGCGCTGCGACTGCCGTTATCGCCGATGAGCGGTTCAAATCAACGAAGAAAATCCTGATTCGTGTGCCCAACGCGCGCATCGCCTTCGCCAAGGCCATGGCGCTGTTTTTTCCGGAACGCACTTACTCCGCTGGCATTCATCCCACGGCGGTCGTCGCGGCTTCCGCGCGAATTGATTCCAGCGCGCACATCGGACCGCATTGTGTCGTCGGTGAGCGCGTGAAAATCGGCGCGCGCTCGGTCTTGCAGGCCGGCGATTTTGTCGGTGACGATTCCAGGCTGGGTGAGGATACAAACTTGTTCCCAAACGTGACGGTTTATCCGCGGACGGAAATCGGTAATCGGGTCCGCATCCACGCCAGCACAGTCGTCGGCTCCGACGGTTTCGGGTACGTGCAGGACGGTGGCGTGCACCGCAAGGTGCCGCAGATCGGCAACGTGGTCATCGGCGACGACGTGGAAATCGGGGCGGGGGTGATGATTGACCGCGGCGCGCTCGGCTCGACCATCATCGGCCAGGGCACGAAAATAGATAATCTCGTCCAGATCGCCCACAACGTGGAAATCGGCGAAGGTTCGATCATCGTCGCGCAAGTCGGCATTTCCGGCAGTACCAAACTGGGCAAATACGTCATCCTCGCCGGGCAGGTCGGCCTGGCGGGGCATTTGAAAATCGGCAACCAGGTCACGGTGGCGGCCAAGTCGGGCGTGATGACCGACATTCCCGACGGTGAAAAATGGTTGGGCATTCCTGCGCAACCGGACAAAAAAACCAAACGCCAGTTGATCGCCATTCAACACCTGCCCGATCTCCTCCGCCGCGTCGCTGAATTGGAGCGGAAACTGGGCGGGAAAACGGATGGCAGCGGCAAGGAATAAGTCCGGCACAGAAAGCACGCTGGCCCAAACGGGGACCAGCAATGTTCCAGCGGTTGCATTGAGGGTTGACACGGTGGTTTGTTTGACGGACGTTGGAGTTAATCGGGACAGTGCGGGGCAAAATCGCAGGCCCGATCAACCGACCGCAGCATGAAAGCTCCAAACCAACGGCACAAGGCCGGGTTTACCTTGATTGAACTGCTCGTCGTCATTGCCATTATTGCCGTTCTCGCCGCCATGATCCTGCCGGCCTTGAGCGCCGCCAAATCCAAAGCGAAGACTCTCAATTGCGTGAGCAACAACAAGCAAATCGGCCTGGCGATCGTGATGTATGTCGGTGACAACAACGAGTATCTGCCGCCGTTGAATGACAAAAATTATGCCACGCACTCAGCCAACTGGTGGTTCGTATATCTTAACAAAGGCAGTTATATCACCAGCACGACCGTCTCGAACAACATCTGGCGCTGCCCGGCGGTGCAGGATGCGGACATTCTTGCTGGCACGGTTGCATTTTATCAGTCTCCTTGCGAGGGTTATGGTCCGCTGGAAGACACCACCAGCCCCGAAAAAGGAGTCATTCGTTACAACCTGGATCTCGCCGGCAATGTCCAAGGCGGCCGTAACTTCAACACCATACGCCGGGCCAGCCAGATCTGGTTGATCGGCGACGTGGGTACTCCCAAGAGCGGCGGCAACAAAAATCAATTTCACTCCGTCGGTTATTACACGGATATTACCGTGATAAAGCCGGTCTTCCTTTCTGGCTGGAGTCTTGGCTGGACAACAGTGCCTTCCTATAAACAGCCTGCCTGCCGCCACATTCGTCGCGCCGTCTTTTCGTTATGCGATGGGCACGTCGAAACCTGGAAATGGGAGGATTTGGATGCCGACCTCAACGATGTCTTTGCCCTGTACTCATTTTGAAAATTCATGGCAACCTTTGCCCGAGCTGCTCAGACGCGTGGTGGAGTTGGAAAGAAAAGCGGCGAAGAAGCCGGTTGATTTTCCGGGGGAGGCTGGATGGATAGGCGCGTAGAGGCGGATGAATTCTTCATTTCCCGTCTGTTTTGATTTGCCGCGAGCGCCACAGGTAATAGATCGCCGGATACACCACCAGCACGCTGATGGTGGAGGTGATGACCCCACCCACCATCGGCGCGGCAATGCGTTTCATCACGTCCGCGCCGGTGCCGGTGCTCCACAAAATCGGTGCCAGGCCGGCGATGATGACACTGGCCGTCATGATTTTCGGGCGCAACCGTTTCACTGCGCCGTGATAAATCGCGTCGTGCAAGTCGCCCAGGCTGCGCATCAGACCTCTCTGTTTCCATTCGTCGTAAGCGAGGTCGAGATACAGCAACATGACGACGCCCGTCTCGGCATCAAGACCGGCCAGCGCGATGATACCAATCCACACGGCCACGCTCAAATTGTAGTGCAACAAGTAAAGCGTCCAGAACGTGCCCACGAGCGAGAACGGCACGGCCAGCAACACGATCGCCGTCTTCAGCAGCGAGCGCGTGTTCAAATAAATGATGAGCGTGATGATAAGCAATGTCAGCGGCACAACCAGCAACAGGCGCTGTTTGGCGCGCAGCATGTATTCGTACTGGCCGCTCCAAAACAGGTTGTAGCCGGACGGCAATTGAACCTGTCCGGCGGCAATGGCCGCATTGACGGCGTGCATGGCGTTCTGAACATAGGTACCCACGTCAATATCTCGGATGTCCACATATACCCAGTCATTCGGCACCGCGCCTTCGGTTTTAATTTCGATCGCGCCGTCCACCACCTTGATGGTGGCCAGTTCGCCGAGCGGAATCTGCGCGCCGGACGGCGTCGGCACGACAATGTCACGCTTGAGCGAATCCAGATCAGACCGGAAATCGCGGTCGTACCGGAGATTCACTGTGTAGCGCTGCAAACCCTCTACCGTCGTTGTCAACGGCATGCCACCGAGCGCAACCGACAGCACGTCCTGCACGTCGCCGATCGTCAGGCCGTAACGCGCAATAGCGTCGCGATCAATTTCAAACTCGATGTAACGTCCGCCGGTGACGCGCTCGGCAAAAGCACTGGCCGTGCCGGGCACTTTGCGGACAACGGTTTCGACCTCGGTGCCGATGCGCTCCAGTTCCTTCAAATCCGGCCCGGCGATTTTGATGCCGACGGGCGTTTTGATGCCGGTGGACAGCATGTCAATGCGCGTCTTGATGGGCATTGTCCAGGCGTTGTTGAGACCGGGAATCTGCACGGCGGCATTCATCGCCGACACCAGTTCATCCGGCGTCCGGCGCTGATGCGCGATGACTTTGCCATCGTCACTGCGAATATCTACAGCCGGCCATTGGTCTTCCGGTTTTAATCGGATAGTGGTTTCAATCATGTCCATCGGCGCCGGATCTGTGGCGGTTTCCGCGCGGCCGGCTTTGCCGAAAACGGTTTCGACTTCGGGAAAGGATTTGATGATGCGGTCGGTGACTTGAATCAACTCGCGCGCTTTGGTTGGCGAAATACCCGGAAACGTCGTGGGCATGTAAAGCAAATCACCTTCGTAAAGCGGCGGCATGAATTCCGAACCGATGTTTTGATACGGAAATATTTTGCCGACGGAGAAGGCCAGCTCCCGCGCCCGGCCTTGTGGCAACACGCGCGTCACCAGCGAGTTCCACGGAAAGAACACCCAGCCGACCAGAAGGCCGCCGCAGATGATCACCGGCCAGCGATATTTGACGGCCAAATCCACCACCGGTCGGTAAAGCCAGATCAAAAAATGGTTGATGGGATTTTTTTCCTCTTTCGGAATTTTCCCGCGGATAAACCAGCCCATCAACACCGGCGCAAGGGTGATGGACAGCAGCGCCGCCGCCGCCATCGAATACGTCTTCGTAAACGCCAGCGGTTTGAACAGACGACCCTCCTGTTCCTGCAAAGTGAACACGGGCAGGAACGAAACCGTGATGACGAGCAATGAATAAAACAGCGCCGGCCCGACTTCGATGGATGCATCGCGGATGATTTCCCAATGCGATTTTTTGTCCTGGTCGCGCTCGAGGTGTTTGTGTGCGTTTTCAATCATGATGATGACCGCATCTACCATCGCGCCGATTGCGATGGCGATGCCGCCGAGCGACATGATGTTCGAGCTGATGCCCTGTTCGAACATGACGAGAAATGAAATCAGCACCGCAACGGGCAAGATGATGATGGCCACCAATGCGCTCCGCAGGTGCAGCAAAAAGGCGAGGCACACCAGCGCGACCACAATGCTTTCCTCGATGAGTTTTTCTTCGAGCGTGGCCACCGCGCGGTCAATCAATGCCGTGCGGTCATAGACGACCGTGACCTTCACGTCCGATGGTAACGCCTTCATCGCCTGGGCCAGCCGCAGTTTGACATCCTGGATAACCTTGTGCGCGTTCGCGCCGTAGCGCACGACGACAATGCCGCCTACGGTCTCGCCGTCGCCATTTAAATCTGCGATGCCGCGGCGCATGTCCGGCCCGAATTGAATGTTCGCCACGTCACGCAGCAGAATGGGAACACCGTTTTCGCCGACGCCGACGGCGACTTGCTTCAAATCGTCGAGATTTTCGATGTAACCCTTGACGCGCAGGATGAATTCGCGCTCGGAAAGTTCGAGCGAGCGTCCGCCAACTTCACCATTGCTGCGCTCGATGGCCTGGCTCACGTTGTTCAGCGAGAGGTTGTAGGCGCGAAGTTTCGTCGGGTCCACGGTCACCTGGTATTGCTTCACGAAACCGCCGATGGATGCGACTTCCGAAACTCCAGGAACAGCGGTGAGTTGATATTTCAAATACCAATCCTGAAGCGAGCGCAGGTCGGCGAGGTTGCGGTTGGTGGAGTTGATGGAATACATGAATGCCCAGCCGACGCCGGTGGCGTCCGGGCCGAGCGTGGGCGTGACACCGCGCGGTAATTGGCCACTGATACTGCTCAGGTATTCGAGGACGCGGCTGCGGGCCCAGTAAGGATCAGTGCCGTCGTCAAAAATGACATAGACGAACGAGTAACCGTAAAATGAATAGCCGCGCACCACTTTCGCGCGCGGCACCGAAAGCATTTTAGTCGTGATGGGGTAGGTGACCTGATCTTCGACGATATTCGGTGCCTGGCCTTCCCATGGCGTGTAAATAATGACTTGGGTGTCCGAGAGGTCCGGAATGGCATCGAGCGGAATATTTTTGACGGAATAAATGCCGCCAAGCACCAGCGCCACCGTCGCCAACAGGACGATGAACTTGTTCTTGAGCGAAAAATTTATGACGCGCTGGAGCATATTTTTTGAAATGACTAATTCCTAAATCCTAATGACGAATGAATGACGAAACCCGAATGACAAGAAGATCCTGTGGGTCCACGCACCGTGATTTCGGCATTCGTCGTTTGGAATTCTTTAGTCATTCGGATTTACGGTTTGGTCATTTTTCCACAGGCACCAGGTCCATTTCACACTTTGGGCACTTGCCGGGTTTGTCGGAAATCACGTCAGGATGCATCGGGCAGGTCCAAAGTTGTTTAGCCGCCGGTTTCGTTTCGGAAACAGAATTGGTATTTGCCGACGCTGGATTTTGAACGGGGGTCTGGCTTGGTGGGCTACTGGATTGTTGGATTGCTTCTGGCGGAGCCATCACGGGAATCAGCGTCATGCCGCAAATCGGGCATTTGCCCGGCTTGTCCGAATGCACGCTCGCGTGTTCCGGCATCGGGCAGGTGTAATAAAGCACCTTACCGCCGGGTTGGAGCTGCTTGAGTTCGCCGGGCGTTACTGGCACGAGCGCCATCCCGCAAATCGGACAATTGCCCGGATGATCGTAGGTAATGGAAACATGCTCGGGCATGGGGCATACGTAAACGACTGGTTCCTTTTCGACGTTGGTGGAAGCGATTTGCGCGGTTTGATTTGTGGCCGGGTAAGGCGACGAAGGCATTGTCGCCAAAGGGCCGCTCATTTTCTGAATGGCTTCACGCAACTGGCTTTCCGAGTCGAGCATGAACTGACCGGACGTGACCACGCGCTCGCCCGCCTGCAAACCGCTGATAACTTCATACGTGCCGTGTTCACCTTCCGGACCGAGCACGACTGTGCGCGCGTCAAATTTACCGCCGGGCAGCGCGACAAACACAGTGTTTCTTTCGCCGCTCCGCAGCACCGCTGAATCCGGCACCAGCAGCGCCGACGGCTCCAGTTCGGAGGAGATTTGCACGGAAACAAACATGCCGGGTTTCAGGAAATAACCGGGATTTTCAAACTCCAGCCGCACCCGTGCCGTGCGCGTCTTTTCATCCACGTTCGGGTACACGTAGGTGACGCGCCCGCGAAACTCACGGTCGGGCAGCGACGAGAGTTTAACGGTTGCCTCCTGCCCGAGCCGGACGTAAGGCAGGTCCTGTTCATAGACCTGGGCAAAGACCCAAACAATGCCGAGGTCGGCCAGCCGATAAAGTTTCATGCCGGCATCCACCATCTGGCCCTGCACGACATCCTTTTCGATCACGAAGCCGTCCTCGGGAGCGAGAATTTCCAGTGTCTTGCGCGGTGTGCTGGATCTTGCCAGCGCGGCAATTTGCGCATCCGAGATGTCGAAGAATCTTAATTTCTCCAGGGCTGCCTCGCGCAAAACCGCTGCGCTGGAATCGTTGTTTGTTCCTGAAACCGACAGATATTCGGCCTGGGCGCTGTAAAGTTCCGGTGAATAGATTTCAAACAGCGGCTCGCCTTGATGCACCAGTTCGCCCGTGGCGTCCACGTCGAGCTTTTCGATCCAGCCCTTGAATTTGGTCGTCACGTCCGCCAGCGTCGTTTCGTTGTAATCAATCGTGCCGACGGTGCGGATGGTCCGGCGCAACGGCCCGCGCGTGATTTCCGTCGTCTGGATGTTCATGATCTGAATCGTCGCCGGGTCAATGGCGATGCCGGGGCTCATCGCGGAAGGTGCCGCCGCACTCACAATTTTGTGGACCGGCTCCAGTTTCATCCCGCAAATCGGGCAATTGCCGGGGTGGTCCTGAATAATCCACGGGTGCATCCCGCAGGTGTAAAGCGTTTTGTCGGATGTTGCGGCGATATTGGTGGTGTCGGTCTGGCCGGGACTGTCGGCGGCAAACACGCCCCAACTTGTCGCCAGCGCGAATAAGGTAGCGCAGATTGTCAATCTGCCGTATCGCCAACTGGTAGTCGGCGGACGCTCGCAGGTAGCCAACCTGCGATACAGCAGGTCGCCAACCTGCGCCACGGAAAGCGCGCGCTGCATCCGATTAAAGTTCGTTTTCGATTTTGCGTTCATAGAAAATTCAAGGTTGATGCGTGTCCGGCAAAAATGGTGCGTTCGCCGGCGGCAGGCCCGCGACCATGAGCGACAAATCCGCCAAAGCAATTTCCCGATCAGTTTGTGTTTCGGCCGCTTCGAGCTGCAAATCCAACAGCACCCGTTCCGCGTCGGTCAGGGCGGAAAAATCCAGCGTGCCGACCCGATACCCGGCGCGAACCGTTTCAAGCGATTGTTTCGCCTTGGGGATGAGTTCTTCTTCGAGCAGGGCCAGGTTGCGGCTGGTCTCGCGGTAGGCAAATGATTTCTCGGCAAAATTCACGGCAAGGTCAATCTGGACTGCCTTCAATCGCGATTTTGCCGCCAGTTCGCTGGCCTTTGCCTGGGCGGCTTCCGCGGCCAGTTTGTCGCGCCAGATGGGCAGGCTCATGCTCAATTGCGGCCAATATAGCACCGGTGCCGCTTTCACATCGGCCATCAGCGCCGCGCTGAAATCGGGCACGCGCTCCTTGTAGGCTACCGCGATGCCGGCTTCCGCGGTCCACACATCAGCTTCCATCGCTTTGAGTTGTGGATTGTGCGCGAAAGTCACGCGGAGTAGCTGGTCGGCGTCAATGTCTTCATTATCGGTTTCAAAATACGCGGGCCAGGGCGGGTCCGATTGCTCCGGTGACAAGCCCAGCGCGGCCTTGAAAATTGCCAACCGTGACCGGCGTGAATCTTCCAGATTGGCAAGGTCAGTGTGGATTCGGTCGCGCTCGCTTTGGAGTCGCAGCAGTTCCGGCAACGTTGCGTTACCCGCCGCGTCTTGCGCGCGCACGGCGCGTTCCTGATGCTCCAGCAAGGCAACCGTCTGGTGCTTGAGGCGGAGCTGTTCGTCCAGCAGGCCGAGTTGGTAGTAGGCGCGTTTCAGGTTGAACGCGGTCTGCAACACGGCACTTTCAAACGCGAAGTACTTGCTTTGGCTTTCGGCGGCGGCGACGCGGGCGCGGGCTTTGAGCTTGCCGGGACCGGGAAAACTCCAGGCAAACCCCGGCATCAACGACGTGACAATGTCCTGAATGTAAGCCTGGAAGGTCAATTGCGGGTCCGGCAGGGAACGTGTCACGGTGATGTTTTCGACCGACGCCGACCAGTCGTAAAACGCCGCTTCCACTGCCGGGGAGTTCAGAAGCGCAAAAGCCAGAAAATTGCTGAGGCCCGAATCCGCCGTCAATTCGGGCAACACCGGCCGCTGGTTGCCCGCGCGGTATTGGCCGGCAATCGCACCGAAATCGTGGCGCGCCTGCTTTTCGCCCGAGGTCGGCACACCCTGGCAACCAGCCAGGACAGTTGCACCCCAAGCGATCAGAACAGAATACAGCCTGATTTTCAGCCTCATAAATTTATGGACTTAACGACAGCCTCCGGATGCACAGCAACTCATCCTCGGCGCCGGTGCATTGGTGCCCTTCGCAACCGGCGGCGTATTTGTGCCGACAACACTCGGGTTAACATAAACCGGCGCCAGACGCATGCCGCAAATCGGACAATCGCCGGGTTTGTCCGCTTTAACCGACGGATGCATGGGGCACGTGTAATAGAGGATTTTGCGGCTGGCAGGCGCGGTGTCTGCCGCCAACGAACGCTGTGGCGCGAGCCACAGGAGGCTTCCGCCGAGAACGGCGGCCAGCGCAACGATCAAAGTGGTTTTCATATTGTTACAATCTTTCTGTTTCGGGCGCCGCTGTTTGTGCACAACGGCAGATTCAGGTGATTCACGGGCACAAAATTCCGTGGGGCCGAAAAAGCAAACGCCACGGTGTCTGGCTCAAGACACACTACGGGCGTGGAAAGAAACAGGTCAGATGAGCCGGGCGCAGTTCCGCGCGTAAAGCGGAATGCGGTTCCCTGTCGAAGGTGAGGAAAAAGAAATTAAAGCATCCGCCACGGTCGCATCCGGCAAAGTCCAGGCCAAGGCGACCGGTGCGAGGCTCACCAATTGATTTTGGGCCGAAGCCGAAACCGGAGTCGCAGGGATACGCTGCGACTCCGGGGAAACAGGCGCGCTGCAACAAGCCCTGCCACAATGGCAGGCGGCCTGTGTAACGCGCGCGACGCAAGCCGCCGATACCGGAGTGGGGACGACCGGCGTCCACGCCAGCAACAGGCTGCAAACAATGGCCAGCATCGTTTTCACGTTTTGAATATCACCCGGCCCGGCGAAAGAAGCTCAACCGTTATTGGTTTCTTCTTGTCAATTTTTGGTGTTCTATTTGGCTGGGGCGTCTTTGTCGGCGGCGCGAATTTTCGCCACGTATTTATCCGGGGTTTTGTCGAAGTCCTTTTTGCAGCCTGAGCAGCAAAGTTTAATCTCCTGATCTTTATAGACAAAAATGTAAGGCTTGCCCATTTCGCCCAGTTTATCGCCGGAAACCGGGCAGGTCGTCAGCAAATCCGGTTTGGGTTTGACCGGAGGAACCGAATTGGTATCGCCCGCCAGGCCGGCAAACGGCGAGGCAAGGAAGGGGACGGTCAGGGCAATGGCCGTGAGTTTTTTCAATTTGTTCATATTTAATTTCAAGTATTACGACTTTTATTATACACCAGTCCTATGAAAATCCCGCAAAAAAATTTTGCGGGATTTCCTGCGCCCCGGGGTAACAAGGGATACAACACTTCGCCGGGGCAATGAAGCGCCGGCCAAAATAGAAAGACAAAAATGAAAACTGGAATGCTCCTTACCCTCGGCGCGGTTGCCCTGACCGCGATAACCTTCAACGCCATCGCCAACGACGTCGCGCTTTCCCCGCGGGCCGCGGCCAACCAAATCAAGACCGTTCCCGGCGCGACCACAGTCCAGGCCGCACCAGCGACAGGAATTGCGCAATCTCCGCGCGCGGCGGCCAATCAGATTCAGACCGTTCCCACCGTGGTGAACGATGTGAATCCGGCGCTGGCGTGCCGCAAAATGATGACCGCCAGTCCGAAGGCCATCGCGGCGTGCGAGGCGAATCCGGCGATGCCGGGCTGCAATACCGTGGCCACTGCGACGGTGAAGTAACCGGAACTTGCCGGGGCACCAACCGGGTTGTCTCCGCGCGATGAAAACAGTAAATTGCGGGCGGCGGACGAAAATCTCCGCTGCCCATATCCGATGAAAGAAAACATGAATGCCGACGACGCGAAGTTCAGGGCGCTGCTGCACGCAGCCCGCCCGTCGCCGTCCTTGCCGCCCCGGTTTCAGGAAGCGGTCTGGCGGCGGATCGAGGAGGCCGAAGCGCCTGCCCAATCCACCAGCCGCGTGACCTGGCTGGATACATTGGCGGCGCTGGTGCTGCGGCCGCGGTTCGCCTTTGCGACCGTGTCGGCACTGGTGCTGGCCGGTATCCTGCTGGGCACTTACAACGGAAGCCAGGTCGCGCGACAGGACGCGCAGGCACGCTACCTTGCGGCCGTCGCTCCCGATTCGCTGCGTTGACGGCATGAACCGGTCGCTCATAATCGTGTTGGGCGCGCTGGCCCTGGGCGCAGCGATTTTCGCCGGGTCGTATTCCGCCAGCGAACGAGCGTGCGCCTTCGCGACCTCGGCGGACGACTTGAGCTGGCTGCGGACGGAATTTCATTTGAGCGATGCTGACATGGCGCGTGTCCGGCAGCTCCATGAAGGCTACAAGCCACATTGCGCCGAGATGTGTGCGCGCATCGCCGCCAAAAAGGCCGAAGTCCAGGCGGCGCTCGCCGAGGGGACCAACATTACTGCCCAGGCGCGGCAAGAATTGGCCGAACTTGGCGAACTCCGCGGTCAATGCCAG
>Ga0335080_10002138_pt1 | contig 19626 bp, 20 predicted proteins | sample Lox_Sample_34_FD_206720 | JGI IMG/M metagenome (GOLD analysis project Ga0335080, IMG submission 206720) | Soil microbial communities from Loxahatchee National Wildlife Refuge, Florida, United States - Lox_Sample_3.4 | ecosystem: Environmental > Terrestrial > Soil > Wetlands | place: USA...
CAGGACCACGTGGTGGAAGCCAAAGTCGCCAACGACGGCAAAGGCCTCCTGCTCCGGACGCGCGACGCCGACAAATTCTATCTGCTTTTAAATCGCGTGGTGCTCGACGCGCACCTGGAGGTGGAATCCGTCGCCCCAGCCGACGACGACGTGAACTCCGTATATCAATACCTGATCGGCGGCGAAGGGGGGACCATATGAACAAGCTCTGGGCACGCCAGATCGGCGGTGTGCTCCGCCTGGAGTTGAGAAAGGCGTTCCTCTCCAAACGCGGTTGGTGGATCTGGCTGCTGGCGCTCGGTCCCGTGGCAGTCATGATTCTGCACTGGCTCTTTGAGGGCCAACGCATGGGCGGCCGCCATTCGATCGGTGAGGACAGCATCATCTTCGCCGGCATCTTCAGCTTCTACTATCTCCGGGCCGGGATTTTCTTCGGTTGCATGGGCATCTTCTCCAACCTGTTCCGCGCCGAAATGCTGGAGAAGACGCTGCATTACTATTTCCTGACTCCGCTCCGTCGCGAAGTCCTGGTTGCGGGCAAGTATCTGGCCGGCCTCGTGGTGGCGTTGGTCCTCTTCGCCGGCAGCGCCGGACTCAGCTTCCTTCTCATCGGCAAACACTTCGGCGCCTCGTGGACCGACTACCTGCTCCATGGTCCCGGCATGCACCAGTTCGGAGCCTATCTGCTCGTCGCGGCTCTGGCGTGCATCGGATACGGCTCGGTGTTCTTAATGTGCGGACTCTTCTTCAAGAATCCGATGATCTCGGCAGCCGTGGTCTGGGTGTGGGAAGGCCTGAACCCGTTCCTGCCCTCGATGCTGAAGAAGATCAGCGTTATTTTCTACCTGAAGAACTTGTGTCCCGTCGAGGTGCCCGTTCCACCGCCGCTCAACGTGATGGTGATCGACGCCGACGCCACCCCGTTCTGGATCGCCGTCCCCGGCCTGCTGGTCCTCTCGCTGATCCTGCTCGCCTACACCGCCGTATCCGCCCGCCACGCCGAAATCAGCTACGGCGAGTAACTATCCCAAGTGGGGCAGGTTGGTAACCTGCACGGCGGTAGGCTACCGCCGCAGGGCCGATTGCCAATCGGCCCGCAGGCTACCAGCCTGCCCCACATCCGCCATAATGTTCCTCAGGAGAGGAATCATGCTCTGCTACAACGCGCAGGATCTTGCGCGCTCATTTCGAACCGTCCGCACAAACACTATCAAAATTGCCGAGGAGATCCCGGAAGACAAATACGGGTTTCAACCCGCTCCCGGGACCCGCACGGTAGCCCAAACGCTGGGTCACGTCGCGGTCATTACCATCTGGACCAGGGAATTCCAGAGCGGCCGCCCGACCTCGGTCGACTTCCAGACGTTTAGCGCCGCGCTGCAGAGGATAAACGCCGCCGAGCAGGCGCTCGACACCAAAGCCAAGCTGCTGGATGCGCTCCAAAAGAACGGAGACGACTTCGCATCCTGGCTCGAAAAGCAATCCGACGAATTCCTGGCTGAACACGTGAACTTCCCCGCGCCGATGCAGCCGCCCAGCAAGACACGATTCGAAATGATCCTGGCCGTGAAGGAACACGAGATGCACCACCGCGCGCAGCTGATGATCGTCGAGCGCATCATCGGCATCACACCACACCTCACGCGCGAAATGGAAGCCCGCATCGCTGAGGCCCAAACCCAAATGCAGCAGGCAGGTTCGCGAGGATAACGTCATGAGATGCTGGCTCGTCACGATTCTGCTGGTCTCCGGGGCCCTTGCGCAGACCGGCAAGCGCCCTATCAATCACAACGATTACGACGGCTGGCGATCCATCTCGGGCCAGCATCTCTCCCCGGACGGGAAGTGGCTCGCCTACGGCCTCTTTCCACAGGCGGGTGACGGCGAGGTCGTGGTCCGCAACCTGGTGACCGGCCAGGAGACCCGACATCCCGCCGGCGCGCGTCCCGCTCCCACTCCGGCTGCGACTCCTGAAGAGACCGCGGCCGAGGCGCGCAGTGTCACGATCCAGTTCTCAGCGGACACCAGGACGCTCGCGTTCTCCACATTCCCCGCCAAAGCCGAAACCGACAAAGCGCGTAAGGAGAAGAAGACCGGCGATCAGGCGCCCAAGGACGGGCTTGTGATCGTGGACCTGGCGTCCGGCCGTGTGGCTCGGGTCGATCGCGTCAAACGCTTCGCCATGCCGGAGAAAGCCGCAGGCTACCTGGCGTACCTGCGGGAGCCGCCGGAAACCCGGCCGGCTCCCGCGGCCGCCAAGCCGCAGAATGACGAGAACGACGACAGCGACCAGCAGCGCGGCGGACGCGCTGGTCGCGGCGGTGCGGCAGCCGGAAACCGCCCCGAGTTCGGAACCGACCTGGTCCTGCGCAGCCTTGCTGACTCCACCGAGCGCTCATTCCCCGACGTGGTGGAGTTTTCGCTGAGCGATGACGGCAGGCTGCTGGTCTTCGCGGTTTCGGCGCGAGACACTGCCAGGAACGGCGTGTTCGTTGCGCGTCCCGGTTCCGCCGATCCGCCCGCAACGCTACTCGACGGCAAGGGCAAGTACGCCCGTCTCACCTGGGACGAGAACCAGACCCAACTCGCGTTCCTGAGCGATCGCGACGGACAGGATGCCAAGCCGGCAAGGTGGAAGCTCTACCGCTGGGATCGGCAGGGCCCCACGGCAACCCTGCTGGCCGGGCCGGAGACGCCAGGATTCCGCAGGGAGTTTGTCATCAGTGACCGTGGCGCAATCAGCTTCTCGAAGGACGGCTCGCGCGTCTTCTTTCCCAGCGCGCCGCCGCGACCGGAACCCAAGGACGAGGCTGCCGCAGCCGATACCGACACCGAAGACAAAGCTCAGGTCGATCTCTGGCACTACAAGGACGATTACATCCAGCCCGTCCAAAAAGTCCGCGCCGAACGCGATCGCAACCGCAGCTACACGGCCGCCTACCTGATTCCCGAACGCAAGGTTGTGCAACTTGGGGACGCGGAGTTGGCGGATGTGACGCTGCTGGAGAGCTCCGAGTGGGCCATCGGCAGCGATGATCGCGAATACCGCCGCATGGCCGATTACGGCGAGCGGTATTCCGACTCATATCTCGTCAACGGAGTTACGGGAGAGCGAAAGCTCCTTTCGAAGAAGGGCTCACGCACCGCGCCGATGCCATCACCAAAGGGTCGCTACGTGCTCTTCTTCGACGGCAAGGATTGGAACACCGTCTCGATTCCCGAGGGCGCCACTACGAATCTGACAGCCAAACTGCAGGTAAAGTTCTTCAACGAATCGACGGATGTGCCGGACACACCTCAAGCCTACGGAGCCGCTGGCTGGACCAGCGACGGCAAATGGGTGCTGCTCTACGACAAGTACGACATCTGGCGCGTGTCGCCGGACGGTTCTTCCGCCGTCATTCTCACCGCAGGCTACGGCCGTGCTCACGACCTGCGCCTGCGATACGTCCGAACCGAGACCGATCCGCGCGAACGTTGGATCGACCCAGGGAAGCCGCTGCTCCTCCAGGCAGAGAACCAGAAGACCTGGGAGACCGGCGTCTTCCGCGCGTCCATCGAACCCGGAGCGCCGAAGCAGTTGCTCATGGCCCCGAAATACTTCACGCCGCCGGTAAAAGCGAAGGACGCGGATGTCTACCTGCTCACCGCCCAAAGCTTCACTGAATCGCCGAACCTGTTCACCACAGATGCGAGCTTCAAGGAGCTACGCAAGGTGTCCGATGCCAATCCGCAGCAGGCCGGAATCCTGTGGGGCACATCGGAGGTCGTGCACTTCAAGAACGCCGACGGTGTGCCGCTCACGGCGGCGCTCTACAAGCCGGAGAACTTTGACCCGCACCACCAGTATCCGATGTTGGTTTACATCTATGAGAAGCTGACCGACCGCGTAAACCGCTATGTCGAACCGCGGCCGTCGCACTCCATCAATATCAGCTACTACGTGAGCAACGGTTACCTGGTTCTCACGCCGGACATCGTCTACACCACCGGCTATCCCGGACAGAGCGCGCTCAAGTGCGTGCTGCCGGCGATCCAATCCGTCGTGGACAAGGGCTTCGTCAACGAGAAGGCCATCGGCATTCAGGGCCATAGCTGGGGCGGATACCAGATCGCATACATGATCACGCAGACCAACCGCTTCCGCGCGGCAGCCGCGGGCGCGCCGGTGGCGGACATGATCAGCGCTTACGACGGCATTCGCTGGGGAACCGGCGTGCCGCGACAATTCCAGTACGAGCACACGCAGAGCCGCATCGGCGGATCGATCTGGCAGTATCCCACGCGGTTCATCGAGAACTCTCCGATCTTTTGGGCCGATCGCGTCGAGACGCCGCTCATGATCCTGCACAACGACGCCGACGACGCCGTGCCGTGGTATCAGGGCATTGAGTACTATCTGGCGCTGCGCCGCCTCGGCAAGGAAGTCTACATGTTCGTCTACAACGGCGAACCACACGGCCTGCGCCGCCGTCCGGATCAGAAGGATTACACAATCCGTCTGCAGCAGTATTTCGATCATTTCCTGAAAGGCGCGCCGGCGCCTGAGTGGATGGAGAAGGGCGTTCCGTTCCTGGAGAAGGACAAGACCGCGCTAAGCGCCCTCGAGCATTAGAGGACCCCGGCCAGGCGGGCGATGCCCTCGCGGATCTGCGATTCGCTGAGGCGCGCGTAGCCAAGCAGCAAGCCGGGCCGTGCCGGCGGTTTCAGGTAATACTGCGAGATACCGGCGATCGCAACGCCGCGCTCAGCGGCTTGTGTCACAAGCGATTCTTCGGAGTGCCGGGAACGCGGCCAGATCGCGATGTGCGCGCCCGAGCCCTCACCGGTGACTTCGACGCGATCGCCAAGGTGGTCTCGGATGGAATCGAGTAGCGCGCGGCGGCGGATGGCGTTCTTCCGGCGCGCACGGCGCAAATTGCGCTCGTATGCGCCTGAGACAATGAACTCGGCGAGCGTTTCCTGCTCGAGCGTGGGGGTGTGGCGGTCGGTGAGCCACTTGGCGCCGGTGAATGCCGGAACGAGCGATTTGGGAACTACCAGGTATCCGATCCGCAACGCCGGAAAGACGGTTCTCGAAAATGTACCGATGTAGATGACGCGACCCTCAGTGTCGAGACCTTGCATCGATTCGACAGGCTGGCCTTCGTAATGAAACTCGCCGTCGTAGTCGTCTTCAATGATGACGGCGCGGGCGCGCTTGGCCCATTCGAGCAGGGCAAGCCGGCGGGCGAGCGGCAGGATGGCGCCGGTCGGAAACTGGTGGGACGGCGTGATCAACGCAGCAGGTGCGGTTCTTGGCAAAGTGACGGGGTTGATGCCGTCACGGTCAACGGTCGCGAGATGAAGCCGCGCGCCCGCGGCGCGGAGGACCTCGCGCGCACCCTGGTATTGCGGGTCTTCGATGACCACGCGGTCGCCAGGGTCGAGGAGAACGCGGGCGGCGAGGTCAAGAGCTTGTTGCGACCCGCTGGTAATCACGACTTGTGATTCGTCGGCCGAGACTGCCCGCGCGCGGCGCAGGTGAGCCGCGATGGCCTCGCGAAGAGCGAGGCTCCCGGCGGCCGGGCCGTAATCCACCTCGCGCAGCGAGAGCCTCCGGGCGCGGCGGATCAGAATGCGGCGCCACAGTTCGAAGGGGAAGGCGGTGACGTCGCAGCCGCGGTGGCTGAAATCGTAGCGCGCGGCCGGACGGCGCGAACGAACAGCGTCGGGCGGAGTGACGCCGTGGCCAAACCGGGAAAGGTGGATATCAGCGGTGCGGCCGACCGAATGCTTTGGGGCCCGCGCTCCCAGAGCAGCCGACGCGTAAGTCCCGGAGCCGTGTCGGCCCTCGACGTAGCCCTCGGCGAGAAGTTGGTCGTACGCCAGCACCGCTACGGTGCGCGACACTCCGAGTTGCTCGGCGAGGTCTCGAGTGGCAGGCAACCGCTCGCCGGCGCGGACCTGGCCCGAGAGGATGGCGGAGCGGAACCATGAATAGATCTGCCGGAAAAGCGGCCCGTTGCCGGCGGAAAGTGGTATTACAAGTGACACAGAAAGTGGAACTTTCAAAATACCATTCGCTGCTGGATGATAGGAAAGTGATTACCGAACGAAGCAAACTGCGGCGGCTGCCGGACCGTGGATCGCACGAGGCGGAAGCCGTGAATCGAATTCTAGACGCCGGGTTCCTGGCGCATGTCGGCTTCTGTGTGAATGGGCAGCCCTTTGTCATCCCGACGCTGTACGGCCGCGACGGCGACCGGCTGTACCTGCATGGGTCGGCGGCCAGCCGCATGTTGCGCGAACTCGATACGGGCGCACCGGCATGCGTCACGGTGACCCATGTCGACGGGTTGGTGCTGGCGCGGTCGGCGTTTCATCATTCGATGAACTACCGGTGCGTGGTTGCGTTCGGAACGGCGCGCAAAATCGACGACCGCGAGCGCAAGATCGAAGCGCTTCGCGTGATCTCCGAGCACCTGATGCGTGGACGGTGGGCGGACGTGCGGGGTCCGGCGGAGCAGGAGTTGAAGGCCACCGCGGTTCTCGAGTTCACCATCGAAGAGGCGTCGGCCAAGATGCGCACGGGCGGTCCGAAGGATGACGCGGACGACTATGCGTTGCCAGTCTGGGCCGGGGTGCTGCCTGTGTCGCTACAGGCGGGAGAGCCGATACCCGACGGGGTCGAGAGTGAGGCGCCGGAGTATCTGCGATCGGCTCAAATCTTCTCCCAATCCCAGAGCGCGTAGGTGAGGTCGCGGTCGACGGGCATTTTGGCGTACTTCAGGTGCAGGATGATCTGGCCGCGATGGTTGGCCTCGTGCGCGAGCAGATATCCGCACATGGCCGCCGGTCCGTTTTTGGCCGCTTTCATTTTCCCGGTCCGCTCACCTTCGGCGATCCAGTAGCCGACGAGTTTGGCTGACGCTTCGAGCGCCTCACGCAACGTGGCTCGCTTCACTGCGCCTTTATCCAGTTTGGCAAGCGTCTTCGCTTCGGCGGGCCATCCGGCTTCCAGCCAGGTGCGCCGGACGTTGTGCATATGGGCAAATTGCTCGAGAATGTTCCGCGCACGGGGACTCGCTGTGTAGGTGAGTTGCTCCTCCGTGAGCGCGTCCAGGAGCATCAGGTTTGCGCGATTGTTGAGGAGAAAGGTATCGGCGAGCGAGTATTTCATCAGACCAGGTCGTGACGGTTGCGCTGCTCCAGCAGTTTGGGGATTTCGCCGACACGCTGGGCGTCGCTGCGGCGAGCGACGAGCAGCGCGTCGGGCGTGTCGACCACGATGAGGTCGTCAACGCCAACGAGGGCGACCACTTTGCCGCGGGCGTCAACGAAGTTGTTGTGGGCGTCGAGGCAGACGGAATCCTGCGCGCCGACGTTGCCGCAAGCGTCCTGGCCGAGCAATTCGTAGACGGCGTTCCAACTTCCCACGTCGTTCCAGCCGAAATCGGCGGCGGGAATGCCGGCCACTTCACGAGCTTTCTCCATCACGGCGAAGTCGATAGAGATGTTTTCGCTGAGGGGGAAGACGTCGGCGAGTTTGCGGGCAAAGCCGCGCGCGCCAAACGGCGGTAGCGCCGCCAGGATCGCGGCAGTCTTCGGCAGGTGCCGGCGAAGTTGTTCGAGCAGGACGTCGGCCCGCCAAAAGAACATGCCGGAATTCCAGAAAAAGTGACCGGCGGCCAGGTAACGTTTGGCTTTCGGCAAAGCGGGCTTTTCGTGGAACCGGCGAACGGGTACGGGCTGCACGGCGCCGGGTTTGACTCCTTTTGGGAACTCGATATAGCCGTATCCGGTTTCGGGCCAGCGCGGCTGGATTCCGACGACCATCAGGCGTCCGGCGGCGGCGGCTTTCAGCGCGGCGCGAATGGAAGTGCGAAATACCGATGGTTTGGAAACGACATGGTCGGACGGGAACACACCCATGACAGCTTGCGGGTCGACGGACCGTAGGATGTGCGCGGCGAGTCCGATGGCGGGCGCTGTGTTGCGCTGCATGGGCTCGGACAGGATCTGCTGGGGTGGAACCTCGGGCAGTTGGCGGACGATTGTCTTGCGGAGATGGTCGTTGGTAAGGATCCAAAGGCGCTCGGGCGGAATGACGGGGGCGAGCCGGTCGACCGTGGACTGGATCAGCGAGCGCTCGCCGATGACGTTCAGCACCTGCTTGGCGGAACGCTTACGGCTGCGGGGCCAAAAACGTGTACCGCGGCCGCCGGCCAAAATCAGCCCGTAGTGGTGCGGGTTCATCAGTTCAGCGGATAACCGTGGATTAACCGCAAGGTGCGGCTCCAGCGCGTTTTGGTGGGGAAGTGCAGAATGAGGTCCACAATGTGGCCGATGTTTACATTGGTATCGGCCAGCGCCTCCGTAGTAGCGTCGTAGGACCAGTAGATGATCAGCGGTTTACCGATGATATTTCCGCGTGGGACGAAGCCCCAGTAGCGGCTGTCGAGCGAAGAATCGCGGTTGTCTCCCATAGCGAAGATGGTTCCGGGCGGGACGACCACTTCGCCGCGCTCCACGTGGTTGGTGAGCATGTCCATCGCCGATTGGGCCACATGCACGTTGGGCTCGCTCGGAAAGTTGTCGCGGTAAGGCTCGAAGAATTCGGACTTGTGATATACGTAGGGCTCGTCCACGGCTTTGCCATTCAGGATCAGACGTTTGTTGATGAGCTTGATGTGGTCGCCGGGAACGCCGATGGCGCGCTTGACGAAAGTCTGGCGGATATCGACGGGATATCGGAAGACGATGATATCGCCGCGTTTTACGTCCTTATAGGGCAGGATGTGCCTGGAAACCGAACCGGATGGCGCGTAAGCCAACTTGTCGACCAGCAGGTGGTCGCCGATGAGCAGGGTGTCTTCCATGGACCCGGTCGGAATGACAAAAGCCTGAACGAGTGAAGTGGTGCCGAAGAGCAGCAGGATAATTGTGACGGTCCATTCGGCTATGAAGCCGCGCTGGCTGATTACGCGCGACTCGGGCGCGGGTTCGGCGGGAGGTTCATCCTGAAGGATAACGTTATCCTGTTGCTGTTGTTCATCCACAGACACATATTTTAGCGGTTCTGAAGGATTCCTTGCTATCCTGTCTCCAGACTGACTTCCCGAGGCCTATCGTTTGAGTACGGCAGTTGTATCCCCCCAGCCCACCCCATCCGCGGCGACCGCCGGTAAGCGGCGTGCGATTCTGCTGGTATGCGCCTGCACGGTGTTCGGCGCGGTTGCTCAGATCCTGATGAAGATCGGGATGAAGCACTTCTCGCCGGAGCCGATGGCGCTGATCACCAATTTCCCGCTAATCGCGGGGTACGCACTGTATGGGCTCAACACCGTAATGATGGTGCTCGCGCTACGCGACGGCGAGTTGTCGATGTTATATCCGATCATCGCGTTGACTTATGTCTGGGTGACGCTGCTTTCGTACACGCTGCTTTCCGAACGTCCAAACATGTATAAGAACATCGGTATTACCACCATTGTGGTGGGTGTGGCTGTTCTCGGGCGAGGAAAGCGCAAATGAGTCCAGTGCTGCTGCGGTCGATGCTGCTGGTGCTGTCGGCATCGTTTGTGGGGTCGTTCGGCGCGGTGTTTCTGAAGGTCGGGTCAGGCCGGCTGACGAAGTCGCCACTGAGTTTTCTGAATGGTCCGCTGGTGCTCGGGGTGGCCTTATATCTCGGTTCGTCTGGCTTGTTTCTGTTGGGAATCAAGAACGGCGATTTATCGGTGCTGTATCCGATGGTGTCGCTGGGTTATATCTGGACGCTGGTTTGGTCGAAGCTGTTTTTCAACGAGCCGTTCACGCGCAATAAATGCGTCGGGCTCGGTTTAATTCTGCTCGGCGTTTTCTTTGTGGGCTTGGGAAGCTGACCGGATACATCGCCCGCACTGGAGGGCGGTGATGCAGCAACAGTCGCGCCCGAGCAACTCCTTCATAGCGGCGATGCGGTGAGCGGCGGCATTCAATTCAGCGATCTTCTTCTTTGCGAGGCGCTGCCATTTGGCAGAATGGCTGCCTTCCCCGGTGAATAACAGGCGAATCTCAGCGATGGTAAAGCCGCAAGCCTTGGCGCGCTCCAGGACGGCGATCTGATCGAGAACGGTTGCGTCGTACCGGCGCCGCCCGAATGCACGCTCCGGATTGGGGAGTAAGCCAGCCTTTTCGTAAAAGCGGATTGGCGGAGGCGCTCATTCCGGTTCTTCTGGCGACCTCACCAATGGTCATGGTTATCTGATTCTACTGCTTGAACCAACGTTTGAAGTCCACACGGATGAACTCCTTCGTGCCAGGCCGGCCGGTGAGGCGAATCCATGTCGGGCCGCCTTCGCGATCGAGGCGCAGATCGATGTCGAAGAACGGGCAACACAAGTGCTCGCCGGCGGTCCACTCGGCGATTGACTGCCAGGTGGCCGGATCGCCGGGGAACTGGAATTCGTATCCGTCGGGCAGTTCACGGACCTGGACTACCAGACCGCGCAGGCGAGGGCCCAACTCGTCGAAATGGCGCTTGCGCTGTTCGGCGCTCAAGGCCATGCGGTCGCAGGCGAAGGGTGAATCCTGGGCGGCCGCCGACGCGAGAAGCGAAACAGCGGCGAGGGTCAGGAAGAGTGCTCTCATGAGTCCACGCTACGAGTTCAAGCGGACTTCAAGTCAAGTAAACTGTTGGGCCGCGGAGGAACTGGGTCAGCCGTGAAAGATCCGGTCCGTCAGATCTTCCTGCTCGCGGGGGCGGGAGGCGTCCCAATAGCCCCACCCAAAAGCGGCGGCAACCAGAAGCCAGGTGACGATTGCGATTGTGTCCACCGGCTGCCGCCACGCCATGGCGACCAGGCAGAGCACCAGGCGTACGAGCCAGCGATACAGCCGCGAGATTTTGAAGTAGCCGCGACGAGCGCCCAAGAGCGCCCGACCCGCCATGAACGCGCTCAAAAGCGCGATCACGCCCAGGACGCCGCGAATCATACCTAACGGCAAGGGCATTACCTACAGTCTCGCATAGCCGGAAGCCACCGTCGCCGTATGCTATTTTCGTTTAGATGCGACCCGCCCGGGCTGGCCGGGTGGCGGCGCAATGGTGAAATCGCATGGACTCAACGTACGGACCCGGCGCCCATTTTTGCGCGGAATGCGGCCGGCCTACTCCCAGAAGCTGCGGGAGGGGGTAACTCCCGTAGCGCGGCAACTTCCGAGGCAGTTCGCGGGATTCTGGATCCGCTTTGTCGCCGTGTTGATCGACGGCATTATTCTGGCGGTGGTGGGCTGGATTGTCCAGTTCGCCTTCCTCGGCGCGGTGCTTCGCCCCGGCCGTATCATGAACTCGCAGGACGTTAACGCGGAAACCGTTGGCGCCGCGATGGGGCTCGTGGGCCTTGTGTTTATTGTTGACATTGCCATCGCTTGCGGATACGAGGCATTTTTCCTGGGCCGCTTCGGCGCGACTCCGGGCAAGATGGCGCTGAGCCTGAAGGTGGTGCGGCCCTCGGGCGCTCCGATCTCGTATGCTCGCGGCGCGGGCCGGTATTTTGCCAAGCAGCTGAACCTGATGACGCTCATGATCGGCTACATCATCGCGGGCTTCGACTCCGAAAAGCGCGGGCTGCACGACATGATCTGCGACACGCGGGTGATCAAGACAGGAGTCTGATCCCGCCCGATGCCAGTCCCCTGCGCACGTTGCAACATGCCGCTGCCCGAGCGGGCGGTGTCCGGCGGCTCGGCGCAGTGCACCTTGTGCGGCGCGGAAAACCGGCCGCGCGTTTATCCGGCGGCCCTGGTTGCGCAGCCCTCGGCTCGTCCGGACGCCGCGCAGGAAGGCGAAGCCGCATGCTACGACCATCCTTCCAAGCGCGCAGTCGCGGCCTGCACACAGTGCGGGCGATTCGTCTGCCAGCTGTGCTCGGTTCAGTTCGGGACCGAGGTCTGGTGCCCGTCGTGCGTCGCCGCCGGCGCGGGGAAAGCGAGTGTAGCCAACGAGGCTACCACGCGCAGTCTTTACGATTCTACGGCGCTGATCCTGCCTCTCGCTTCGCTGGTCGTGTGGCCATTCACGATCGTGACCGCCCCCATAGCGTTCGTGCTGTCGATCGTGAAATGGCGAAAGCCGCTCAGCCTGGTTCGCCGCAACAGATGGCGTTTTGTGGCAGCGATTTTGTGTTCCGGCGCGGAAATCGTGGGCTGGTGCTGGTTGATCTACTATATTGCTTCCGGCGGGGCGACGGGGCCGAAACCGGTGGAGTGAGATGAAGTACCGCAAACTCCCAGGACATCGCCGCGGGCTGTTTCACAGCGCGAGCCTGTGGCTCGGCGCGGATCACCTGCTTTCGGTGAAGGGCGCACGCGTACGGGAGGAGTACAAGCGATTTCACTTTCGCGACATTCAGGCGATCGTCATCGCCGATGCGCCGCGATTTCACGTTTCCACACGTTCGATGGGGATCGGCGCCGTGTGGCTGGCCGCCTATATTGCCGTAGTCAACCGGACCTCACTGGCGCATGCCATCTTTTGGCCAATTTTCGCCGGGTTGGTGATTTCGTGGCTATATATTTCGGGCGCGTGCAGCTGCCGATGCCGCATTTTTACGGCGGTTAGCCGCGACGATCTGCCGTCCATCTACCGGACCTGGACGGCGCGCCGGTTTCTGGAACAACTGGAACCGCACATCCTGGCGGCGCAAGGGGGGATGCCGGAGAACTGGGCACAAGCCGTCGGGGAGCGCGTGCTCGGTCCGGAGGAGTTTGCGATCGCGACGCGTCCGATCACCCAGGCGGTCGGCGGAGAGGCCGCCGTTGTTGGGGGGCCAGCGGCGGTCGAAGCCCCACGACCACCCGGGCGAGACCGGACGCTCGTCTCCGACGTTTTTGTCGCCTCGTTGTTCGCGGATGCGATCGTCATCGCGCTCACACTTCAAACTGGCGGCTTAGGCATCCAGTGGGCGATTTACGGGCTCGCGCTGGCCAAAATGGTCACGGCTATCGCGGTTCTGGTGCAGTGTTATCGCCGAGTACTCGCGCCTGCGATGCAGAGGCTTGCGATCGCATCGCTGCTGGTATTGGGCTGCCTCTACTACTTGCGACCGCTGTTCATCTCGGCTCAAGCGCAAGCCAACCCTGGCCGTTTCGTCAAACAGGACAGCGCCGCACTTTACTCGATACCGGGAGTGTTTCGCAAAGCCGACGCGATTTCCAGCGGCATTCTTGGAGTGATTGGAGGCTTCCTGACGGTGCGCGCGGCCGGCCGCCAACCCGAGACAATATGAGTCCGGGGCTGATTCAACAGCGTTGCTGGAATCACGACACACGGGAAGCCGTGTGCCGCTGTCCAGAGTGCGGCCGGAGCTTCTGCCGCGAATGCGTGACGGAACACGAAGCCCGCCTGCTCTGCGCGACATGCCTGAAATCCGTGACCGGCGCACGAGCCGGCCGCTCCGCGAAGTTCGCACGATTTGTCCCTGCGGCCATGTTGCTGGGCGGTCTGTTCTTCGCCTGGTGCGTGCTTTTTGCGGCGGGCGAGACCTTCATCTGGATCTCCACCCGAATGGAGCAGACCTCGTGGCAACAACCGCGATAGACCACCTGGAAGAAGCCGCCCACGTGCTTCGCCAGGCGCCACTGACGGACTGGTTGTGGCACTGGGCCGGCAGCGTGCCGTTGGCGCTATCGATCCTTCTGTTCTGGAGCGACGCACGGAACCCGCGCACGCCCGACACCACGTGCGCGCTGGACGCATTGCTGGTGACGATTCTCCTGGTGTGGATGAACTGCTGCCGGGCTCAATTCGCCGGGCGAGTGCGCGCCCGGCTCGGTGGCGCCGCGCCGCCGCCTATCCGAATTCTACGGCTGGCCGCAGCGCAGTCCTTTTTGGCGGCGTCCAAACTGATCGTGCTGCCGGTCTCGGTCCTCGTGATTTTCCCACTGCCTCAGACGATCGCCTTTTATCGTTATGCCGTTGTTCTTTCGAACGGCTCAGATCCCGATCCGCGGCGGGGAATCCGCAAGGCCGCCCGACTCGCTTCGCTTCCGGGCCTCCACTGGTCCGTCCTCGGCATCATGGCGCCACTGCAATTGGCGGTGGCGGTCAACCTGATCATCGTGATCGGATTCGCCCCACAGTTCGTCCGCATCCTGACGGGACACGAATCTACTTTCAGCCGCGCTGGCGTTTATTTCGCCGCCAACCCGCTCTTTGTCGTTCTGGTTCTGATCGCCACCTGGCTGGCATTCGACCCGTTTGCGCAAACGGTTTATACGCTTCGCTGTTTCCACTTGGAATCGTTGGAAACCGGCGAAGACCTGCGCGCCGAACTGGACCGCATACGGTCGCCGCTGATGCTCGCCGCCGTGGCCGTCTCACCGGAGGGCCTGCGCCGGTCGGTCGATCGAACGATGCAGGCCCACCCCTACGATTGGCGTCTGCCGCCCGCATCCACGACCGCGCACCACGGCTGGCTTGCCAACCTCACCGATCGCGCCATCCATCTGATCCGCTCCATGTTCCATTGGCTGGGCGACCTGCTGGACCGATTCTTGCGATGGTTGCGCAATTCGATGGGGGGCGTCGATCTCCGGCCGGGCGCTCCGCCCGCCCGCGGATTGCACTGGAGCGTATATGTCTTGATCGGCGCGGCGGTTGTTCTCGCTGCTGTGTTCCTGTGGCGGATGCGCTACGCGCGCCGCATGCGGGCCGTTGCGGCGCCAGTTGCCGCACCCGCGCCAATTCAGCTTGAATCCGAGGACCTGACGCCCGACCGCTTGCCGGAAGAGCAGTGGCTCGAACTGGCCGGTGAATGCCTCGCCCGCGGCGATCTGCGGCTGGCGCTGCGCGCGTTTTTCCTCGGGAACCTGGCATGGCTCGGGCGCAGCGAATTCATCTCCATCCATCCCGGAAAAACCAACCGTGAGTACGAGCGCGAACTCCGGCGCCGAGCGCGCGCCATTCCGCGCACACCCGAACTGTTTTCGGCCAATGTCACCGCATTTGAGCGCGCCTGGTACGGGCTTCACGAAGTGACGGCCGATGATATCGAACTGTTCCGCGGCCGCATTGAACAGATGAAGGGAGCGGCTGCATGACGCGCAGCACCGTTCTTCTGTTCGTGGTGGCGGGCGTATTCCTGGCGGGCGCCATCTACATGCTCAACGTGGAGTTCGATACGGGCGACCTTTACCCCGAGTACTCCACGCTGCGGACGGATCCACGCGGCGCGCGGCTGATTTACGACAGCCTCGCCCAAATACCTGGTGTCACGGTTGCGCGCAATTACACGCCGCTCGAGAACCTGGACGACCCGCACTCCAGCATCCTATTGCTGGGCCTGCCGCACTCGTTCGAGAGCGCCGATCAGTTGAAGCTCTACGAACGGCTGGCTACGCGCGGCGCCCGCGTGATCGGCGCGTTCGCGCCACCATGGACGTTTCGTGGCCGCGAGGCGCTCCCGTCACACAAGGCGCTGTCGCCTCTGGGAAAGGAATGGGGTGTCGAACTCGGGACCGATGAGCACCTGAAGCGGACCAACGGCCAATACTTCAGCCGAGCCGAGAACTGGCAGCCGGTGGAGTACGAGGAAGGCAAACTGACTGCGATCGAGCGCCGGTTTGGGGAGGGGGCGATCGTCTTACTCGCATCGAGCGAAGACTTCACCAACGAGTCCGCCATCCGCATGGACCGTCTGGACGCGGTGACCACCATACTCGGCGAGCCCAAGCGGATTGTTTTTGATGAGGCTCATCTTGGTATTGCCGAAACCGGAAGCGTGGTTGGGCTGGCGCGCCGATTTCGGCTCTCCGGTATGGCTTTCGGGCTGGCGATCTGCGCCGCGTTGTTCATCTGGCGCAATGCGGCCGCCTTTCCGCCGCCTGGGCCGGCGCGTTCGTCAGGCAGTTTCTCCGGGCGGACCTCACGCGCCGGCCTTCTGACCCTGCTGCACCGGCACATCCCAAAATCCGCGCTGCTCACCACGTGCTGGCAACAATGGCTGAGCACGAACCGGCGCAGCGTCCCCGAGCAGCGTCTGAATCGAGCGGCGGCGGTGGCTGCGAATCCGGACGCCGAACCGTTGCAGGCAGTGCGGGAAATCCAGGTGATCTTGCGGGGACGCGAATCGTCTCAGTAGCGCCCGCTGAGCTTCCCCAGGTCCCAGAACTCGCCCACCAAACCCGCCCGCCGAAAGATTTCCTGCGCCTCAGGGACGGTCCACTTACGCCAGTCGGGCCGGGCATGGGATCCGTACCACTCGCGCGCGAACCCGGCCACCTGGCCGAGCGGCACAGCCTCGCCTGTAGCAACTCCGTGGCGTGCGCACCACTCGCGAATCTCCTCCCGTGAACGAAACGCCAGCACCATCGCACAATGCTGGTGCACGTTGTCCCAAGCCCTTGCCGGCCGGATCGCAAAGTGGACCCAAACCGCGTCCGCCTCACTCGGTTCTCCATCCTCGACGGCAATAATCAACGGCTCGGCTTCCGCGCCGACGCGCGTGTGGATCCGGACGTCGCCCCCCACGAGCGACGCGACACCTAGTGCGCACCAGATGCATGGAGCCCACCAGCCCCGACCTGGCGCCTCAACCCAGTGAATGGTCGGCGTGGTGGAAAACGGATGCACAACCCACGGTTCGCACACATGGGGATGCAGCACTAACCCGTGAATCTCCGCCATCTCCCGCAGAAACTCTTCCAACTCTGACGGAGATACCCGAAGCTCTTTTGCCAGATCCGCGTTGACCGGGCATGCGCCCCGCTCAATGAACCCGCGGATGAGGGCGTAGTGCAATCGGGATAGCAGGTCGGCGGACATTCCATTTGATTGTGACCCATCGGCGCGACATTGCCACACCCAGCAACAGAATGCCGCCGGCAACTTCGAGCGCGGCGCCTGGCTCCGGAGTTGCGACAGCAGTCGGGGAATAAAACGAACTGGCGCCGACATCGTCGGGCCCCTGGCCGGAAGAAATAGCCCAATTGCCGCCGGCAGACGAAGCAAACGAGCGAGTCGGCGGGTTCGCCTGGATCGATACGTCATAGGCATGCGGGTAGTCGGGGCCCAACGTGCCCGAGACAGACTGCACGTTGCTCGAATCGATGACGAAGGCCTGCGTCAGGTTCGTCCCGGCGTAGCTGAAGCTTACGAAATTGTCCAAAGTTAATGTGAAGGCGCTCGATGGATCGAAACCGGTCACGGTCAAGATGGCCAGAGCATTCCCTGCACAGTCGGAGCAAATCCCGGTGAATTGGATCTGCGTTGCATGGGCCGGGTGCAGCCCCGCCCCGAAAGCTATCGACGTCGCGATCGCCCAAACCAGGTTCTTCATGGACAGATCTCCTTGAGTAGTACAGGTAGAACGGCAGGCGTAAGTTACAGGCGGAGCCCGGCTTTGTCTGTGCTCTCCTGTTACTATCGGAGACAATGGCCGACGCCGCCCCCCTCCGCTCTCTCGACGAATTCCGCGCCACGCTGGAAGGCGTGATTGAGGAGATCCGCAAAGTCATCATCGGCCAGGAAGATGCGATCCGCTTCTCGCTCATCGTCATTCTGTGCAATCAGCACGCGCTCATCGAGGGTGTCCCCGGGCTTGGCAAAACGCTTCTTGCACGCACTTTGGCCGCTGCCCTTGGCTGTGAATTCAAGCGCATCCAGTTCACGCCCGATCTCATGCCCGCCGACATCACGGGAAATAACGTTTTCAATCTTCAGCGCAACGAATTCACGCTCGTGAAGGGGCCGCTGTTCACGACGTTTCTTCTGGCTGACGAAATCAATCGCGCGCCCGCCAAGACGCAGTCGGCGCTGCTCGAGGCGATGCAGGAGCGGACGGTGACGATCGACCGCGAGAGCCATCGGCTGTCGGACAACTTTACGGTGTTCGCCACGCAGAATCCGATTGAGTCGGAGGGAACGTATCCGCTGCCCGAAGCGCAGAAAGACCGGTTCATGCTGAAGATCAACATGGGGTGGCCGGAGAGCCAGGAGGAACTGTCGCTGGCGCGGCGGAGCCTCAACGAGCAGGCGCCCGAGTCCGTTTTGCGGCGAGGCGAGGTCCGGCGAAGCCTGCCGGAGACGCAGATCCAAAGCCTCCGCAGCGCCCTGGACGGCGTGACGGTGAGCGACCAGATGGTGGAGTACGCGGTGGAAGTGGTTCGGCGAACGCGCACGGACGACGGAATCCTCGTCGGCGCGGGGCCTCGCGCGACTCAATCTTTGCTGCGCGCCGCACGTGCGTGGGCGGGCCTCGGGGGGCGGGATTTCGTCAGCCCGGACGATGTGCGCTCGGTGGCTTCGCCCGTGCTCGAACACAGGCTGCTGCTGCGGCCGGAGTCCGAACTGGAAGGGCTCACCGCAGGCGCGGTGCTGAACCGCATTCTGCACGAAATTCCGGTCCCGCGATGACGGTCCCATCGCAACGCCTGCTGATTTTGTCGTTTGCTGTGGCGCTACCGGCTGCATCGCTGGCCGGGCTGTACCCCAGCATCTTCACGCCGTGCATGCTGGTCCTCACCGCCGGCGTGCTGGCGGCGGCGGTCGACGCGTTTCGCGGTTCTGAACGTCTGCGTAGGATCGAAGTCTCCGCACCGGCGTTCCTGCGGTTTACCAAGGATGTAGCTGGAGCAGTTCCGCTGACGATCCGCAACTCAGGCGCCGACTCTATTGCGGTTCGTCTCGGGGTCATTACGCCCGATACCGTCGAATCGGAAGAGATCACCCGCGATACGACCGTGCCACCCGGCGCTTCCGGTATCGAGTGGATGGTGGTGTGCCGGGCGCGGGGCGACTACGGCCTCGACGCAATTCACGTCGAGACGCCCTCGCCGTTTGGGCTATGGCTGATGCGCGAATCGCGACCGCTGACGTTCCGGTTCCGCGTTTACCCCAATCTGCGTGACCGCGCCACGGCGGCTTTGTTTAGGAGAACCGCGAATGCGGGACTCCGCATGCGGCGGCAGGTAGGAAAGGGCCGCGAGTTCGACAATTTGCGGCACTATGTCGCCGGCGACTCGTTTGAGGACATCCATTGGAAAGCGACTGCCCGGCGCGCGTTCCCCATCGTGAAACTCTATCGCGTGGAGCACTCGCAGGAGGTTTACGCAGTGATCGACGCTTCGCGGTTGTCCATGCGCGAGGGCGTGCTCGACAGCTACGTGGACGCCGCATTGCACCTCGCGCTCGTGGCTGAGCGTCAGGGCGACCGGTTCGGCCTCGTGACGTTCAGCGACCGCACCCACCGGTTCGTGCGCGCGCGCAACGGGCTCGATCATTTTCGATTGTGCCGCGAGACCATATACAACCTCCGCGCCCAGCGGGTCAGTCCGAATTTCCGCGATGTGTTCAACACGCTGCAGGTGAACTTGCGGCGCCGGTCGCTGCTGGTTTTTTTCACGTCGTTGGACGACGCCCTTCTGGCTGAGACTTTTGAACGCGAAGCGCCGATCATCGCGCGCCGGCACGTGGTGTTGGTGAATATCACGCAGACCGCCGGCATGAAACCGCTATTTACCGGCCAAGCGCCGGCCGCGGTCGACGATCTGTACGACAACCTGGCCGGACAGATGGTCTGGAACCGCATGCGCACCCTCCAGCTTGCCCTGCAGAATCGCGGCGTGCGGCTTTACATGGTGCAGCCTGGACGTATGAAGTCCGAA
>Ga0335080_10002140_pt1 | contig 19621 bp, 15 predicted proteins | sample Lox_Sample_34_FD_206720 | JGI IMG/M metagenome (GOLD analysis project Ga0335080, IMG submission 206720) | Soil microbial communities from Loxahatchee National Wildlife Refuge, Florida, United States - Lox_Sample_3.4 | ecosystem: Environmental > Terrestrial > Soil > Wetlands | place: USA...
AGCGGCCAGAGCTTCATGGCCATCGGCATGCGCGACCCCGTGCTCGGTCCTCCGGTCATGCGTGCGCTGCACGGCCAGATCCGCGGTTGTCCCGCGCCGATGGAAGTGCCCGAGGCCGGGCATTTCGCGCAGGAATGGGGAGAGAGCATCGCCACCGCGGCTCTCGCCCACTTCTTTACTGCTGACTAACCGCGGAGGCGCAGAGGGCGCAGAGAAGGGCGAAACGCAAGAAGCCAAGAGCATCACCATGCAAAGGTGCTCGCGGTTTTGTTCTTATTTGGGCGATGCGAGATTTATTTCGGAAATAGTCTTTCTCCGCGCTCTCTGCGCCTCTGCGGTTAAGAACGATTTGATATGCACATCCACATCCTAGGCATCTGCGGCACGTTCATGGGCGGCATCGCGGTGATCGCGAAGCATGCCGGGCACGAAGTCACCGGCTGCGACGCCAACGTCTATCCGCCGATGAGCACGCAACTCGAGTCGCAGGGCATTCGATTGACGGAAGGCTGGGATCCCAGGCAGGTCGAGCTCGAGCCGGATCTGTTCGTGATCGGCAACGTGGTTTCGCGCGGCAATCCGCTGGTCGAAGAGATCCTCGAGCGCAACCTGTCTTACATCTCGGGGCCGCAGTGGCTCTACGAGCAGGTGCTGCACGACCGATGGGTGCTGGCCGTTGCCGGCACTCACGGCAAGACCACCACCAGCGCGATGCTGGCATGGGTCCTCGAGGATGCCGGGCTCGCGCCCGGGTTCCTGATCGGCGGCGTGCCAGAGAATTTCGGTGTCTCGGCACGCTTGACCGAAACGCCGTTCTTCGTCATCGAAGCCGACGAATATGACACCGCGTTTTTCGATAAGCGCTCCAAGTTTGTCCACTACCACCCGCGCACGGCCGTGCTCAACAACCTGGAGTACGACCACGCCGACATCTTCCCGGATCTCGCCGCCATCGAAACGCAGTTCCATCACCTCGTGCGCACCATTGCGCGCAACGGGCTCATCGCCGCCAATGGTCGGGAGCAGAGCATGCAGCGGGTGCTGGAGCGGGGGTGCTGGACACCGGTCGAACGGCTGGGCGTGGATGAGGGCTGGTCGGCGAGCGATCCGGCCGCTGGCGGTGAATTCGAGGTGCGCCTCCGTGGTGTGCCGCAGGGGACGGTTCGTTGGGAACTGCTGGGCGAGCACAATCGGCTCAATGCGCTCGCCGCCCTGGCCGCCGCGCGCCACGCCGGCGTTCCCGTCACGCAAGGGATCGAGGCCCTGGGGCGCTTCAAGAACGTCAAGCGCCGCATGGAGGTGCGGGGCGTCGTCAAGGATGTGACGGTGTACGACGATTTCGCCCACCACCCGACGGCGATCCACCTCACGCTGGCGGGCCTGCGCGCCCAAGTCGGAAAGGCGAGGATCCTTGCCGTGCTCGAGCCGCGCTCCGCTACGATGAAGCTCGGGGTGATGAAGGACAGCCTTGCGCCCAGCCTGGCGGACGCTCAACTCGTGTTTTGCTATACCGGCGGCATCGGCTGGGACGCGCAGGGCGCACTGGCGCCACTGGGCGCCAAGGCAGCCTGCTACGACGACATAAACGCGCTGGTCGACGCCATCGTGGCGGCCTCGGGCCCCGGAGATCACGTGCTGGTGATGAGCAACGGCGGCTTCGGCGGCCTTCATGCCAAGCTGCTGCAGGCGCTGGCTGGCGCGTAGGCGGCGCGATGCAACCGGAAGCCACGTCGCCAAGTTTGGCGACACACACTGCCGTCTCGCCGCGCGCGGGAACGCGCTGGGTCCAGCTCGCGCTCGGCGTGGTGTGCATGATGTCGATCTCGAGCCCGCAGTACGTGTGGGCGCTGTTCACCAAGCCGCTGGCGCACGCGCTGGGTGCGACCCTGGCACAGCTGCAGGTCACTTTCTCCATCCTCATCGTGCTGCAGACTTTTCTTGCCCCGCTGCAGGGGTTCCTGATCGAGAGATTCGGCCCCAAGCGTCTGCTGTCGCTCGGCGCACTCTTGACAGGAGCGAGCTGGGTGCTGGCTGCGCGCGCGACCGACGTCGTGTCGCTGTACCTGACCTACGGTTTGTTCGGGGGCGTCGGCACCGGAATCATCTACATCGGGGTGATCGGCCTCATGGTGAAGTGGTTTCCCGACAGGCGCGGTCTCGCCGCGGGCGCAGTCGCCGCGGGTTATGGCATGGGTGCGGTATTCACCACCTTTCCCATCTCGACCGGGATCGCACAATCCGGCTATCAGCACACCCTGGTCGTCTATGGGATCGTGTTCGGCGCCGTCGGACTCCTGGCGGCGCTGGCGCTGCGGAGCCCGCCGCCCGCATACGGCCGGACCCTGGCCTCGTTTCAGAAACAAGGGCTCGGGGCGGACACGACGCCGGGAGCCGTGCTCCGGTCGCCGATCTTCTGGCTCCTGTTCGCGATGATGACCATGATGTCTACCTCCGGGCTGATGGTGATCTCGCAGATGGGTGCTTTCGCGCGCGATTTCGGGGTGGCCGAGGTGGCGGTTTTCGGACTCAGCGCGCTGCCGCTTGCCCTGACCCTCGACCGCGTCACGAATGGCCTGACGCGGCCGTTCTTCGGCTGGGTATCCGACCGGATCGGGCGCGAGAACACGATGTTCATCGCTTTTGCGCTCGAAGGCGTAGCCATGACGGCGTGGCTTGTCACGAGGGACAACGCCGTGTTGTTCGTGCTGCTGTCGGGCCTCGTCTTCTTCGGGTGGGGCGAGATCTTCTCGCTGTTCCCCTCCACTCTGACCGACACGTTCGGCTCGCGCCACGCCACCACGAACTACGGGCTTCTTTACATGGCGCAGGGCGTGGGTTCGATCCTCGGAGGTCCGCTGGCAGCGCTCCTGTATCAGCGCACGGGCAGCTGGACCGGCGTATTTGCCGTTGTCATCGCGATGAACTTTGCCACCGCTGCTCTGGCGCTGTCGGTGTTGAAGCCGGTGCGCAGGCGCTATCTCGCGCAGCACGCGAAGGAGATCGCGTGATGCTCGTTTACCTGCACGGCTTCAACAGCTCACCCGCGTCACACAAGGCGCAGCTCCTCGAGCGCCGGCTGGAAGAATTAGGAAAGGCGGGCGAATTCTCCTGCCCGGCGTTGCCAGACCGCCCGGCCCGGGCCATCGCGCTGGTCGAGGACACTCTGCGCGTGGCGGAGCCCAAGCGGGTGACGCTCGTGGGCAGCTCGCTCGGCGGCTACTACGCGACTTATCTGGCTGAGCGGTTTGGCGTGCGCGCGGTGCTGGTCAACCCGGCGGTGAAGCCATACGAGGGGTTGCGCGCCTATCTGGGTCCGCAGCGCAACCTTTACACCGGCGCGGCCTACGAGCTGACCGAGCAACACCTCGACGAGCTGCGGGCGCTGGAGGTGGACCAGCCCACCCGCGCGGAGCGCTATTACCTCATGGTGACAACCGGTGACGAGGTGCTCGACTATCGCGTGGCTGAACGCAAATACGCCGGCGCGAAGCAGCTGGTCGTACCCGGTGGCGACCACGGATTCAGCACGTTCGCCGGCTACATGGACAGCGTGCTGGACTTTGCCGGGATGCGTTGAGAGCTGGGTTGTCGGGGCTATGAATGTCTTCTACGAGGAGGAGGGCGCCTTCAAGATCGGCGCCATCCTCGCCGACCACGACACCTCCCTTCAGGTCGAGGCGCCGCATGGCAAGCGCAGCAAGGTCAAGACCTCGAACGTTGTGTTCCGCTTCGTCGAACCCCTGTCCGGCTTCATGGAGGGCGCGCAGGAGGCCGCGGTCGGCATCGACCTCGATTTTCTGTGGGAATGCTGCGCACAGGAAGAGTTTTCCTACGAGACTCTGGCGCGCGAGTACTTCGGCCGTCAGCCGAATGCGCGCGAGGCAGCGGCTGTTCTGCTGCGCCTGCATGGCGCGCCGATGTACTTCTACAAGAAAGGCAAGGGGCGCTACCGGCCGGCGCCGCCCGACGCGCTCAAGGCCGCGCTCGCCAGCGTCGAGCGCAAACGCCAGCAGGCGCTGCTGCAGGCGCAGTACGTCGAGCAATTGCAGCGCTTCGAGCTGCCCGAAGCGCTTCGAACGCGGCTGCCGCAGTTGCTGTACAAACCCGACCGCAGCACCGTCGAGGTCAAGGCGCTCGAAGAAGCATCTGCCAAACTCAAACTTTCGCCGCTGCGGCTGCTCGAAAAGTGCGGTGCCATCGCCTCGACCCGGGACTATCATTTCGATCGCTTCCTGTTCGAGCATTTCCCGCACGGGACCGGATTCAGCGCGCCCGCGGACGCCGTGCCGTCGATCGAGCTGCCGCTCGCGGCCGCGGTGGCCTTCAGCATCGACGACAGCACCACCACCGAGATCGATGACGCGTTCTCCGTCACCCGCGTTCCTGGCGGCTGGCGCATAGGGATCCACATCGCGGCTCCGTCGCTCGGCGTGGCGCCCGGATCGTCTTTGGACCAGGAAGCCGCGGCGCGGCTGTCAACCGTTTACACACCGGGCGCGAAGATCACCATGCTGCCGGATGAGGTCATCGCGGGCTATTCCCTGGCGGAAGCACAGACCTGCCCGGCTTTGTCCCTGTATCTGGAAATGTCCTCCGACCTCGCCGTGCGCGGCAACCACACCGTGCTCGAGCGCGTGCGTATTGCAGCCAACCTGCGGCATGCGGAGCTCGAGGCGCAGTTCAACGAGGAAAGCCTGAGCACTGCGTTGCCGGATTTTCCATTTGCTCGAGAGCTCAAGCTGCTCTGGGAGCTCGCCACGGTGCTTGAGGCCGGACGAGGGCGGCCGGAGCCGGTGAGGGCGATCAATCTCGACTACAACTTCTACGTCGACGGCGAGCGCGTGCGCATCGTCGAGCGGCGGCGCGGCTCACCGGTGGACAAGCTGGTGTCGGAGCTCATGATCCTGGTCAACTCCGAGTGGGGCCGCGCGCTCGCGCAGGCCGGGGTAGCCGGCATCTACCGCGTGCAGAGCGACGGCAAGGTACGCATGTCCACCGTGCCATCAGGGCATCACGGCCTGGGGGTGTCCCAGTACATCTGGGCGAGCTCCCCGATCCGGCGCTACGTCGATCTCGTGAACCAGCGCCAGCTCATCGCCTGGCACCGCGGCGAACCTGCGCCTTATTCCGCCGGCAGCGAGCAGTTGCTGTCGGTGATGCGCGATTTCGAGATCGCGTCCGACATCTATTCCCAGTTCCAGGACACCATGGAACGCTACTGGTGCTTGCGCTGGCTGCTGCAGGAAGCCAACGTGACCATCACCGCCGAGGTGGTTCGGGATAATCTGGTCAAGATCGAACGTATCCCGCTCCTGGCAAGGGTCATGTCGCTGCCGACGCTGGAGCCCGGTGTAAAGGTCCAAGTGAGAATCTCCGATATCGATCTTCTGGAGCTCACGTTCCACACCGAGTACGTCGGCGCGGGTTAGATAGCCGCTCCCGGGGCTCGGCCCAAGGTGTACTGGGACAGACTCCGCCCTCTCAACCTAGAATAGATCATCTTGACTGTCGCCTCGTCAGCACTGCCGGTTTCCAGCGCGGCTGCCCGCCGGGCCGATCGGTCCGAAGCGGTCGCGGACCCGATGTTTCCGCTATCCAATCATGGGCCGTTCAGCGTTGCGCTGGCGCTGTCCGTGGTGTTCCACTCGGTTCTGCTGCTGATTACGTTTCAGTTTCCGGACGCGTTGCGCGCTACCACGGCTGCTCCTTTGGAGGTCGTGCTGGTTAACAGCAAGACGGCATCGCGCCCGGTGCGGGCCGATGCGCTGGCGCAGGCGAATCTGGATGGCGGCGGCAATACCGAGGCCAACCGGCGGGCGAAAACCAACTTGCCCGCATTGCCGGAAATGCCGAGCGACGCGCAGCTGGCTTTGGCTGCCCGGCGCGTGCAGCAACTGGAGATGGAAGCCCATCGTCTCCTGACGCGCCTCGAGGCCGGCAGCAACGCTGCGCACCCGAACACGCGTCCGGTCCAGCAGGTCTTGCCAAACCGCGCGCCCCAGGTCGCGGATCTGCCCAACCAGCAGCTGGCGATCGCCCGCCTCGAGGCTCAGATCGCACGCGAATGGGATGCATACCAGAGACTGCCCCGGCGCAAGTTCCTGGGTGCGCGCACGCAGAGCGCGCTGGAAGCAGAGTATCTGGACTGGTGGCGTCAGCGCATCGAGCGCGTCGGCACCGCCAATTTCCCGGGCGAGGCCAAGCGGCACGGGGTGTTCGGAGTCGTGATGGTGACGGTAGGGATCAGAGCGGACGGCACGGTAGAGAAGGTCGAGATCGAACGCTCGTCGGGTTCGCCTGTCCTCGACCTGGCCGTGGAGAGAATCGTTCAATTGGCCGGTCCGTTCCGGCCTTTTCCTGCCGAGCTGAAGAAGGAAGCTGATATTCTGCACGTCACCCGCAACTGGGCTTTCACCCGCAGCGACCTGCTGCTCAGCAGCGACAACTAGTTGTGACCGACCGCTACGCCGTCATCGGCAACCCGGTGGCGCACAGCAAATCGCCCTTCATACACACGGAGTTTGCGCGCCAGACCGCGCAGGACCTCGTGTACGAGCGGATCCTGGCCCCGCTGGACCGGTTTGCCTCGGCGGTCGAAGACTTTCGTGCCGAGGGCGGCATCGGGCTCAATGTCACGCTGCCGTTCAAGCTCGAGGCGTTCCGGCTCGCGAGCGAGTGCTCCGCGCGCGCGCAGGAGGCGCAAGCGGTGAACACGCTCAAGTTCGAGGGCAGCGCGGTCTACGGCGACAACACCGACGGGGTCGGGCTGGTGCGCGATATCCAGTTGAATCTCGGCTTTCACATCGAAGGCCGCGATGTGCTGGTGATGGGGGCGGGTGGCGCGGCGCAGGGTGCGCTCGGCGCGCTGCTGGACGAGAAGCCGGCGCGGCTGGTCGTCGCCAACCGGACCGTCGAAAAGGCGGAGGTGCTGGCGGAACGCTGGCGCGCCGGACGCAGCCTCTCGGCCGAGATCATACGGGCGAGTGGTTATGCCGAGCTGGCCGCCCAGCAGTTCGACCTGATCGTCAACTGCACGGCAGCGAGTTTGAGCGACACCGCGCCCGACCTGCCGCAGGGCATGTTCGCGCGCGACTGCCTCGCCTACGACATGGTGTACGGCAAGGGGATGACGCCGTTCCTGGAGCTGGCGTTGAGCCAGGGTGCCGGGCGGCTGGCGGACGGGATCGGCATGCTGGTGGAGCAGGCGGCCGAATCCTTTCTGGTCTGGCGCGGTGTGCGCCCGCAGACGCGACCGGTCATCGAAGCGCTCAAGGCGCGATGAAGAGGAGGCTCAGACGCTGGCTCGGGCGCGCGCTCGTGCTGGGCATCGGGCTCGTGCTCCTGTACGAGTTGTGGATCTTCTCGCACGTGCTGTGGTGGAACTGGTTCAACCCGTCCACCAGCGCGTTCATGGAGGAGCGTCTCGAAGTGCTGCAGGAACGCAATCCGGAGGCGAAGCTGCGCCATCAGTGGGTCACATACGACAAGATCTCGCTCAACCTCAAGCGCGCCTTGGTCGCGGCCGAAGACGCCAATTTCATGGAGCACGAAGGCTTCGACTGGGACGCCATACAGAAGGCCTACGAGAAGAACCTGAAGAAGGGCAAGATCGTGGCCGGCGGCTCCACCATCAGCCAGCAGCTGGCCAAGAACCTTTTCCTGTCCGGGCGGCGCACGCCGTTGCGCAAAGTGCAGGAGGCGATCATCACGGTGATGATCGAGACGGTGATGAGCAAGCAGCGCATCTTCGAGATCTATCTGAACAGCATCGAATGGGGCAACGCGGTGTTCGGTGCGGAGGCTGCGGCGCGCTACTACTTCAATCGCAGCGCCTCAAACCTGGATGCGTGGGAGGCCGCGCGCCTGGCGGCGATGGTGCCGAAGCCGCGCTACTACGATCGCAACCGCGACACGCCGTGGCTCGACACCAAGACCAATCTCATTCTGCAGCGTATGCCCGCCGCGCAAGTCCCGTAGAAGGAGACATTGCACTGCGGAGACGCAGAGAGCGCGGAGAACGGCAACAGCGGTTCAAATACCATCAGGGAATGGCCTGGGTAGCTGCCCCCGATCGTGTCGGCTCGCTCATACTTCAAATCTTGCCGTTCTTGTTTTGTTCTTCTCTGCGCTCTCTGCGCCTCCGCGGTTTGATCTGACTGATGCCCGAATTGCCCGACATCACCCTCTATATCGAGGCGCTGGAAGCGAGAATCGTCGGGCAGCGGCTGGAGCGCGTGCAGCTCCTCGACCCCTTCGTCCTGCGCTCGGTCGATCCGCCCGTCAGCGCGGCACCGGGTAAGCGAGTCCTCGCGCTGCGCCGCATTGGCAAGCGCATCGTGCTCGAGCTCGAAGGCGAGCTGTTCGCGGTCCTGCACTTGATGGTGGCGGGCCGGCTGCTGTGGGTTGCGCCCGGGGCCAAGGTTCCGCCGCGCCGGCGTCTGGCTGTCTTCGAATTCAGCAGCGGACAGCTGGTTCTCACCGAGGCCGGCACCAGGCGTCGAGCGTCGCTGCATATCGTGCACGGCGAGGCGAATCTCAAACGCCTCGACCCCGGCGGCCTCGATGTTCTGCAGGCAGACCTCGCGGCGTTTTCTGCACGGCTCACGGCGGACAACCATACGCTCAAGCGTGCGCTCACGGATCCACACATCCTGAGCGGGATCGGCAACGCTTACTCGGACGAAATCCTGCACTGCGCGAAGCTGTCGCCGGTCGCGCTGACGTCGCGCCTCTCGCAGGAGGAGATGGCGCGCCTGTATCAGGCGACGCAGCAGACCCTGACCGAATGGACACAGCGGCTGCGGCAGGAAACCGGGGACGCTTTTCCGGCGAAGGTCACCGCGTTTCGCGACGGGATGGCCGTGCATGGGCGCTATCGCCAGCCGTGCCCGGTGTGCGGCGCGCCCGTGCAGCGCATCGTCTATGCCGACAACGAGACCAACTACTGCGCGCGCTGCCAGACCGGCGGGCGCGTGCTCGCCGACCGTACCCTGTCGCGCCTCCTGAAAAAGAGCTGGCCGCGCGACATCGACGAGCTGGACTGACGAGCGCCGGATCTAACGCGTTTGCTCGAAGATCCGGTAGTGGGCGAGGTCGAACTCGCCGCTCCCCTCCAGCAGGCCGAGCGGAAGCAGCAGATACTGACGATCGTAAGCGCGCATGATCAGGTTGCGCGACGGAGAGAACAGACCGGCGCGCATGAGCAGCGTCGCCTCGCCGGTCCGGACGGCGGCCGAGGGCAGCAGAATGCACAGCTCGCCCTGCGGCGGGAGCTGGCTATCCTTTGGGCCGGTCGACGCCGGCAGGATAGTCACCGCCGCGCCGCCATGCGCCAGGATTTCGATGCCGATATGACGGTGGGTCTGCTCGTCGGTGGTGACGCGCCTAACGATTCCAGCGCCCCAGCACACGCCCTCCTCGCGCCGGATGCCGATCAGGTTGCCCACCTTGAGCCAGGCGCCGTGCGGCTGCGAGACAAAAGCCCCGAGCCCGCCCACGCTCTCATTCTCGATCACCCACTCCTCGTCGTTGCTGACGAACGGCGATTCGAGAAATAACCCGCCCACGTTGGCTACGACCTCGTCGTAGTCGTGCACGACGCTTACGCGCTCGACGTGGCGGCGGCGGCGCTCCTTGCGTTGCGGCAACGTTGGCGCCCAATAGCGCAGAAGATGACGCAGGGTAGTTTGCACCAGCGTCGGATCATAGTCGCCCCCGAGCGTCAGATCGTCGGGTAGCGCGCGATTCCGGTCGATGGATTGCATGATCCGCTCGACTTCGCCAGCGGCCTCGCCCGCGCCGAAGCCGCGCATGCCCGCGGTCAGGCGCGAGTTGGCGGGCAGCCGCCCGGGCGCGCGCTCACCCGACAGCTCGAAGATGTAGTGCACACCGCGCGCGGGCCGCGGTGCAAGGCGAAACAGGCCTGCCAGCTGCGCGATGACGCGCTCCGCTATTTCGATCTGCGCCGGGAGCAGGCCGTCGGGCGAAGACACCGCCAGCATGAGAGCGCGCAGCAGCTCGCGCTCGGGGCTGGACTCGCCACGCGCGCCGCGGTAGATGCCAAGAGTCGCCTGTGCGAATCCGAACGACTCGGCGAGCAGGTACATGCCGCCCAGGTCCTGCCACACCTGCGGATCGACCGGGCCGTAACGCAGCAGCGTCCATTTCAGCTGTGCACTGCAGGCCCGCATGCCCCGGCAGGTGATGCGGGGCAGTTGCGGCTTGAGCGCGGAAGCGCCCACCGCGCCAACCTCGTACTTGGCCAGGCAGAAGCGGTACCCCTCGGCGAGCTGCGTCCAGTAGCCGTGAACTGTGGTCCAAAGCCGCGTCTGCTGGAACTTGGTCAGGCGCTGGCCTTCGGCGATCAGGGCCTGGTTCAGCCGCCGCTCGAACGGACGGCCGCTGCGATCGAGCAGGTCGACGATATCGAAGGCACGTCCAGGCCTGAGGTTCTCCGCGGTCTTCACCGCATCGAGATAAGAGGAGACCAGCTCGAGCGCCGGTATCGGGTCCTTCCCCGCGAGCTCGTCGAGCAGAGTGTTGGCGCCCTGCTTGTCGTCGAGGAGATGATCCGATCTCCTCCCTCTGATCCAGCTCAGCATGTCGTGCTCCTGCCCTTAAACCGCAAATTAGCGATGGATTGTGACGCTATTGCGCCCGCATGCGCCAGTGGCTGCAAACCGACCATCGGTCCGCTCCGGGCGGGGTCCGCGGGCGGCGGGAACCGCCTCCCTTATAATGCCGCCGTTGCGGCAAGGACGACAGGCCGCGCGATGATCTGGCAAACCGATGTTGGTCCATCCTCAGTTCGATCCCGTGGCGCTGCAGCTGGGTCCGGTTTCCGTCCGGTGGTACGGCCTCATGTACCTGGTCGGCTTCGTGGCGGGGTTGCTGCTCGGGCGGCTGCGCATACGTTCCCGTCCCGACTTGGGCTGGACCACGCGCGACCTGGATGATCTGCTTTTCTACTGTGTTCTCGGCGTGGTGCTGGGCGGGCGGCTGGGTTACGTGTTCTTCTACAACTTCGCAGAGTACATGCACGAGCCCATCCGCATCCTGTACGTCTGGGAGGGCGGCATGTCCTTTCACGGCGGCTTCCTCGGCGTCATTCTCGCGATGTGGTGGTTCGCTCACCGCACCGGACGCCACTGGTTTGCGGTGACCGATTTCCTCGCGCCGCTCGCGCCTCTCGGGCTCGGCGCGGGCCGCATCGGCAACTTCATCAATGCCGAGCTCTGGGGCCGTCCGACCGAAGTGCCGTGGGCGATGATCTTTCCGAGCTTGGATTCGCTGCCGAGGCATCCCTCGCAGCTGTACGAGGCGGGATTGGAAGGCGCGCTGCTGTTCGTGATTGTGTGGGTCTACTCGAGCAAGCCGCGACCGCTCGGCGCCGTATCGGCCGTCTTCCTGCTCGGCTACGGCGTGCTGCGCTTCCTGGTCGAGTTTACCCGCGAGCCCGATCGCTTCCTTGGGCCGCTTCCGATGGGGCTGTCGATGGGACAGTGGCTCAGCGTGCCGATGATCATCGGCGGGATCGTCCTGCTGGTCTGGGCTTATCGCCCGCACCGCGCCCGTGTCCGGCTCTAGGAACTCGAACGTCCCTAGTTGTAGTGTTTGGGATTGGTGGGTGGGTCTGCGGCGAAGAAGCTGCGGCGGCTCAACAGGCGCTGGAAGTTGTCCTGCGAGAACAGGTGCGCGTAGATGTGATCCAGCCAGCCCTTGGACACGAGGTCGTGCAGTTCTCCGTGCCCGAGCTCGAGCAGGGCTTCACGATTCACGCGGAACAGATCCTCCATCGACAGCGAGAACCCACCGACCAGCTCGGCGCGCAGGGTGAACGGCTCGAGCAGATTCAGGCGTGCGAACGCGTTGCACATGTCGCGCGTCAGGGTGAGGTCGTCCTCGTATTCGTGCAGCATGCGTTCGATCATCGTCCAATGCGGCAGCGGCTCGCCCAGCTCGTCGAACATCGGGCGCCCCTGGGCTTCGTCCACAGCTTCAGGATCGATGCAGATCAGACGTTCGCTCTGGCCGACCGCAGCCACCTCTTGCGCCGCCACGAGGCAAAACGGGTAGCGGCGCACATAGGCCGGCATGTACGTGCGGCGGTCCCACTTCCCGTCCGCCATGACAAACAGGTTCTGGCCCTCGTGCATGCCGAGGATGACCATCGACGTGAAGGCGGAGGCGAGGCCGCTCTGGCCGCTCCGGCGCACGAACACGATCGGATAGTCGCGCACCGCGGCCGTGAACTCGGCGGCGCTGATAGGAACGGCGTGAAGGCGGTGGCAGAAGGCCGGCGCCTCGCCCGATTCGGGCAGACGCAGCCGTGCGCCGCGGTCCAGGGGGACGATGCGTTTGTAGCCGTACGGCTTGTCGCTCAGGTTCACGCGTGCTCTCGTTTTGGTGCGCTCAAGCTCGATTTACCGCGCGCAGCGTTTGAGTATAATATGCGACCGCTCGCGGCCCGTGGCGCTATCCAAGAGTGCCAAGGTAATCAAATTCTTGGGGCGACCCGGTCGCCCGGAAAGCGTGGGGACGTAGCTCAGCTGGGAGAGCGTCGCGTTCGCAATGCGAAGGTCGGGAGTTCGATCCTCCTCGTCTCCACCACGCGCTTCCTCTGGTCATTCTGCAGCCTCCCCGGTCCCGAGGGACCATTTCACCGAGCTGAGACGGCGCGCTCGGCCGACCTGTATTGAAACCCCTCGCATCGATCGTGCCAGAACGCAGGAAGGGTCGTTCTCCGCGCGGCCAAATGTTCACCACAAGGGACGCGGCAATGGCGTCGTGCTATGCTTTTTGCCGGTACTTGGCTGGGGTGTGAATTGCACGGCTGATCGCGCTCGGTGCCAGTTGGCGCAGAGGCTCAGGGAGTGAGGTCGATGAGCAGACAACTCGTCATCACCTATTACGCTGACCGGGACATGCTTGGCCTGGTATCCGACGAGGACTACGAAGCCTTCAAGGACATCCTGCTCGAGCAACTCCACAAGGAGTGGCCCAAGGCGGCGATCGCGGTCGACGATGGCGAGCACGCTGGCGTCGAAGTCGAGATCGTCGACGGTGACTATCCTACCGCCAAGGCCGAGCAGGAAGCCAAGTCCGACGTCGAATCGCGCGTGCACGAGATCGCCAACGACGTGATCGAGGAGCGCGAGTGGGCCACCGAGGACCTCGACAGCTACGACGAGGACTACGAAGAGGAATTCGAGGAGCGCCGCGGCGCCGACGAAGACCGCGACGACTACTGACACCGGGCTGTCCCGATTGCAGCGGGCGTCGCGTTCGGTGCCTGATCAGGCCATAGCGGACGTGCGTCTCCCACGATCAAGCGTGCTCTAGAGCTCGATGCGGGTGCCGAGCTCGACCACCCGGTTGGTCGGAATCTTGAAGAAAGCGGTGGCGCTGGCGGAATTGCGCGACATCGCCGCGAACAATTTCTCGCGCCACAGCGCCATGCCCTGAGCCTGGGTCGGCACGAGGGTCTGACGGCTCAGGAAAAACGACGTCTCCATCAGATTGAACTCGAGCCCCCTGGCGCGGCTCAGCTCCAACGCGCGCGGGAGATCCGGTTCGTCCTTGAATCCGTAGTGGACGGTAACCCGGTAGAACTCGTGGCCCAGCGGGTCGACCTCCACGCGCTGGCCGTCGGGTACGTGCGGAATATCTTCCGCGCGTACCGTCAGCAGTACGACGCGCTCGTGCAGCACCTTGTTGTGGTTTAGATTGTGCAGCAGCGCGTGCGGCACGCCCTCGCGCGTAGCAGTGAGGAACACAGCCGTGCCGGGTACACGCAGGGGCGGATGGTCCGTGATGCTGCGTATGAAGGGCTCCAGCGCGATGGCGCCCGGCCGCAGCCGCTCGAACAGGACTTCCCTCCCGCGCTTCCAGGTGGACAGGAGCGTGTAGACGACCACGCCGACGACCAGCGGGAACCAGCCGCCGTCCAGCACCTTCACCGCGTTGGCAGCAAAGAACGAAATATCCACCAGCAGGAACGCGCCGATGACCGATGTCGCGCCGACCAAGCCCCAGCCCCACACGCGCCGCACCACGAAGTAGGCGAGCACCGTCGTGACGATCATCGTCCCTGTGACAGCGATCCCATAGGCGGCGGCAAGGTTGCTCGACGAACCAAAGCCCAGGACCAACCCCACGACGGCGAAGTACAGGCTCCAGTTGATCCACGGCAGATACACCTGTCCGATCTCCCGCTCGGAGGTGTGCTCGATCATCAGGCGCGGGCAATAGCCGAGCTGGATAGCCTGCCGGGTGAGGGAATACGCGCCCGAGATTACCGCCTGGGAAGCGATTACCGTAGCTACGGTGGCCAGCGCCACCATCGGGTACAGGGCCCAGTCCGGCGCGAGGTGAAAGAACGGGTTGGCGACGGCCGAGGGCTGGTTGAGGACCAGCGCACCCTGCCCGAAGTAGTTGAGGATCAGGGACGGAAACACGAGATACAGCCAGGCGATCCGGATCGGCCGTTTCCCGAAGTGTCCCATGTCCGCATACAGGGCTTCGGCGCCCGTGACGGCGAGGAACACCGCCCCCAGCGTCAGGAAGCCCATCCAGCCGTCCTCTTTGAAGAACTGCACGGCATAGCCTGGATAGAGCGCGGCAAGCACGCTGGGCTGGTGCGCTATGTTGGTGATGCCGAGCAGAGCAAGAACGACGAACCAGGCCACCATCACCGGCCCGAAGAAGTTGCCGACGTGGCCGCTTCCGAGTTGCTGAAACAGGAATAGCGCGGTGAGAACGACGATCGTGATTGGGATGATGTAGGGACGGAACAGCGGAGTAGCCACCTCCAGCCCCTCGACCGCAGACAGCACGGAGATGGCCGGAGTGATCATGCCGTCGCCATAGAACAGCGCGGCCCCGAACATGCCCAGCGTCAGCAGCGCCCAGGCGCCGCGGCCGCGAAGCGGCAGGGTGCGACGCACCAAGGCCATGAGCGCCATGATGCCGCCTTCGCCTCGATTGTCCGCGCGCATGATGAACACGACGTACTTCACCGTCACGATCGCCGTCAGCGCCCAGAAAATGAGCGAGAGAATACCGAGGACGTTGTCGTGGTTCAGCGGCACGTGGTGGGCGCCGCCGAAGGATTCCTTGAAGGCGTACAGGGGGCTGGTGCCGATATCGCCATACACAACGCCCACCGCCCCTACCGCGAGTCCGAGCACTCCCTTGCGGGCGTGGATGTCGCCGTGATTCCCGTTGGCCGTCTCGGCGGCGGCGTCGCGTGCCGCGGGAGCTTGATTAGGTTGCACTGGTCTCGTGACGAATGCGGCGGCGCATCTTACCACGCCTCCAAAGGCCGTCAGCGGCAGTGGCGGGCGGCGCGGTTTGCGCATACCATTCGGTGTGGGCGCGCAGCCACCGTCCCTTCACCGTTGCGCGCCGACTCCTCATGACCAGGCAAGCCATCCACACCAGCGACGCTCCGCCGGCGATCGGAACGTATTCGCAGGCTGTGCGCGTCGGCGACGCCGTCTACCTGTCCGGCCAGGTCGGGTTGCAGCCTGCGACGATGACGCTCGCCGAAGGCGTGGACGCACAGATCCACCAGGTGCTGCGCAATCTGCGTGCGGTGGCGGCCGCCGCAGGCGCCTCGCTCGATGACGCCGTGAAAGTGACGGTGTTCCTCACCGACATGGGACACTTTGCTCGCGTGAACGAAGCGATGGCTCAGTATTTTGCGCAGCCCTATCCAGCACGCGCTGCGGTCGCGGTTGCGGCGCTGCCGCGCGGCGCTCTGGTGGAGATCGACGCGATACTCGTTGTCGGTGAAAGCCGCACTTGACGCAACGTCGGCGTCGGCAATAGCCGGTACGTCGGCGGCCGCCCGGCAGAAGCTGACCCGCCTCGGGGTGAGGCGCGAGCTCGATCTCGTCTTCCATCTGCCCTTGCGCTACGAGGATGAAACCAAGGTCGTGCGTGTGCACGATGCGCCGGCCGGCGAGACGGTGCAGATCGAAGCAGAGGTGGAGGAGGCCCTGATCCAGTATCGGCCGAAGCGTACGCTCGTGTGCCGGGTGCGCGACGGCGAGGATCCGGTACAGCTGCGCTTCTTCCACTTCTACCCGAGTTACCTCAAGCAGCTCACTCCGGGCGCGCGGCTGCGGTTGCTGGGCGAGCTGCGCAAGGGCTTCTTCGGGGCTGAGATGATTCATCCCCGCGTGCGTGTGCTGCGGGCGGACGAGACGCTGCCCCAATCGCTGACGCCGGTTTACCCCACGACTGCCGGCCTGTCGCAAGCGGTTCTGCGCCGTCTGGTGCAACGCGCGCTGCATGCGGCGGATCTCGCCGACACGCTTCCGCCGGAGATCATGGCGCCGCTGCGGCTGCCATCGGTAAAGCAGAGCGTCGCGTACCTGCACAACCCGCCGCCGGATGCGCGCCTGGACGCGCTGGAGGAGCGCACCCATCCGGCTTGGCAGCGCGTCAAGTTCGACGAGTTGCTGGCGCAGCAGCTGTCCATGCGGATGCACTACCGCAAGCGTGAGACCGTTGCCGCACCGCGCCTTACCCGGCATGCCCGGCTGTCCGGGCAACTGCTCGCGCAACTGCCGTTCAAGCTCACCAAGGCCCAGCAGCGCACGCTCGCCGAGATCCGCTCCGACCTCGCCCGCCCGCACCCGATGCAGAGGCTGCTGCAAGGCGACGTCGGCAGCGGCAAGACCATTGTCGCCGCGCTCGCGGCGCTGCAGGCGATCGAAAGCGGCTACCAGGTTGCGGTCATGGCGCCCACCGAAATCCTGGCCGAGCAGCACTATGCGAAATTCTCCCAGTGGTTGTCGCCCCTCGGCCTGGACGTCGCCAGGCTGGCTGGAGGTGTCCGGCGCGGGAACAAGCGCGCGCAGCTCGAGAGCCTGGCGCGCGGCGAGACCAAAATCGTGGTGGGTACCCACGCCCTGTTCCAGGACGAGGTGCGCTTCAAGCGCCTGGGTCTCGCCGTCGTCGACGAGCAGCATCGCTTCGGCGTGTTGCAACGCCTCGCGCTGCGGCGCAAAGGCGCGGCTGACGCGGGGCAGCCGCACCAGCTGATGATGAGCGCCACGCCCATCCCACGCACGCTGGCGATGAGCTTTTACGCCGACCTCGACGTGTCGGTCATCGACGAGCTGCCGCCGGGGCGCACCCCGGTGATCACCAAGCTGGTGTCAGACAAGCGCCGCGACGAAGTGATCGCGCGCGTGCGCGATGCGTGTTCCGAGGGACGCCAGGCCTATTGGGTGTGCCCGCTCATCGAGGAGGGGGAGGCGGGGATCTCCTCTGTGGATCCGGCCGGGGCAAGGCGGCCCCGGTCCGGCCGCAGACAGTCGGAGGCCTTGCTGTTGCAGACCGCTCTCGACACTTTCGATCGGATCAAGCGCACGTTCCCCGAGCTGTCCGTAGGCCTCGCGCATGGTCGGCTCGGCAGCGCCGATAAGGCCGCGGTAATGCAGGCTTTCCAATCCGGTGCCGTACAGCTGCTGGTGGCCACGACAGTAATCGAGGTCGGCGTGGATGTGCCCAACGCGTCGCTGATGGTGATCGAGAATGCCGAACGCATGGGCCTCGCACAGCTGCACCAGCTGCGCGGACGGGTGGGCCGGGGCGCAGACAGCAGCGCATGCATCCTGCTTTACCAGAACTCCTTATCGAACACGGCGCGCGAGAGGCTGCGCATCATCTACGAAAGCTCGGACGGCTTCGAGGTCGCGCGTCACGATCTGCGCATGCGCGGTCCCGGCGAGCTGCTCGGCGCTCGACAGAGCGGCCTGCCCATGCTGCGCTTCGCCGACCTCGAGCGTGACCTGGATCTGCTCGAAGCAGCGCGCGACGCCGCGGACTTGATGCTGCGCAAATGGCCGGAGCGGGCGCATCTGCACGTGCAGCGCTGGCTCGGCGGGAAGCAAGAGTACCTGCGTGTCTAGTTGGAGCGCCGCTGCCGTCCTCGCCGTGCCGCTCTACTGGATCGCGGTCGGCCTGTTCGGGCTTTCCTCCAAGGCGAGCCGGCGTGCGCACGCACGCGCATTCTTTCCGCTCGGCGCGCTCGGCGGCCTGGTGCTCGCCGTGGCTGCCTGCACCACGCTCGGCGCCGACCCGCAGTCTCTCATCTTGCCGTTCGGCCTCCCGGACCTTCCGTTTCATGTGCGCCTCGACTCGCTGTCGGCCTTCTTCCTGGTGCTGCTCGGCGCGGTCAGCACCGGCGTCTCCCTGTACTCCGCGGGCTACTTCGAGAAGAGCGGCGACGGCGACATCCGGCTGATCTGTCTGCAGTACCACGTCTTCCTCGCCAGCATGGCGGTGGTGCTGCTCGCCGACGACGCGTATCTGTTCATGGTCGCGTGGGAAACGATGGCGGTTGCGTCCTATTTTCTAGTTACGACCGACCATCGGGTCGCGCAGATCCGCAGCGCCGGGCTGCTTTACTTGATTGTCGCGCACATCGGCGCGCTGTCGATCCTGCTCTGCTTCGGGACGCTGCAGCTCGGCCAGTGGAGCTACACATTCGACGCCATGCGCGGCAACACCCTGTCGCCGCCATGGGCTTCGATCGCTTTTGTTTTGGCCCTGTTCGGCTTCGGCGCCAAGGCCGGGTTTCTGCCCGTTCACGTCTGGCTGCCCGAGGCGCATCCCGCGGCGCCCTCTCCAGTGTCCGGGCTCCTGAGCGGCGTGATGCTCAAGACAGCCATCTACGGCCTGCTGCGGGTGAGCTTCGATCTGTTGCACACGCGCGTCTGGTGGTGGGGCGTCGCAGCGCTGTCGCTGGGGCTCGCGACGGCGCTGTTCGGCGCGCTGTTCGCGGCCGTGCAGACCGATATGAAGCGCCTGCTCGCTTACTCATCCATCGAAAACCTCGGCGTCATCCTGGCCGGCTTCGGTCTGACAACCCTGTTCCACAGCTACGACATGAACGTGTTGGCTGGCCTGGCGCTCGCAGCCACGCTGTATCACTGCCTCAACCACGCGCTGTTCAAGAGCCTGCTGTTCCTGGTGACCGGTTCGGTCATGCACGCCACCAGCCACCGCAGCCTGGGCAAGCTCGGCGGCTTGATTCGCCGCATGCCGTGGGTTGCGGCAGCGGGGCTGATCGGTGCGCTCGCCATCGCCGGCCTGCCGCCGCTCAATGGTTTCGCCTCGGAGTGGATGCTGTTCCAGGCGTTCTTGTTCTCGCCCAGCCTGCCCAGCAGCTACCTCAGCATGCTGGTTCCGGTTGCCACGGCTGCGCTGGCGCTGGCAGTGGCGATGGCGGGCTACGTCATGGTCAAGTTCTACGGGGTGGTATTTCTCGGGCTGCCGCGCGAGGAACTGGCGCAGGCGCATGACGCCGATCGCTGGGAGCGCGCGGGCCTCGCCTGGCTGGCGGGGTGGTGCGTCGTGCTGGGCCTGTTGCCGGCGCTGGTGCTCGCCGCGGTGGACCCGATTGCGCGCGTGCTGGTCGGGGCGACGCTGCACGATGCCACGCAGGGGTCGAGCTGGTTGTTCCTGACCGCGCTGCAGCCCGAACGTGCCAGCTACAGTGCGCCGCTGTTCCTGCTCGGCATCGTGCTGACCGTGCTCGCTACGTTTGTCCTCGTGCGGCGCTTCTATCACGGGCGCGTGCGACGCTCCGCTCCGTGGGATTGCG
>Ga0335080_10002141_pt1 | contig 19620 bp, 15 predicted proteins | sample Lox_Sample_34_FD_206720 | JGI IMG/M metagenome (GOLD analysis project Ga0335080, IMG submission 206720) | Soil microbial communities from Loxahatchee National Wildlife Refuge, Florida, United States - Lox_Sample_3.4 | ecosystem: Environmental > Terrestrial > Soil > Wetlands | place: USA...
TGAAATACGGCTCTACGAGCGATCCAACGGTATCCGATCCAGGCGGTCGCCACGTAGAAATACCCGACCGCGAGGACCACGAGCAGAGACACTCCGGCGGTTTCAGTACCCAGCATGAAGGCGTAGAAGGGCATGAACAATGCTGAATAGGCAATCGCGCCGCGCGGCGAGGATGGCAAGGCGAGCTCAGCGCCGCGCGCCGAGACACCCGAGCCTCACTTGGAACGTCCGGTCTGCCGATCCGGTCCACTGGATCTCTTTACGATGGACAAGGGCGCGAGCCAGAGAGGCACCGTGGCGACGGTGGCGGACGTGCTACCCGAGGTCTCTGCCGCGTTCTCGCGGCAGGGCGCGCTGGGTGTCTTGTACGTCGACTGCTCCGCGCTCGACGAGGTCGAGCGCCGCTACGGCGAAGAGGCGCAGGCGCGCGCGGTCGGGTCACTCGCCGACGTGATCGCGGGCGCGTGCATGGAGGTGCTCGGCCGGCGCGAGCCGCTGGCGCGCGGCGAGCTCGGCCGCGGCGAGCTGCTCTGCTTCATCTCGAGCGCGCCGAACGACGTCGACTTCCACGCCAAGGTGCTGCCCGCGCTCGAGCGCGCCGCGCGCGAGCGACTCACCCGCAACTCGCAGCGCATCGCCTACCCCTATCTGCGCCGGCTGCCGCTGCTGCCGATCGGCTGCGCCTACACGCTGCGCAACCCGCTGCTCGCGGCGCTGACTCAGGTGCGCGCGGCGATCGAGGGCGCGCGCGCCGACGCGGAGCTGAACGCGCGCCTGGCCCAGCGCACGCGCCGGCGCGACTTCCTGGACCTCTTGCTCCAGGGGAAGCTGTTCTCGGTCTACGAGCCGGTGGTCGACGCGAAGACGCTCACCGTCTACGGCTACGAGGCGCTGGTGCGCGGACCCGAAGGCTCGGCGCTGGCCTCGCCCTTCGAGCTGTTCGGCGTGGCCTCCGACGAGAACCTCCTGTTCGAGCTCGACTGTCAGTGCCGGCGCGCGGCGGTCGAGGGCGCGGCCGGCTTCCCGCAGGGCGCGAAGCTGTTCATGAACATCCGGCCCACGGCGATCCACGACCCGAACTTCCAGCCCGACGCGCTGACCCGCACGCTGGACCGCTGCGGACTCACTCCGAACGACGTGGTGTTCGAGATCTCCGAGCAGGAGTCGATCGACAACTACGCGATCTTCCGCGAGGCGCGCGACAACTACGGCAAGCTGGGCTTCCAGTTCGCGCTCGACGACACCGGCGCGGGCTATGCGAGCCTGGAGGCCGTGCTCGAGCTCACGCCCGAGTTCATCAAGGTGGACCGCGCGTTCGTGCACGGCATCGACCAGGACTCGGCGCGCCAGAACATGCTGCGCGCGTTCCAGACCATCGCCAGCGACATGAACGCGCGCATCATCGGCGAGGGCCTCGACACACTCGAAGAGCTGCGCATGCTGGGCGAGCTGGGCATCCAGTTCGGCCAGGGCTGGCTGTTCGGCAAGCCCGCGCCGCTACGGGCTGGCGACTAGCCGCAGCGCCCAGTCCGCCAGTGTGACTCGCAACAGCCGGTCACCCGCGAACGAGCCCACGTAGAGCTCGCCATCGATCAAGAGCGCCGAGGTGCCGGCGCCCATCGGCGGGCCGACGTTCTCGTAGATCGTGTGCGGATCGGAGAGACGCGCCGGGTCGAGCAGCACGATCGAGAAGTGGAACGGACACTGCCCGTGCTCGAGCGTGGCGCAGGCCAGGATCTCGTTCAGCGGCGCGTTGTGAGACGCGACCAGGAGCTTCCCCTCGGCGGTCCAGTTCAAGTTGTCGGGGCTGGCGATGTCGGCCTTCTCGAGCGTCTGGCCGGTGCGCCGCGAGATCTTGCGCACCTCGTCCGCGAAGTAGGCGTCGAGATACAGTGTCTCGCCGTCCTTCGAGACCGCGATGCCGTTGGGCCCGGGCGCCGACGTGCCCGGAATCGGCTGGATGCCCGAGTCGGCGTGCCACTCCAGGATCTCGCCGGTCGACAAGCGCAACAGCCCGAGCAGCGACGAGCGCAGCGGGTGCGCTCGCGACAGGAAGTGAGTCGTGACGAAGCCGCCGTCGGGCAGCGCCGCCACGTCGTTCAGGAACGCGTCGTCCGGCGCGAGCACGCAGCCGCGCCAGGCCAGCGCCGGGGGCAGGGCGTCGCTGACCTCGAACAGCTCGACCGACTCGCGCCCGCCGTGGTTCACGACCAGCAGCTCGAGCGCGCCGTCGGGTCGGGTCGCCAGGTCGAGGCCGTGCGGGCTGAGCGCGGCGCCGGGCGCGCCCGGACACTTCGGGTCGCCCCAGCCCGCGTGCGGCGCCTCGTTCGCGGCGCCGGGCAGCGGGTACGCCGGAGTCAGCGACTCACTCTCGAGCGCGAAGAAGACCAGGCTGCCGGGCTTCGAGCCGTCGCCGCCGCCCATCTGACTCACCACCAGCGCGTGCGCCTGGGGCAGGAGCGCGAAGTCCTCGGGATCGTGGAAGGTGCAGATCGGGCGCGCATCGGCGGTCGGAACGCAGTCGCTGATCGGCGGACGCGGCTTCGAGCAGGCTGCGAGGCCGAGCGCGGCCAGACCAAGCGCGAGAGCGGCGCGTGTCATCGGAACGTCGCCACGAGCGGCGCGTGGTCGGAGGCGCCCTTGCCCTTGCGCTCCTCGCGGTCGATCACCACCTCGACCAGCCGCTCGTAGAGCGCGGGAGTCACGAGCAGGTGGTCGATGCGCAGGCCGCGATTCTTCTGGAAGCCCAGCATCCGGTAGTCCCACCAGGTGAAGGCTTTCAGCTCGGGGTACTTGCGCCGGAACGAGTCGACCAGGCCCCACTCGAGCACGCGCACCAGCGAGGCGCGCTCGAGCTCGCTGCACATGATCTGACCGACCCAGGCCAGCGGCTCGTGCACGTCGATGTCCGCGGGCGCGACGTTGAAGTCACCGGCCAGCGCCAGCGGCCGCGCGGGATCGGCCTCGCGCTCGAGATACTTGCGCAGCCGCTCGTACCACTCGAGCTTGAAAGCGTACTTCTCGGAGCCCACCGACTGGCCGTTGGGCGCGTAGGCCGTGATCACGCGCACGCCGTCGACGGTGGCGGCCAGCAGCCGCGATTGGGCGTCGTCGCCGCCGTCCCGGAAGCCCGCGCTCGCCTGCGAGAGCGGCGTCTTCGAGAGGATTGCAACGCCGTTGTAACCCTTCTGACCCAGGGTCACCGCCTCGTAGCCCGCGGCGCGCAGCTCCGCCACGGGGAAGTCGGCGTCCAGCACCTTGGTCTCCTGCAGGCAGACCACGTCGGGTGAGTGGCGCGCAAGCAGGGCCAGCAAGCGCTCGCGCCGCTGGCGAATCGAGTTCACGTTCCAGGTAACCAACCGCATTGCGCGACATCGTATCTCGCAGGCGGCTTGACGGGTGCTGAGGTCGGGCCGAAGGTGTCGTCTGATGCGTTGCTCCCGCTGCAGTGCGGAGCTCCTGGCGGGCAAGAAGTTCTGCGTCCAGTGCGGCGCCGCTGCACAGGTTTCGTGCGCGCACTGCGGGGCGACGATCGAGCCCGGCTGGCGCTTCTGTCCCGACTGCGGCCGCGAAGTCGCCGGCGCCGCCGAGGCCGCGCCGCAGCTGACTCTGATGATGGCGCCGGCGGCGTCCGAGCCCGTGCGCGCCCCCACCGCGGCGATCCCGTCGCAGAACCCGGCCCCGTCCGACGCCGGCCGGCCGATCTTCTCGCGCGCCGCGCCCGACGCCGTGAGCGAGCGCCTGCGCGCCGCCGGTGCGGTGGCCGGCGAGCGCAAGCGCGCGACCGTGTTCTTCTGCGACCTGGTCGGCTCGACCGCGATCGCCGAGCGGCTCGACCCCGAGGAATACCGCGAGCTGCTCGACCAGTATCTCGAGCTCGTGCTCGGCGAGATCTACCGCTTCGAGGGCATCGTGAACCAGCTCGCCGGCGACGGCATGATGGCGCTGTTCGGCGCGCCGATCGCGCACGAGGACGCGCCCGAGCGCGCGGTGCTGGCCGCGCTCGCGATCCAGCGCGAGCTGGCCGCGCTGTCCGAGAGACTCCTGGCCGAGGGCGGTGTCGCGCTGCGCGCGCGCATCGGCATCCACACCGGCGTGGTGGTCGCGGGCACGGTCGGCAACGAGCTGAAGATGGACTACACCGCGACCGGAGACACCACCAATCTGGCCGCGCGCCTCCAGTCACAGGCGTTGCCGGGCACGATCCTGGTCTCGGACGCGACTCACGCGCTCTTGCGCGGCCGGTTCAAGACGCGCAGCGTCGGCCCGTTCGAGGTGAAGGGCAAGAGCGACCCGGTCACCGCGCACGAGGTCGAGGGCATGGCCGAGCGCGCGCAGGGTTTCGCCATGACCGAGCGCGGCGAGCTCACGCCGCTGGTCGGGCGCGACGCCGAGATCGGCCAGGTCCTGGGCTGCTTCGAGCGGCTGGGCGACGGCGGGCTGGCGCAGATCGTCTCGGTGGTCGGCGACGCGGGCATGGGCAAGTCGCGCCTGGTGCACGAGTTCCGCAAGCGGCTCAAGGGCCGCGACGTCGAGCTGCTCGAAGCGCGCTGCTCGTCGCTTACGCGCGCGGTGCCCTACTCACCGTGGATCGCGATGTTCCGGCGCTGGTTCGCGATCGAGCCCGGCGACGACGAGCGCACCAAGATCCAGAAGATCGCCGACGCCTTCACCGACGAGAGCGGCGCGGTCGACCCCGGCTATCTCGACCTGTGCTGGATGCTCGGGGTCGCTCCGGACGGCTCGGAGCGCCCGTCCGACGACTCCGTGAAGGCGGGCAGCTTCGCCGCGATCGGCCGGCTGATCGCGCGCAAGTCGGAGCGCCTGCCGGTGGTGATGATCCTCGAGGACCTGCACTGGATCGACGACGCCTCGCGCGAGACGCTCGAGACGTCGCTCGCCCAGGCGCACGCGAAACGCGTGATGTTCCTGGTGACTCACCGGACCGATTTCCGCGGCAGCTGGCAGTCGCACGCCGCGATCACGCAGCTCCGGCTGCGGCCACTCACCGACGTCGAGGCCGGTCGCATCGTGAGCGCGCGCGCGGGTGGCTCGGTCCCGCCCGAGGTCGAGAAACGCATCCTCAAGAAGGCCGACGGGAATCCGTTCTATCTCGAGGAGCTGACGCGCGCGCTGGTCGAGGACGGCACGCTCGCGCTGCGCGACGGCATCGTGCGCGCCACGCGCACCGCCGAAGAGATCCGCATCCCCGACACGATCGGCGAGCTGCTCGGCGCGCGCATCGACCGGCTGTCGCCCGCCGCCAAGCGCGTGGCGCAGGTCTCCGCGGTGCTCGGCCGGCAGTTCGCGCGCACCAACGTGGAGCGCCTGCTCGAGGGCGAGCCGATCGATGTCCTGGCCGAGCTCTACGAACTCGAGAAGCGCGGCATCCTGCACCGCAACGGCAGCATCGAGCTCGGCGAGCTGCGCTTCGGCGAGAGCCTGACCCAGGAGGTCGCCTACGAGGGCCTGTTGATGCGCGAGCGCCGGCAGCTGCACGACCGGGCGGCGCGGCTGTTCGAGGCCGAGGCCGCCGCGGTGACTCGCGGCGCCGACGCGCGCCGCGCGAAGGCGCTGGCGGCGCACCACCTGGCGCGCGGCGAGAATCGCGCGCGGGGCATCCAGGCGTTGATCGACGCAGCCAACGAGGCGCTGGCCGTGCCCTCGTTCGGCGACGCGATCCGGCTGTTCCGCGAGGCCTGGCAGCTGGCCGAGATCACGCTCGGCGAGCGCCGCGAGCAGAGCGAGGAGACCAAGCGCCTGGCGCTGCGCGCGGCCATGGGCATCAGCGGCGCGGCGATCGTCTACGGCGACGCGGGCTCCGAGCGCGACGAGACCGCGACCCAGCGCGGAATCGCGCTGGCCGAGGAGCTGCACGACGACGCCTCACTGGCGCAGATGCTGGTGAACTACGGCATCGTGGTGCTGAACAGCGACCGCGACCGCTTCGCCGAGGGCGTCGAGCTGACCGAGCGCGGCGTCGAGACCGCGCGCCGCGCGGGCCTCACCGATCAGATGCCCAAGATCACGCGCGGTCTGGTCTGGGCCTATCTGCTCGACGCGCGCTTCGACGAGGCGCGCGAGCAGGTCGAGGCGGTCGTGCAGTCGCTGGTCGACGCGGGTCACGACGGGCGCAACAGCGAGCTCTATCTCGGCATGCGCTACTTCCGCAACCGCGTGATCTGCGAGTCCGACTTGATCGACGAGGCCGAGGCCGACGCGCTCGAGTTCTTCGCACGCGCGCAGGCCGCCGGGAACCGCACCATGTTCAGCGCCTCGGCGTCGGTGCTGTCGATGATCGCGATCTGGCGCGGTGACTCGGCCAAGGCCGAGCACTGGGCCGAGCTCGGGCTGCCGGTCGCGGAGCAGATCCAGAACCTCGCCGCCGTGCGCGGCTGCGCCGCGTCGCTGCTGCTCGCGCGCGCCGACCGCGGCGACCACAACGCCACCCAGCTCGAGCTCGACCGGCTGGAGCGCGGCCTGTTCGCGGCCGGCGATCTCGGCATCAACTCCGATTCGATCGTAGAGGCGCTGCTCGAGATGGGCGAGCTGCGGCGCGCCCGGCGCATCACCGAGACGCGGGTCGAGCGCTCGGGCGGACGGCTGCGCGAAGCGCGTGGCGCGCTGATGACCGGCATGGTCGCGCTCGCCGGCGGCCCCGAAGAGCATCCGGTGGCCGAGCGCGCGTTCGGCGAAGCGCTCTCCCGCGGCATCGAGATCGGCGCCCGTTCGGTCGAAGGGCGCGCGCGGCTCGGCCTGGCCGAGCTGGCGCACGAGCGCGGCGACGTCGCCGCCATGGAAGGCCACGCCCGCCGCGCGCTCGAGATCCTGCGCCCGCTGGGCTTCGGCCGCTACGCCATGCGCGCGGCGCGCCTGTTGCTGGAACGCCTCGAAGGGGCACCGCCGAACGCCTGAGGCCCGCGTCGCGTGCGTTTCGCTGCCGACCGCTCGGCCGGGCGAAGCTTCGCGATTGACAGCGGCCGTCGAGGCGAGTAACTCGAAAACCGACAAGCGCGAAGGAGCCCCCCGATGGCGCGCTACGCGTACGACCGACTGACGGCGCTCGACAACTCGTTCCTCTTGCTCGAGAAGCCGAACGCCTACATGCACGTGGCCTCGACGCAGATCCACAAGGTGGGACCCCTGCGCACGGAGGGCGGGGGCGTCGACGCCGCGCGCATCCGCAAGCTGGTCGCGGCGCTCCTGCACCGGATCCCGCGCTATCGCCAGAAGCTGGCCTGGATCCCGTTCGAGAACCACCCGGTCTGGGTCGACGACGAGAACTTCAACCTCGACTACCATGTACGTCATACGGCGCTGCCGCGCCCCGGCAGCGACGAGCAGCTGAAGCGCCTGTCCGCGCGCGTGATGCAGCAGCATCTCGACCGCCAGCGGCCGCTCTGGGAGATGTGGGTGGTCGAGGGCCTCGAGGACGACCGCTTCGCGATCATCTCGAAGACCCACCACTGCATGATCGACGGCATCTCCGGGGTCGACATCATGCGCGTCTTGATGTCACCCGATCCGGACGCGCCAATTCCCGAGGAACCGAGCTGGGTGCCGCGGCCGGCGCCGTCCTCGCTCGAGCTCTTGCGGCACGAGCTGATGCGGCGCGCCTGGCTGCCGTTCGAGGTGCTGCGCGGCGCCGTGAGTCTGGTGCGCACCGCCGAGGACGCGCGCTTCGACCTGATGACGCGCCTGCGCGCGCTCTCCGAGACACTCGGCGGCGGGCTGCGGCTGCCGTCGGAAACGCCGCTCAACCGCGAGATCGGCCCGCACCGTCGCTTCGACTGGCTGAACATGGACCTGGTCGAGCTGAAGCGCATGCGCAAGACGCTGGGCGGGTCACTCAACGACCTGGTGCTCACGATCGTGACCGGCGCCGTGCGCAGCTTCCTGCGCAGCCGGCACGTGAATCCCGACCGGCTCGACTTCCGAGTCATGGCGCCGGTGAGCGTGCGTTCCGACGACCAGCGCGGCGCGCTCGGCAATCGGGTCTCGGCCTGGATCGTGCCGCTGCCGATCGACGAGCCCGACCCGCGGGTCCAGCTCTCGCGCATCATCGAGAAGACCACCCGGCTCAAGGTCTCGAACAGCGCCGTCGGCGCGGAGCTCCTGACTCAGGCCGCCGAGTACACGCCCTCGACGCTGCTCGCGCTGGGCGCGCGCAACATCGCGCGGCTCCTGCCGTTCAACCTGGTGGTCACCAACGTGCCCGGGCCGCAGACGCCCATGTACATGCTGGGCGCGGAGATGCTCGAAGTGTACCCGCACGTGCCGCTCACCGATCGGCTCGGGCTGGGCATCGCGCTGATGAGCAACAACGGCCGATTGTGCTGGGGCTTCAACGGCGACTACGACCTGGTGCCCGACCTGCGCGAGTTCGTGGCCGCCATCGATCACGCCTTCCGCGAGCTGCAGCAGCTCGCGCACGGGCGCCCGGCCGCAGTCACCAACGGCCACGACGCGGCGGAGTCACGGGCGTAGCGGAGCGCGGGTAGGGTGCCCGCTCGACCCTCGGGACTACTTTGCGGCGTTCTTCACGCCCTCGACGGCGAAGGTCTCGCTGCGGTCGAACTTCACGCTCGGGCTCTGGAAGCTGAGCTCGAGCGCGTACAGGCCGTCGGCCGCGCTCGGCGGCACGGTCACGAACACGTCGATCGCCCAGCGCCCGGGTCGCAGGTCGTAGGCGTTGTCGGCCTCGCGCAGCACCGGCTGGCCGCGGAACAGGATCTTGGTCTCGAGCTTGCCGGTCACCACGTCGGTGGGGCCGTCGGTGCACAGCACGTAGACCATGCGGTGGCCGAGCTCCTTGCCCGCGTCGATGCGCTTGGGCCAGACCTCGAGTGTCTCGAGCTTGAACCAGGGCAGCTTCTGGCTGGCGCAGTTGAACTCGACGCCGACCTTCTCGGGAAAGTCGACCAGCTGGACGCCCGGCTTGCGGAACGGGCGCTCGAGCGCCGGCGGGAGATACTGGCAGGAAAGGCATGCCGCGAGGCAGAGCCCCGCGAGCGCGCGCGCTACTCTCGCCGGATCACCCAACCGTTCCCCCCAGACGCCGGCGCCTGCGCGGCGCTCTGCGCCGGCCGCGTCGACGGGGGCGATCGTAGCTCGTGCTTCGGCGTGCTCGCCATGCGCGTTCGCCGGGTCTTGGCGGCAGTGACCGGCGCGGGCGCGGCTGTCGCCGCCTGAGTCACCGGCGCGAGGCTCGCGGCCGGACTCGGCTGCGCGGAAGTCGGCTGGGCCGCGCTGGCGTGCGCGCCGACCGGCAGCGCGCGTGGCGCTGCGGGCGCGTGGCGCACGATCTTCGCGCCCAGGAGCAGCGCGCAGAGCCCGAGCCCGCCGAGCGTCGCGCCCATGCCCACCGCACGCAGCCGCGAGCGCCGCGCCAGCACCGGCGTGGGCGGGCGCGTCGGCGGCACCGACACGTCGACACGCGCGGGTGTCGCCAGGAAGTGAGTGTCGAGCGCGTTGGGATCGGGCGCGCCGGCCTCGGCCAGGCCCAGCGGCGCGGCCGCCTGCAGCGCCTCGCGCAGCGCCTGCACGCTCGGGAAGCGGTGGGCGGGATCCTTCTCGAGCGCGCGCAGGATCACCTTCTCGAGCTCGGGCGAGAGCGACGGCGCGAGCTCGCGCGGCGGGCGCGGCGGCTTCTCGACCTGGGCGCGGCACAGCTCGTACTCACTCTCGGAGTCGAACGGCACGAAGCCGGTCAGCATCTCGTAGGCGAGCACGCCGAGCGCGTACACGTCGGAGCGCGCGTCGCTCTCCAGGCCGCGGACCTGCTCGGGCGACATGTACTGCGCGGTGCCGATCATGTGGCCGTCGCGCGTCTGGCGCACCGTGCCCAGACAGCGCGCCACGCCGAAGTCCATCACCTTCACGCAGCCGTTGCCGGCCAGCATCAGGTTCGAGGGCTTGATGTCGCGGTGGATCACGCCGGCGGCGTGGGCGTGACCGATGCCCTCGAGCGCCTGCAACAACAGCGGAACCGCGCGCTCGGCCGGCAGCGCGCCGCCGTCGAGCAGCTGGCCGAAGGTGCGGCCCTCGACGAACTCCATGACCATCGCGAGTGACTCCTCCTCGCGCATCATGCAGTAGAGCACCGCGATGTTCGGGTGGATCAGCTGCGCCAGCGTGCGCGCCTCCGCGTGGAAGCGCTGCACCACCTCGGCGCAGTCGGCCAGGCCGGGCCGCAGGAACTTCAGCGCCACGTTGCGGCCGAGCAGGTGATCGACGGCCTTGTAGACGTCTCCGACGCCCCCGGAGCCGATCTTCTCGGTGATCTCGTAGCTGCCCAACGTGACGCCGATCATGTCGTTCCCGGTATCGGAATTGCGCGCTTGGCGCTTGATTTCCGAAGCCGTGCGCAAGAGGCGGCAAGAGACTTGGCCAAGTCGTCGATGCTATGAATGTCGCCCGATGACGGACGAGCTCACCTGGCGGCGCTGCAGCAGCTGTAAGCGGGAGATCCGGTTTCAGGCGACCTACTGGGTCTGCAACGTCTCGACCTGCAACCGCAAGCGCACCGGGCTCGTGTTCTGCACGACCTCCTGCTGGGACGCGCACCTGCCCACGATGAATCACCGCGAGGCCTGGGCCGAGGAGCGGCGCGCGCCCACCCGTGAGGCGTTCCTGCGCGAGCAGGCCGAGCAGCGGGCCAGCGCGCCGGCGCCGCAGCGACCGGCAGCTCCTGCGCAAGCCGCGAAAGCCGAGCCCACGCGCACGCTCGTGCGGCCGGCGGCCGTGCCGCGCGAGCCCGATCCGCCCGACGAGATCCTGGTCGTGGTCTCGAAGCTGAAGGCCTACGTGCGGGCGAAGTCCGGCATGAACACCTCCGACGCGGTGGCCGAGCTGCTCTCGGAGCGGCTGCGTCGGCTGTGCGACGACGCCATCCGCAGCGCGCAGCGCGACGGCCGGCGCACCGTGCTGGACCGCGACTTCTAGTCGCTTCCCGGGTACGTTCTGCCGGGAACGGGCATGGCCATGGAAGATCGCAAGAATCGCCGCGCGCGGATCGGATTCGCGGTGCTGAGTCTGTGCGCGCTGGTCGCACTGGGCCTCGCCGCACGCAGTCACTGGGGCGGCACGTCCGGCCTGCCCGACCGCTGGACCGAGGCGCGCCCCGGCTGGCTCTATCGCAGCTCGCAGATTCCCGCCTCGGACGTGCTGGGCGTGCTGCGCAAGCAGCGCATCGACGTGGTGCTCGACCTGACCGACGACGACAAGGATCCGCACCGCAGCGCCGAGGAGGCCGCCGCGCGCAAGCTCGGCGTGCGCTACCTGCACCTGCCCGTGCAGCAGCCGCGCGAGCGCGTGGTCCAGAACCTGGCCGCGGCGGTCGCCGAGATCGAGCGCGCGCGCCGGCGCGGCGATCGCGTGCTGGTCCACTGCACCTACGGGCACCGCCGCTCGGCGACCGCGCTCGTGCTCTATGCGCGGCTGATCGAGCACGAGCCGCCGCACGTCGCCTTCGCCGAGTTCACGCGCTTCACCGAGCCCGACTCACAGTGGGGCCCCGATGCGATGAGCTTCGTCGACAAGAACTACGACGAGATCGCGGCGCAGGTGCAGGCCGACCTGGCCCAGCCCGACCCGCTCGACTAGCTCGCGCCCACCAGCTCGAGCAGCGCGGCGCCGTACTTGGCAGCGAGCGCGGGTCCGATGCCCTTCACGGCCAGGAGCTCGCGCTCGTCGCGCGGCCGGCTCGTGGCGATGCCCTCGAGCGCGGCGTTGGTCATGACGCGAAAGGCGGGGATGCGGCGCCGCTTGGCCTCGGCATTGCGCCAGCGCTGCAGGGCCACGTAGAGCGCGCCATCGGGCGCGGCGGCGCTCGTGCCCGGGGACCCGGCGCGAGTGACTCCGGGCCGGCCGCTGCGCCCCGACTTCTTCTTGCGCCGCGGCGCGCGCTCCGGCTCGACCGCGCGCGCCACGCGCACCGCGGCGAGCGCCGCGGCGTCGGCCGCCAGGCCCGCCCGCGTGAGTCGCACGCGCGCGAACGAGATGGTCTGGCCGTCGCGCTCGAACGCGTCGCTCTCCTCGACCGCGAGCCCGGCGCGCACCAATCCGCCGATCAGGAGCTCGAAGCCCTTGCGCTCGAGCGCGTCGCCGAACAGCTCGCGGTGGAGCTTGCCCGCGGCCTGTGAGTTGCGCTCGCGCAGCCGCTCCACGATCTGCGCGAGCTGCGCGCTCTGCGCGGGATCGGGACTCACCAGCGAGAGCGCGCGCGCCGCGTTCGGGTCGCAGATGTCGCACAGCCCGCAGGGCGTGCCGGGATCGTCCTCGTCGCCGAAGTGTCTCACCAGGTGCACCATGCGGCAGCCGCGGCTCTCGGAGAAGCGCCGGATCTCGTCGAGCTGGCCCCGCTTGTGCCGCACCTGTGCCGCGTACGGCTCGCGCCAGCGCTCGTGGCCGCGCGCGCTGCGCTCGTCGGCGTCGAGCTGCGCGCCGCCGTGGATCCACAGCTTCTCGAGCGCCTTCTCGAGTGAGTCGGGATCCATGCGCAGCTCGCGCTGCAGTTCGGCGCGGGGCTCGAAGCGGGGGGAGAGCGCGCGATACACGCGCTCGAGTGTCTCGAGCTCCGGGTAGTCGCGCGCCAGGAAGTGCTCGTGCGTGCGCAGGTCGACGAAGCCGTGGAACAACACCGCGCGCGACAGCTGGCCGTCGCGGCCGGCGCGCCCGATTTCCTGGTAGTAGCTCTCGACGGAAGAGGGCAGCGCCGTGTGCACCACGGTGCGCACGTCCGGCTTGTCGATGCCCATGCCGAACGCGATCGTGGCCACGATCGCCTCGAGCCGGCCGGCGAGGAACGCGCTCTGCGTCTCGTCGCGCTCGCGCGCCGGCATGCCCGCGTGGTACGCCGCCGCCGAGAAGCGGCGCGCCAGCCGCCGGGCCAGCGCCTCGGCCTTCTTGCGCGTGGGCGCGTACACGATCGCGGGCCGGCGCTCGGGCGCGGCGAGCAGCCGCTCGGTGGCCGAGTCACGCGCCGAGGGCGGCGCCTCGCACAGCTCGAGCGCCAGGTTGGTGCGCCGGAAGCCATGGATGTAGCGGCCTGCCTTGTCGAGCCCGAGCTGCTCGGCGATGTCGCGCTGCACGAGCGGCGTGGCGGTCGCGGTCAGCGCGATCACGGGCGCGGGCCGGAGCTGCGGCAGGCGCTCGCGCAGCATGCGGTACTCGGGCCGGAAGTCGTGACCCCAGTGCGAGATGCAGTGCGCCTCGTCCACGGCCACCAGCGCCGGCTTGCGAGTGGCCAGCTTCTCGGGAAAGCCCGGCACGGCCAGCCGCTCGGGGGCGATGAACAGGAAGTCGAGCTCGCCCTCGAGATAGGCGCGCAGCACCGCCTGTGACTCGGCGCGCGCGCGGCCGGAGTGGATGCGCTCGGCGCGCAGCCCGCGCGCGCGAAGCTGCGCGACCTGGTCGTCCATCAGCGCGATCAGCGGCGAGACCACGAGCGTGGTGCCGCCGCGCGCCAGGCCGGGCAGCTGGTAGCAGAGTGACTTGCCGGCGCCGGTCGGCATGACCAGGAGCGCGTCCTCGCCGGAGGTCACCGCGCGGCACACGGCTTCCTGGAACGGCCGGAAGCTGGGATGGCCGAAGCGGCGCTGCAACAGGCCCAAGAGGTCGTCGGGCGCGGTCGGCTCGACCGGACCACGCGGGGCCAGGTCGAGCTCGAGCTGCGGCGCCTTGGGCGCGGGCGCGGGCCTCTCGGTGCGCACGCGCTTCACGACCTCGACCACGTAGCGCTCGATGTCGCGCAAGAAGGCGTCGAGCGAATCACCACCGCGCTCGATCCGCGCCAGCCGGGCCTCCCAGGCGCCGGTCATGGCCGGGCTCTTCACGTCGGGGTGCACGATCTCGACCAGCGCGATGCCCTTGTCGGTCGCGCGCAGTGACTTGCCGTCGCGCTCGACGTATTTGCGCGCGAGCAGGGTCTCGATGATCGACGCGCGCGTCGCCGGCGTTCCCAGGCCGGTCTCGCGCATGGCCTCGGCCAGCTCGCGGTCGTCGAGCTCGCGGCCCGCGGTCTCCATGGCCGTGAGCAGCGTGGCCTCGCTGAGTCGCCGCGGCGGGCGCGTGCGCTTGCGCTCGGCGCGCGTCTCGACCACGCCCTGCGGCTGGCCCGGCGCGAGGCCCGCCGGGAGCTGCACGTCCGCCGGCGCGGGATCGGGCTCGAGCACGCGCCAGCCGGGGCGCAGCACGGCGCTGCCGCGGCTCTGGAAGCGATCTAGCTGCGGCCCGTCCGAGTCACTCTCGACCGCGGTCACCACCGAGGTGGTCGCGAACACGTGGTCCTCGTGCCAGGCGGCGAGCAGGCGGCGGCAGATCAAGTCGAACAGGCTGGCCTCGTCAGGCGTGAGTCGCGCGTTCTGGGGCGACGCGCCCGTGGGGATCAGCGCGTGGTGGTCGCTCACCTTGGCATCGTCGACGAAGCGCGGGCCGAGCGGCCGCTCGCCCGTACCCTCGGCCAGGAGTGACTCGTAGGGCGCGCGGATTGCGCGCACGATTCGTGGCAGGGTGGCGGCGACCGAGCGCGACAGGTGGCGGGCGTCGGTGCGCGGGTAGGAGACGAGCTTCTTCGACTCGTACAGGCTCTGCGCGATCTCGAGCGTCCTGGCGGCGCTCCAGCCGAAGCGCCGGTTCGCGTGCCGCTGCAGCTCGGTCAGGTCGTAGAGCAGGGGCGGCGCGAGCTTCCGCGTCTGCGCCTCGACCGACTCGATGCGCGCGCGGCCGCCGCGCACGCGGGCGGCGATGCGCTCGGCCTCTTCGCCGTCGCCGGGAAGGCGGCGCGCCTTATCCTGCGCGTCGGCATCCGCCCCAGAGGCCGTCGGCCGGAACCAGGTCCCGCGCAACACCGGTGACTCGGGGCTCGCGCCAGGCGCGCGGAAGTCGGCGGTGACTTCGAAGTAGTCCTCGGGCACGAAGCGCTGGATCGCGAGCTCGCGCTCGACCAGGATCGCGAGCGTCGGCGTCTGCACGCGCCCCACCGACAACAGCTCGCCGTGCGACGCCGAACGGCGCGACAGCGTATACGCGCGCGACAGGTTCATGCCGACCAGCCAGTCGGCGCGGCTGCGGCCGCGCGCCGCGTCGGCCAGGCCGTCGAGCTCGCGCTGCGGCCGGAGTCGCTCGAAGCCGGCGCGGATGGCGTCGGGAGTGAGCGACGAGATCCAGAGTCTCTCGACCGGCTTCTCGGCGCGCGCCGCCTCGTACACGTAGCGGAAGATCAGCTCGCCCTCGCGGCCGGCGTCGGTCGCGCAGATCACGCGCTCGACCTCGGGGTCGCACAGCACCCGCCGGACGATCTCGAACTGAGTGCGCGTCTTCTCGTAGACCACGAGCGGCCAGCGCTCGGGGATCATCGGCAGGAGCGTCTGGCGCCAGGCGCGCCACTCGGGCCGGATCTCGTGCGGCTCGGCCAGCGCGGCCAGGTGGCCAATCGCCCAGGTGACCACCCAGCCGCTGCCGCGGAGCAGGCCGTCGCCGCGCGAGTCGGCACCCAGCACGCGCGCGATGTCGCGCGCGACGGACGGCTTCTCCGCGACCACGGCGACGGTCAACCGCACGCACCTCGCTCGAACTACGGGACCGATCGCCAGGGGTGCGGGGAGCTTAGCGTGTCTTACGGCTCGGCGGTGCGGTCGGCGACGAGCTGCAGGGTCTCGCTGGTGGGGGTGTCGAAGGTGCGCTGGCGCAGCCGGTAGATCGACGCGTAGGCCGGATCGGCCAGAAGCGCCTGCATGGCCTCGGCGTTCGGGAAGCGCCACATGCCCACGAGCTGGGGCGGACGCTCCTCGGCGATGTTCTGGGTCTGGGTGTGGAAGCGCGACACGCGCACGCCTCCGTGGCGGCGCGCCACCAGGTCGACGGCGCCCATGTAGCTGTCGACGTGGAAGCTGGCGACCCCGGGCTGGAGCGACAGGATCTCGAGCATCCACACGTCCGCCTTGGCGGCGGCAGCGGGCAAGAGTGACAACGCGGCGCTCAGGACGACGGTACCGAGAGACTTCATCGGCTTCTCCTTCCGGGGCTGAGATGCCGATAGTTGACTGGTCGGTTTCGGGCGCGATTGGCCTGACTAGCCTTTGAGCAGGGTCAGCGCGACCGAAGCCATGCGGCCGGCGGTGGCGGGGTCGTCCTTGACGCACGACATGAGCATCGCGCCCTCGGCGAGCGCGACCAGCGCCTCGGCCTTGGCGTCGACGTCGGTCCCGGCCGGCAGCTCGCGGGCAGTCACGGCGGCTTTCACCTGTCCGGCGAAGAGCTGCTGCATCTCGGCGTACACGCGGGCCAGCTTCCTGCGCAGCTTGGGCTCGTGACTGCTGAGCTCGCCCGACAGGTTGGCGAGCGGGCAGCCGGGCGTGCGGCCGTTCGCCTGCTTTGCGCCGCGCTGCGCCCGCGCCATGTCCTTGAACAGGCGCTCGATGCGCCGGAGCGGCGTCACGTCGTCGCGGAAGGCCGGCTCGAACACCTCGGCGACCGTGGCGGCCCAGAGCGCGTCGATCACGGCGCCCGCCAGGTCCGCCTTCGAGGGGAAGAAGTGGTAGAAGCTGCCCTTGTTCACCTCGGCCGCGTCGCACAGCTCCTGCACGCCCACGCTCTCGTAGCTGCGCGCGTGGAACAGGCGCGAGGCCTCGTCGATCAGGCGCTCCCGGGCGTCACTGGTCCGACCCATACGCCGCCCAGCGTATCCCACGGCCGAGCGAGAATCACTCGCCGGGGTCGTACTCGAGCTGGAGCGCGACGAAGTCGGCGGTGGCGGCGCCGTAGCGCTGGCCGATGCCGTCGAGGGCGGCTCGCAGGGCGGAATTGCCGGGGCCGGGGAGGGCGATCTCATCCGTGGCGCTCCGGGCCGAGCGCGGCCCGTCCGCCAACAGATGCAGCCCGCCCTTCGAGGTTACCTCGGGGCCCGCCGAGACCCCGCGTACCGAGGTCTTGAAGGTGCGCGCCCAGGCGTCCGCGGTGAGCGCCAGCGCCACCTCGTCGACGCCGTCCGCGATCGGAATCTCGACCCGGTCCCAGGACCAGACCGCCACCGTGTTGCGCAGAGCGGTCCAGGCGGCGCGCCGATCGAGCGCGAACGCGGCGCTCCGGTGCTCGGGGCCGAAGCGAGTCACTCCGAGCTGCTGCGCGAGCGCCGACGCGCGCTCCGCGCCCGCGATCGCCTCGACCAGGGTGAGCGCGATCGGCACCGAGGCGCTCACGCCGGTGGTGGTGACCACGCCGCGGTCCAGGACGTAGCGGCGGTCCTCGGCCCAGGTGAGCGACGGATACTGCTTGCGCAGGCGCTTCGCCGAGAACCAGTGAGTCGTGGCGGACCGGCCGTCGAGCAGCCCCGCCTTCGCCAGCACCCAGGCGCCTTCGCAGATGCCCACCACGACCGCGCCCGAGCGCGCCTGCGCCGCGAGCCAGTGACTCACGTCGGGATCGTCCCAGTGGTGGAGCGCCGGCACGATCACGTAGTCGGCGCCGTCGGGGTGCGCGGCATCGAACGCCGCGAAGTCGAGATCGGGCCGCGCGCGCAGCGCGGGCATGAGCGTGACCGGCGCGTCGTGGAGCGCCACCGCCAGCACGTCGGCCGCGCCCGACGCGCGCAACACGCCGAGCGGAACCAGGAAGTCGGTGGTCTCGGTGCCCGCGTTCTGCGCGAGCACGGCGATCACCGGCCGCGCGTGCTTGGGCGGCCGCAACGCGGCGAGCAGCCGTTCGCGCTCCGCCGTGGTCGCGCTTCCGTCGCTCGCGCCCGTCGCGCGGTCCGCGGGCAGCGCGAGCAGGATCACGCCGACGGAGACGGCGCACAGTAACCCGAGCGCGGCGAGTCCCATGAACATCCGGCGCATGCGAAGGAGCCTAGCGCCGGTCGCGTGCGCCAGGTCGGACAGCGACCCCGCCGTTTCGGACAACTCGAGCCGTGGTAGGCTCGAAACATGCCCACCCGAACCTTCTCCCGCGAGACCACGACTCACGAGCTGCTCGACGGCGTGAATCTCTCGGGCCGGCGCGTGCTCGTGACCGGCGGCTCGGCGGGGCTCGGCGCCGAGACGGTGCGGGCGCTGGCGGCGGCGGGCGCACACGTGATCGCCACCGTGCGCGATCTCGCCAAGGGCGAGCGCGTGGCCGAGGCGGCGCGGGCCGGCGCGGCGGCGGGCGGCAAGATCGAGCTGCGCCAGCTCGACCTCGAGTCACTCGCCAGCGTGCGGGCCTGCGCGGACAAGCTCCTGGCCGAGGGGCAGCCGCTGCACGTGCTGATCGCGAACGCGGGCGTGATGGCCTGCCCCCAGGGCAAGACCAAGGACGGCTTCGAGACCCAGTTCGGGACGAACCACCTGGGTCACTTCGTGCTCGTGAACAAGCTCGTGCCGCTGCTCTTGCGCGGCGCGCCGGCGCGGATCGTCTCGCTCTCGTCGGCGGGTCACCGCTTCTCGGACGTCGACCTCGACGATCCGAACTTCACGCGCACGCCCTACGACCCCTGGTTCGCGTACGGGCGCGCGAAGACGGCGAACGTGCTGTTCGCCGTGGCGCTCGACCGGAGACTCGCGGCGCGCGGCGTGCGCGCCTGCGCGGTGCACCCCGGCGGGATCCGGACCGAGCTGGGCCGCCACCTGAACGAAGAGACGATGAAGCAGCTTCTGGGGCGGATGTCGCGGCAGGGGCCGCCGCAGTTCAAGACCGTGGAGCAGGGCGCGGCGACCCAGGTCTGGGCCGGCTTCATCGCCGACGCGGCGGAGATCGGCGGCAAGTACTGCGAAGACTGCCATGTCGCCGAGCTCACCCACGACAGCGAGGTGAGCGGCGGTGTGCGCGCGTACGCGCTCGATCCCGCGCGCGCCGAGGCGCTCTGGGCACGCAGCGAGGAGCTCGTGCGCGAGCGCTTCCCACTCACTGCATGAAGCGCTTCCGAGATCCGGAAGTCGCGGCGGTCTTCGCCGGCTATCCAGCCGCGCCGCGCAAGAAGCTGCTCGCCCTGCGCGAGCTGATCTTCACCACCGCCGCGCGGACGAAGGGAGTGGGCCCGCTCGAGGAGTCGCTGCGCTGGGGCGAGCCCGCCTATCTCACCAGCGAGACCAAGAGCGGCAGCACGATCCGCATCGACTGGAAGCCGAAGCGACCGGACGAGATCGCGATCTACTTCCACTGCCGCAGCGGACTCGTCGGCACGTTCCGGCGGCTCTACCCGAAGCTGCGCTTCGAGGGCAACCGCGCGCTCGTATTCGGCGCGGGCGAGCGATTGCCCGCCGCAGAGGTGAGTCGTTGCGTGGCGCTCGCGCTCACCCACCACCAGCGGAAGTGAACCGAGCCCGCGCTACTGACTCATGTGCCAGCCGCCGTTCGGCGACAGCACCTGGCCGGTCACGAACTTCGCCTCCTCGCTCGCGAGATACACCGCAGCCCAGGCGATGTCGTCGGGGTCGCCGAGCCGGTGCATCGGCGTGCCCGCCTCGATCACGGCGCGCAGGTCGTCGAGGAACGCGGTCATGTCGGTGTCGATCCAGCCTGGCGCGATCGCGTTCACGCGGATGTTGCGGGTCACGACCTCGCGCGCGAGCGAGCGCGTGAAGCCCAGGATGCCGGCCTTGGCCGCGCAGTAGGCCACCGCGCCGGCGCCGCCAGCGGTGCCCATGA
>Ga0335080_10002142_pt1 | contig 19615 bp, 17 predicted proteins | sample Lox_Sample_34_FD_206720 | JGI IMG/M metagenome (GOLD analysis project Ga0335080, IMG submission 206720) | Soil microbial communities from Loxahatchee National Wildlife Refuge, Florida, United States - Lox_Sample_3.4 | ecosystem: Environmental > Terrestrial > Soil > Wetlands | place: USA...
GGCGCCACTCGCGCGCCAGCCGCTGCAGGGCGGCCAGGGGATCGTCCACAGCGAGGAGGCGCGGGAGGATTGCCGGGTCGAATCCGGGCAGTCGCTCTGCCGAGACCACGGCAGCCAGAGCCCCTGCCTCCAGCGCGCCAGGGACGAATTTGTGTGCGTCGTGTCGCTCTCCGCGGACGGCAAAGAACAGCTGGCCGGGCCCCACGGTGCGGGAATCAATCGAGACCCCCGTGACCGCCCCGGTTGCCGTGGGGAGCGCTGCGCCGGGCCGCGCTCCCATGGCGCGAACCGCCTGTTCCAATGTCCAGTTCATGGACGCGTTTTCGAGCCGGTGCCGATGCGCTTGATCCGATGCGCCTGTTGGCGCGGGTTGGGCCTTCCCCACGGTGCGGATTGTGCATGTTGTTCCGGCTGCTCCTCCTTTGGCGGCCCCTTTCCGGGGACGCGCTTTGGAATCCTCCCGGCCGCCCGCGGCTACCGCGTATGCCCCAGGGTACGCAGCACACGCCGCGCTTCTTCCCGGTCGTCGTAGTCGATGGTGCGATCCTTCAGGATCTGATAGGTCTCGTGTCCCTTGCCCGCCAGGAGCACGATGTCGCCCGGCCGGGCGCGCTCGATGGCCAAGCCGACCGCTCTCGGCCTGTCGGCTTCGATCAGGTATTCGCACTGCGTGCGCTGCAGTCCGACCAGCGCGTCGTTGATGATGTTGAGCGGATCCTCGCCCCGCGGGTTGTCGCTCGACAACACCACCAGGTCGCTCAGGGAACCGGCCGCTTCGCCCATCAGCGGGCGCTTGGTGCGGTCGCGTTCTCCCCCGCAACCGAATAGCGTGATGATCCGGCCGGACTTGTTCAAATCCCGCGCGGTCTCCAGCAGGTTGCGCAGCGCGTCGTCGGTGTGCGCATAGTCGACGATCACCAGGAACGGCTGCCCGCAGTCGACGCGCTCGAAACGCCCGGGAACCCGCTTGCAGTCGTGGATGCCCCGCTCGATGGCCTCTCGCGGAATGCCCATGCCCACCGCGGCGGCCACGACGCCCAGGATGTTGTAGACATTGATCCGGCCCACCAGCGGCGAGGCGATTTCGAGCTTGCCTTCGGGTGTCTGCGCCGTGAACTCCAACCCGGTAAACGATAGTGCGAACTTCTTTGTGGTCACGTCCGCGCCCGCGCTCAGCCCATAGGTCAGCGTGCGCTCGGCCAGTCCGATAAAAAGAGCGGCGGACGGGTCGTCCAGATTCACTGCGCCCGCGCGAGGGGCTCCGGCGCCCGTGCCTTCAAACAACCGGCGCTTCGCCGCGCCGTAAACCTCCATCGTCTTATGAAAGTCCAGGTGGTCGCGCGTCAGGTTGGTGAAGATGGCCGCGGCAAACCGGCAGCCCCATACGCGGTCGAGCGCGAGGGCGTGCGAACTCACCTCCATGGTCACGTGCGTGCCGCCCTCCGCGCGGACCTCCGCGAAGAACTTCTGCAGCTCGAGCGATTCCGGCGTCGTGTACTTCGCCGGGCCCTCCAGCTTCGGCGTGCGGAAGAGGATGGTGCCGAACAACCCGGTCGAATGCCCGGCGGCGCGCAAGACCGAGTCCATCAGAAACGAGCTCGTGGTCTTGCCGTTCGTTCCCGTGATGCCTACGAGCTGCAGCGCGCCGGCGGGACGTCCGTAGAAGTTGGCGGCGATGCGTGCCAGCGCCTGCCGCGGCTGCGCCACCTGAATCCACGGGGTGGTGGCGGACAAATGCCGGGCAGCCTCAGTCCCGGCGGCCGGGCGCGGGTATTCGCTGACCACCGCGTAAGCCCCCTGAGCAAGCGCATCCGAGACAAAGAGGTTGCCGTCTGCACGTTCGCCGCGGATGGCCACAAACAGCGATCCAGGCGCGACGCGCCGGCTGTCGTAGGCCACGGAAGCGACCTCCGTGCTCGCCGTCTCCGTGTCCGGCGGCGCACCCGCCAGCGCCACGCCTTCGAGCAGGTCTTTCAGTTCCATCTGTTCACGTATGATTCCCGGTTCCACCTGTGCTGCGTTCAATCGCCGGCTCCGATCTTTTCCAAGCGCTTCAGGGATTGTTTTGTGAGATGGCGTGCACCGCAGCATTGGCTGCAAATCGCACGACAATTCTGCTTCCTGCGCGCACGCGCGTACCTGCGGGCGGCGTTTGTTCGACGGCGATGCCTGCACCGACGGGCGCGGGGCTCAATCCGAGCCGCATACACTCGGCGACAAACGATCGCAGAGTCTGTCCCTCAAAACTCGGCACGGCGACGCCGCTCGACTCATCCAACACCACCGTGGACTCGGTGGGCGGCAACGGCTGGGCACGAACGGCGCTCGCGGCCTGGGCGGCTCGTTGCCCCGGGGTGGTTGCGAGTGCGCCGTGAATACCGGCGGCGGGCGCCGCGGGAGCTAAAGCCGCTCGCGAAACTCGCCCCGCTGGAGTCGCGGCCCCGTTTCCCGGCGGCGGGGGCTCGTCCGTCCGCTGCGAATTCGGGTCAAGAAGCTGCGCTGGACTGAAGTCGCTCAAGTCTTCAGCCGTCATGGTGTTACCGCTCTTTGTGCCCGCGTTCGGCGCGTTCACCGGCAGGTCCGGCGGCACACGCAGGTAGGCCAACGCTTGCTGCGCGACCTGGCCAAAGACCGGGGCGGCCACGTCGCCGCCGTGGTGACCGCTCACGCCGACCGGAGAATCCAGCACTACCAATACCGTCACCGCGGGCGAATTTACCGGCGCAAAGCCGACGAACGACGCGATGTAGTCCCGCGCGGAGTAGCGCCCCGTGGCGGGGTCAATCTTCTGGGCCGTGCCGGTCTTTCCCGCGGACGTGTAGCCGTCGAGCCTGGCTTTCTTGCCGGTCCCCTCGAGTACCACCTGCTCCAGGATCCGGCGCATCGTGGCGGATGTTTCCGGCCTGATGGCGCGGTGCGAGGCTTCGGCCGCGTTCGACGCGGCGGAAGCAGGCTCCCCGGCCGGGCTGCCGGTCGCCTGGCCGGCGTCGGGCGTCCCTCGCACCTCGCGCACGATTCGCGCAGGGTGCACCACGCCGCCGTTGGCAATCGCGGAAACGGCGGAGATGAGCTGCACCGGCGACACGCCCACTTCCTGACCCATCGAGACGCCGCCAATCGAAATGGCCGACCAGTTCTCCAGCCGCCGCAATAAGCCGCGCGTCTCTCCCGGCAGCTCCACGCCGGTCGGCGTGCCGAAACCGAACGCCCGGATATAGTCGTAGAACTTCGGCGCACCCAGCCGCAGGCCCAGCTTGATCGCGCCCACGTCGCTCGAATTGGCCACGATCCCCGTCACCGTCAGCATCCCGAACGGCTTGTGGTCGTGAATCACGTGATTGGCGATGACGATAGACCCCATCTGGCAATCCACCACTTCGTCCGGGTTGGTGATGCCCTCTTCGAGCGCCGCCGCCACGGTCACTATCTTGAAGGTCGAGCCCGGCTCGTAGATCGCGCTCACCGCGCGGTTCATCCGTGCCTGCGGGTCCGCCGCGCCCGCCGCGTTCGGATCGAACGTGGGCCAGTTCGCGAGCGCCAGCAGTTCGCCCGTATTCGGGTCCTGTACCAGGATGGCTCCGGCCTGCGCGTGGGTGGAGGCGACGGCGACGGCCAGCGCCTTTTCCGCAATGTACTGGATGTTCTCGTCGAGAGTGGTCACCACGCTGGCCGCGGCGCTCGCGTCCGGCCCGTGGCGTTCATACCAGCGCCGTCGCGCATCCGCCAGCACCAGCATCTGTACGGGTTTGCCGCGCAGACGGTCATCGAACTCGTACTCGAGGCCGCCGATTCCTCGGCCGTCAATATCCACAAACCCCAGCGCGTGCGACGCGAGCTGGCCCTTGGGATAGAAGCGCTGGCTTTCCTTCTGGAAGTAAATCCCGCGCAGGTTCAGCGCCTGGATGCGTTCCACCTTATCGGCCGCCAGCTTCCTCGAAATCCACACAAAGCTCTTCGATGCCATCAGCCGCGTCTCGATTTCGTCCTGGTCCATCCCCAGGATGCCGGACAGCAGGTGGGCAACGAGCGTGGGATTCGTGATCTCCGCGGGAACGGCGAAGCAGGAATCCTCCGGAATACTCATCGCGAGTTCGTGGCCGTTACGGTCATAGACCACGCCGCGGCGTGGACTGACCTCAACGATGCGCTGCTGCTGCCGGTGGGCGCGGGCCAGGTAGTCGTGGTATTGAAAGATCTGGAGTTCGATCAGGCGGCCGAGCACGGCGCCGAGCCCCAGAACCGTGAGGGTGGCGACAGCCAGAATTCGCGTGCGCGGGCGGCGAGCATCCATACCGTTCGCTCGAGCAGCTCCCTCGCGGACACTCGGCGTCCCTAGCCTTCGGGGAGAGATCAGACAGCGTCCAGTGACAAAAAACGCCGGCCCGCGGGGGCGGGCCGGCGTCCCCTTATCCCCCTGCTGCTGTCTCTGGTCCCAGTCCACACCAAACAGGTTGCGCTATGGCGCGGGTGTCGCGGCAGCAGTGCCCCGCGGCGACGCGCCCAGTCGAGCCAGAATCCCTTCAGATGGCCCCGCCACCGGCGCCACCTGGCCGGGGACGGGAGCGGTAAGGCCGAGCTGGTTGCGAGCCAGCGCGTCTATCCTGCCGGGCGCCCGCAGCGCCGCAGCCTGCAGCTTCAAGGCGGAATTCAACTCCAGAGCTTCAGCGCGCCGCCCCTTCAATTCCTCCACCTGGTACTGCACGCGCAGGGTGCGGAAGTGCTGCCCGGCGTAGATCAGCAAGAGCGCCGCGAGGGCCGCGCCCATCCCGGCGAACCGGCAGAAGTCCCGCCAGTGGCCGCGCGAAACGGTGCGCACCAAGCGCGAGTTGTCGATGCGCTTGACCGTCACGAAGTCCATCATGCTCGTGCCTATGCTCATGCCGCGCCGCCCAGCCGCTCCGCCACGCGCATCTTCGCGCTCCGCGCGCGCGGGTTGGCCGCGCACTCTTCGTCGGACGGCACGACCACCTTCTTCGTCAGGACGCGCATCACGCCTTCGCGATCGTAGCGGCGGAAGGCCTGCTTCACCGCGCGGTCTTCCAGCGAGTGATAGCTCAACACCACGCAGCGTCCTTTCGGATTCAAAGTGGCAGGGGCTTGGTCTAGAAACTGCTCGAGTTCCTCCAACTCTCTATTCACCGCTATCCGCAGCGCCAGAAATGTTTTTGTCGCGGGATGCAGCTTCTGCCTTCCCCTTTTAAGGGCCCCTGCCACAACCGTTGCCAGGTGCTCCGTGTCCCGGATGGGACGGCTCTTCACCACTGCCCTGGCGATCCTTCTGGAATCGCGCTCTTCGCCGAAGCGATAGATCAGGTCGGCCAGGTCCTGCTCCGGCCAGCGATTCACAATTTCTTCAGCGGCTTCTTCGGACCCGACCCGGCTCATGCGCATGTCAATCGGGCCGGCGCCGCGGAACGAGAAGCCGCGATCGATGGAATCGAGCTGCATGCTGGAAACGCCCAGGTCGGCGAGCACTCCGTCGGCCCTGATGTTCAGCCGCCGCGCGATATCCCCTATGCTGGAGAAGTTTCCGTGCACAAGTTCCACCCGCTCCCCAAAACCTGCCAGCCGCTCCCGCGCGATGGCGAGCGCGGCCTCATCCCGGTCAATCCCGATCAGGCGTCCGGAGCCGAGCCGCCGCGCGATTTCTACGGCGTGGCCGCCCAGCCCAACCGTGGCGTCCACATACGTTCCCCCGGGCCGCACGTCCAGCCACTCGAGAACTGGCCCGAGCAAGACCGGTATGTGTCCTTCCGCCACTGGTCATCACCTGCAAAGCCGTTCCCCCTCCACCTGCGACCGCGGAATCCCCGTTACTCTTAAATCCCCATCTCGCCCAGAACCTTCCAATCCTCGTCCGTGATCGTGTTCGCCTTCATGTATTCTGCGAACCGCCCATGGTTCCAGACTTCCAGCGAAGTGAGCTTGCCCATCACGTCCACTTCACCCTTCATCTCCGCCTGCTCGCGCAGCACGGAGGGAATCAAGAGCCGCCCCTGCCCGTCCAGCTTCACCACCGCCCCGTAGTAGCTCGTGCGCGTAAGAAACTTCTGCTTCGACTGGTTATGCGAGGGCAGCTTGGCGAGCTTTTCTTCGATCTTCATCCACTCTTGCATCGGGTAGATGTACGCCCGGTCCCCGTTCTCGCTGGTCACGTAGAACGTGTCGCCGTAGACCGCGAGGTCCTCAAGAAAGACCGACGGAATCTTCAACCGGCCTTTCAGGTCGACAGTGGCCTGATGGTTTCCGCGCAGCAAGATGGTCCCAGCCTTGAAGCCCGGCCTGGACGCCCCGTCCCTGCCACGACTTCCCAATCCCAGCCACTTCTACCCACTTTCTGCCCGCAACCATAGGGCAGCCGCTATGGCGAGTCAAGAACATTCAAAGGGAATCTTGCTGTCTGTGGAAATCTCCGCGCGTTGTGGTCACTTCTGTGCGAAAACACAACCTGTAGTGTGCGACCAGATCACCCTCCGCCACGCGTAGAAGGCAGGATGCAGCGCGCGCACTTTTTTGTATCCAATCAGTTAACTCTCCGTGCCCTCCTCACCCGCTTATTCACAGCGGAGAATGAAGGACCTGCCGCGGGCGGCCCGTTTTACCGTTCGCAACCGCGCGAAGCACGAAAGGAAGAATCGAAATGGGCAAGCGCATCCTGTTCTTCGCCGACGGCACCTGGGACAAACCGCAAAACACCACCAACGTCTACAAGCTCTTCAAAGCCTCGCTGGTCACCTCCGACCAGCTTCCCTTCTATGACGACGGCGTCGGCTCCGACGGGCTGCCGCTCGAGCGCCTGGCCGGCGGCGCGATGGGCATCGGCCTCTTCCAGAAGATCAGGGACGGCTACACGAAAATCGCGCATGCCTACGAGCAGGGCGACGATGTCTTCATTTTCGGCTTCAGCCGCGGCGCCTACACGGCCCGCAGCCTGGCCGGAATGATTGCCATCTGCGGCCTGCCCACCAAGAATTTTGACGACAACCTGGTCACCAAGGCGTTCGACGCCTACCGCAACAAACTGACGCGGCAGGCCACGCTGGCGGCGCTCACTCCGCAGTATGGATTGTTCGACGCGCCCATTCGCATGGTGGGGGTGTGGGACACGGTCGGGTCGCTCGGCATCCCGTCCATCGTCGGCGGCGTTGACCCGGTGCTCTTCGGGTTTCTCGACACCGGCCTGCATGCCGACGTGAAGAACGCCTACCACGCGCTGGCTGTGGACGAGCGCCGCGCGGAATTTCCCGCGACGCTCTGGACCTCAGCTCCCGCGCCGGGACAGAACGTCGAGCAGATATGGTTCAGCGGCGTGCACTGCGACGTGGGTGGCGGCTACCCGGAGACGGGCCTTTCGGATATCACGCTGTCGTGGATGATGGGCAAAGCGCAGGGACTGGGAGTGCAGCTCGATCCCAACGTATGGAAGCAATACCAGGCGGTGGATCCGAAGTGCGCCCTCGACAAGCTGCACGAGTCGTGGAGCCTGATCTGGGGTTTTCCACATCACCGGCCGATCATGTCGAACGCGTCGCTGGCGAACAGCGCCGCCATCCGCTGCGCCCACGACTCCACCTATCGCCCCAGCAACCTCGCGCTCAACGGCGCCGCTCCCGCCGCGACTTACTCGATCATTCCGGTCGTCGCCGCGCCAACAGGCCCGATGGCGTGACAAAAAAAGAGAGCCGCCTTTCGGCGGCTCTCTCATGGTCAATGCCCGGGTAACCTGCCCCGGTGCTTGAACGCTACGGCAGGCTATCCAAATAGGCCGTCAGAGACGGGCTCATCGGCACGCCGAGACCGGTCGCCTCGTCCCAGCCCATTACGGCCGGGAAGCCGGAAGTACCGGTTGTGACGTCGTAGTAGCGGTAGTGGTAAAAGGGCATCGCGGCTCCTTGGTAGACGAGCTGGGCCAGATTTGCCCCCAACTTCGTCTTTCCGGCGGTCACGCGCGAGGAGTCTATGTTGGCGACGATGGCGGCTGTCATCGGGCAGGCCAGGCTGGTTCCGCCAAAGACGTAGTAACCGGGAGCGCCTCCCGAGGCATTGGTACCGAGGCGAACGATCGCACCCGTATACGGGTCGGCCAGGGCCGCCACGTCGGGCATGCCGCGAGCCGTATTGCAGGCTCCGGTGCTGAATCCGCTCTGGTATGCGGGCGCAAGCTCTTCAATGCTGCAACCCCCGCCACTGCCGGACCAGGCCGACTCGACGGTCCGGTAGTGCGTCGCGGAGGAAAGAAGGTGGGTGCCGCCGACGCAGGTCACATAGATACTGGCGCACGGATACTGACTCTCAGCGCCCACGTCTCCGGAAGAGAACAAAACCGGTACCGGCGAGCCGGAGTACAGGAAGTCGAGCGTGCTCTCGCCGGCAAACTCGGGCGCTCCATAGCTGTTGGACACAACGTCCGAATTGGCTTCGGCATACATGACGGCAGCGCCCAGGTTTGCAAACGAGTTGGTCGTGGCGGTTACGAGCAGGATCTTGGCGTTCGGGGCAAGGGCGTGCACCCATTGCACGTCCAAATTCGTCTCCTGCGCCCATCCCGCGTTGAAGCCTGCCGTTGGAACGCCGCCCGTCTGGCTGACGATAGTCAGGCAGCCGCTGGCGATCGTGCAGGCGGGCAGCCCAAAGAAGGTGTTGAACGCGGCCAGGTCGGCTTCCGTTTGGGGGTTGTAGAAGGCATCGACGATGCCGACAGTTATTCCAGCGCCGCCCTTACCGTTCTGAATCAGGGTGGTGGCGTAAGCGCTGGTAAGGTCCGACGGGAAGTAGTAGCACACGTTCTGCCCGGCGTTGGGGCCGCAGTTCGTCTGTCCGGGCGCGTGCACGACAGCCGACGGGTCCAGAATCGACATCATCCATAGATAGGGACGAGCTTCCCCGTACGGAACACTACCGTCCGGAACCACCGGTAAAGCTACGTTCGCGCTCTGCGCGTAGGCCGATTGGCCAAGCGACAGCATCACTACCGATACAAGCAACAGCATCCAAGCGTTTCGCAACCTCATCAGACCTTCCCCCTTTCTTCCTCAGGCTTTTTGGCAAACTCCGGTTTGCACTCAGCCGGGCAACCGGCTGAGTGCGTGCGGAACTGTGGGAACCCCCAGACGTCTGGTCTTGCTGCTAGGCTCTCTTTCGAAGAGCCACGACTGCGGCCAGAAGAGCCAGGGAGAGCGGCATAAGGCCCGCCGGCTCCGGAGTGACCACGAGCGAAACATCATCCACACCGACGCTGATTGGGGCGAACTGGTCGCTCTCAAGAAACACCAATTGGTACGTGTTGCCGCCAACCAAGTCGCCGGTTATGTCGATCGTCTCGGTGACATACGGATTCGGCGCGCCGCCTGTAACACCCGTGTCGGCTGAGTAGAGAACCTGGCCGATTCCACCCAGGGGGTCTCCGGCGCCGTCCACGAGGTACACCAAGCCGCCAAACTGGCCGCCACCCAACCAGTCATTAACGAACATGCTGAAGGTGAGCGAATAGTGGTCAGCGCCATTGGCTGTAAACGACTGGCTGATCGCGTGGCTTCCGGGGCCGAACTGGTCGGTCACGGCGTAGCCGGTCCCGCTGTTCGCGCCTACCGTCGGAAACCCGTTGAGAGGCGTGATGGTTCCGGTGTTGGCGTAGAAGCTGCCAGGACCGCCAGCGTCCGTAACGGTCCACCCAGACAGGCCTGATTCGAACCCGCCGTTGACGATTAACTGGTCGGCTGCGGCGGTAAACGCACAGGAAAGAATCAACACACAAATCGCGGCAACTCTATACATCGGCGTGCCTCCGTGAAGTTTGAGCAGGGCCAAACGACATCCCCGAATCGGCTGAATAATCAATCTGTGCGCGAGATCAAACGCTCACAGACTTGGCAGGCTGAGCCACCCCTCAGAAAGTGTGCCCTTCGCCCGACCAGACGAAAGGAAATCTGGCCTCATCGCTGCAATTCATCTGCCACAATTCAGGTGAGTTTTGGGGAAAGCCATCCTCTGGCGAAGCTGCTGGCATCGCAGTGGTTATCTGGTACTAGGACTTATTCGCACTTGGACGGACGACCGCATCGATGCGCACGGTTTTGCGCACAAAGGGATAGTGAATGAAGTTCTACGCGGACGACATGTGGCAGAAGTACCAGCCGTGGATCGGAAGTGCGCGCTGGACAAGCTGCATGAGTCTTTGGGAAGGCCGGCGCAAAGTGCGCCGGCCCTCTCACTCGAACGGATTCAGTTGCAACCTTCGGCCAACAGCTAGCTGCGGCGGCGCAGCAGCGCCAGTCCCGCGAGCGCCGGCCCCAACAGCATGAGCGTCTGCGGTTCCGGAGCGCTCACCGACACGTCATCCAGCGACCAGAAGTCGCTGTCGTTCTCAGCGGTAAAGGTCAAACTGAACGACGTGCTCGGAGCAGTGAGGTCGAACGAATACCCGACATAGCTGCCCGCAGTCGCCGTAACGTCGTTCAAGCTGAGTATCTGGTTGCCACCCAGTGTGACCACGAACGTGGAAACCGGGCCGGCCAGCTCAGGGCTCAGGAGATCGTAGGCCACCCAGAAGGTTACGTGGAGGGTTTCGCCGACGTTCGTCGCAGTCAGCGTTTGGCTGAGGCTGCTAGTATCCAGGAACGCGCCGAGATCCGCCGCGAAGTTGCCGGAATGGGCGCGCGCCGGGTCGAGGAAGTCAAAGCTCGTGTCGCCCCCCTGAGTCCAACCCGTATAGCTGCCTTCAAACCCGCCGTTCGTGACCAACTCCGTGCCGGCCATGGCCGGGGCTGCAAACCACAACGTGCATATGACAATTGCAAATACGCCTAACGCCTTTCGCATTGTTCCACCTCGAGTTCGGATTCAGGGCCCGTTCGACACCCTGTCTTGCTGCTTACCCCTCAGTTTAGAATGACTGTCCAGCGCCGCCGGGCTAGAACTGTTCCCAGCAGGTAAAGCGTTTTCCCTTTGTGCGCAGGGGGCGCACACGCGCCCCCTCCGCAAAGTGCTGATTACTCAGGCACCGGCCAATTCATTACCAGGTTAAAGGCATTTACGCTGCCAATCCCCGTGGCGAAGTCCCAGCCTACGGTCGTCCCATAGGCCGGCTGGTAGCTGGTGTTCGACGTGGAGAGCACGCCGTTTGTACCCGAGGGCCGGTAGCAGTTGAAGAAGGTGGCCACGCCACCGACGGTCATGCTGCGGCACGGCACGTCGATGTCGCCCAAGGTCACGTCGTAGAACACGCAGGAGCTGCCCACGGCGTTGCCGAGCGAAGAATTGCACGCTGCGTTGCCCGATGGCCCGTACTGGCTGTTGGCCATCTGGTAGAGGATCGGCGCGGTGTTGCCCCAGTAGCCGATGCCCGTGTGCTGATTGACGAGCGCCTGGATGCCGGCCATGACCGGAGTGGCCACAGACGTTCCGCCGAAGCCCGCCCAGGTGTTCGGATCGGCTGTGCACGCCGAGCCTCCACCCGACACGTCTGAGTAGCAAACGATGTAGTAGTGGCCGAAGACGCCGTTCGCGGCAAACAAGGAGACGTCCGGAATGTCGCGCACGCCGTCGTTCGGATTGCCGACCAGGCTCTGCCAGGACGGCTTCGGATACCCCGCGCAGGTCCCGCTGGTGACGCCCGCGATAGTCGGATTGCCCGTGAAGCAGGTGCTGGGGCCTCCGCTGCCGGACGCCGTGGTCAGGAAGCTGCTGTTGCCGGGGGACGTGTTGCACGCGCCCGTCGACCCATATGTCAGAGCCTTGCCGAGTAACTGCGCAATAAGAACGCTGGCACAGGAATCGTTCCACGGCACTTCCGGCACATACGACTTGGCCGAGCCGAAAGTCCCGGGAGCGTTGGTGGCGTTCCAATAGGCGGAGTTGTACGAACTGCCGTTTACGGTGCCGCAAGTGTGCGCCACTAGGCAGAAGTACAGGTCGCCGAAGTCGGTGCCGCCCACGGAGACGTTCCACTGCGTCGTAGCGAGCGCGCTCGTGGTGATGCCGTGCGTCGCGAAGCGGCGATTGGCGTCGGAGCTGGCCGCACCCTCGTCACCCGAGGAAACGAAGACGGAAGCGCCTTCGGCGGACGCAAAGGCGTACAGCTCGTCGATGTAGAGGTTGAAGTCCTCGCCATCGACCACTTCGGATTCGCCGTAGCTGATGCTGAAAATGTTCGGAATCGCGCCGCCGTTATCCAGGATGTTCTCCATGGCGATGAAGCCGCCGAAATTGAAGTCGGTGTCCGCGCAGGAGATCAGCAGGATGCGGGCATTGGGGGCGGCCGCACTGGCCCATTCCACGTCGATCGCGGCTTCGCCGTCGTCTCCATTGACGCCGGGGTCGTCGCAGTTGCCCGCGCTGCCCGGCTGGGGATGCACGGTGGCGAAGGTGCCGTAGGGGTAGGCCTTCGCGAGGCCCAGTACCTTGCGGAAAATGCCCCAGTCGGCGTTGTTGTACAGGTTGGTGTCTTCAATCGCGGCGATCGTCTGCCCCTTGCCCGTAATGCCGGCAGCGAACGCGGCGTTCAGATTGTAGATCGTGGCCAAATCGGCCGGCACCACAGCCTGATCACCGAACGAGTCCACAAACTTCGAGCGCGGCGTATGCAGGTGATGCGGGAAGAAATTGTGCAGGGAAACGAAGCCGGCAACTGCCGGCGCCAGCGCCGCGGGAATCTGCGGAGCGCGCATGTTGGCCATATGACGTACGCCGTCCACGTCGAGGTGGTGGACTTCCGTGCGGAACGCCCTGTGCAGGCTTCCAGCAGTACCCGAAAAGTCGATCACACCGTTCGCATAGACGTGGTTGACGGTCATGCCGTTCGACTTCAACCAGTTGGTCACCGTGGCCACGTCGGCGGGGTCGGGGCCGAACTTCGCCCGGTATTGCGCCGGCGTCAGCCACTTGTGGTAGTTGGGGGAATGCGGATCGCTCAGGGAATTGACAAAGGCGTCGCGAGCCTGCCGCGTCTCCGGCGATATGCGCATTTGAAGCCATACATGGTTTAGTGCCTGGTCGTCGGCCAATGCGCCCCGGTCGTTCTCGGCATTGGCTTCGGGCCGGGCATGAGTCTTCAACGTGACGCGGTCGTTCTCGTCGATCTTGCTTTCGCGAATCTGACGACGACCCTGCGCCTGAGCCGTGGGCGCGGCCACGAATGTGGCACCCGCGAGCAGACTCAAGCCGCAGAGTCCAACCCAAAACGTCCTCTTGTGCATTCAAGCCTCCCTCATTCAGCTTGGTGTAGGGCGTTCCGGCCGGCTAGGGGTCGATAATTCAAAGGAGGCCTGAGGGAATTCGAGACGCGAAAAAATGCGTTTTCAGGACCACCCTCCCACTCAAGAACAAAACCCCCAGCAAACACACGAACATCCCCTGCAAGACTTGCCGCAACTCACTTGCCACTTTCGAACCCCCGAGATTGTCTGTGGATTACTCCGGGACAAGTTGAAAGGAAACCATTTAATCGACGTGCGAGTACCAGCGGTTTAGCCCGCGATGCAACGAAGTAGCTATCCTTTTGCGCACTATGGGAAGTACGGCAGAATTCCAAGCGCGGAGCCCTGTCGGCCTACTCGTTGCCGCCTGGATTCAGCTTCATCTCGCCGAGCTGCTTGAGCACCCCGTGCTCCTGGGGGGAGAGGCCCTGGTAAAAGGCCGGGTCGCTCAGCTTCTGCTGGCGCTCCGCGTCGCTCAGGCCGTTCAGCGACGATAGCCTCTGTTTGAGTTCCTGCCTCCTGTCCGGCGTCATCTGCCGCCACTGGGGCAGGAGCTGCGTGCGGATTGCCTGGCGCTGCTCGGGCGTCAACTTGCTCAGGGCTTCGGCGCCCCTGTTCAGCTTCTCGCGCTGCTCGGGAGACAGTTGCTTCCACTCCTGGAAGCGCTCGCGAAGCTGGGCCTGCTGTTCAGGCGGAAGGTTTCGGAAGCGCTGATCGTTCTGCACAAAACGCTCGCGCTCTTCGGGCGTCATCTGCTGCAGGCGCTGCTGCCACATGGGCGGCAACCCGCCTGGTGCCTGCTGGCTGTCCACAGCCGGAGTGGCCTGCTGCATCGTTCCCTGACGCCCATTCGCGCCCGACTGCCCGCCCTGCTGCATTGTGGATTGGGACTGAGTCTGGCCGCCGCCAGGAGCCGTGGCGTCCTGCCTCGGCGTTCCCGCGCGCGCATTTGCGCCGGATTGGCCGCCCGCCTGCGCCCCGGACTGGACGGTAGTTTGGCCAGGCTGCGGCACCGTCTGCCGCGACGTGCCGGCGCGTGCGTTCGGACCCGATTGAGCGGGAGCCTTCGTCCCCGTGGCCGGTGGCTGAGCCCGCTGTTGCTTCGCCGCCTGCCGCGCCTGCCGCTGCGCCCGCCTCTGTTGCCGCTCCGCCTTGGTCAAGGGCTGCTTTTCCTGGCCGGGCAGGCGCACCGCAGCGCCCGCACCGACGACAAACACCGCCGCAGCCGCCACGAGGGCCATTCCGAGTTTGAAGCGCGTACTCATCCCGGGCAATCTTCGTCAGTTCCCTTGCAGTTCGTTGAGTGCGTCTAGGTCCTTCAGCACCTCGTAGTTCTCCAGCACCTGCATGTTCTTGATCATGCGGAATTCTTCCTGCTCGTTCAGCGCTACAGGAGAAGGCAGGTTCGGCCGGGGAGTCAGCGCCGCCCAGCAACCCACAGCCACCAGTGCAAGCGTGGCCAGCGCCAGGCGCGGCCGAGGGACCCACGCCGCGAGGCGCGACATCAGCCCCGGCGCGGGCTCCGCCGCGATGCGCTGCCGCAGCCGCGCGTCGAACCAGGCGGACGGCTCCGTGGCGGGCGCCTCGTCCAGCAGACTCCACGCGCCCCGAAGCCCTTCCACACGCGCGCGGCACGCGGCGCACGCCGACAGATGCTGCTCCACCTCGCGCCGCTCGCGCACCGTGGCGCGGCCGTCCATGTATCCGATCAGTTCCGATTCGATCCGTTCGCAGTTCATGACCGCTTCCCTTCCAAGGTCCCTCCCGGGCCGGGTCCCGAAGATTCGGGGGCAACCAGGGGAGCCAACTCCAAACGCAACGCCTCATAGGCACGAAACAAGAGCGATTTCAGCGCGCTCACCGAACATCCCAGGATGCGCGCAATTTCGTCGTAGTCCAGCTCCTGATACTTGTGCAACAGCACCGCGGCACGCTGCTTTTCCGGCAGATTGAAGATGGCGCGCCGGATGACATCCAGCCTGTCGCGCTCGACGAGTTGTTGCTCGACGACAGGCGCGCCGTCGGGAACATCGAGCTTCATCTCGGAGCCGTCTTGCGTCTGTGCCGGGGCATCGAGCGAAACCTCCGACTGGCGGTGACGCCCGTCGCGAAGTGAATTGAGCGCCAGGTTCGTGGCGATGCGGAACAGCCAGGTGGTGAACTTCGCGCTCGGCTCGTACTCGCGCCGCGCCCGGTAGACCCGCAGGAACACCTCCTGCGCCAGATCTTCGGCCTGCGCGGAATCGCGTACCATGCGGTTCAGGAAATGGCACAAGGGACGACGGTAGCGCTGGAGCAGAAGCTCAAAGGAGACCTCGTCTCCCTGCTTCACGCCCAGCATCAACTGTACGTCCGACCTGACCATGACCTCCACACTCGCTCTAACACACTGTCAGATAGAAAGTTGCGGGAGTTTCGAAGGACGGGTCCCTGGAGGTGGCTGAGCTCGTGGAGCGCCCGCCAGAGAACTGGCCGCCACGGCCCTAACCGACAGCCTTCCAGGCACTTGCATGCGATTCTAGCGCCACGACGCTATCCATGGCCGGGATGGAGCGCGAAATGGGCAACAGCCAGCGCCGCTGCTCCCAGGAATACCGTGACGGCAACGCCCAGATTGCGCTCCTGATTCACTTCCGGCACCAGGTCCGACGCCGCCACATACAGCGTCAGCCCGGCGGCGAACGGCAGCACGATTCCCGCTTGGCCGGCCAGGAACGCCGTCAGCAACGATCCGGCCAGTGTTGCCCCGCCGAGCGCGCATGCCGCCGCGAACGCCGCCCCTCGCGTCCTGCCGCGCGCCAGCATCAATGACGCCGCCGTAAAACCCTCCGGCAGTTTGTGCAGCACGACGGCCGCCAGCAGGACGCTGCCGAGGTACTCCGAAACCAGGAAGCCCGCGCCCACCATGACGCCGTCGAACAGCGCGTGCAGCAGCAAACCCGCCAGCGCGACTTCCGCGGTGTGGCCCGTACGCACCTCATCCACATGCGTTTCTTCGCCGAAGTGCACGTGCTGCGAAAGCGTGTGCACGAACAGGTGCACCACCAGGTAGCCAAGCAGCACGTAGAACAATGCGCGCGAGCCGCTCAGTTCGTATGCCTCGGGAATCACCTCCAGGAAAACAGCCGCGAGCATGAATCCCGCGCCCAGCGCCAGCAGGTAGCACAAATACCGGCGCGACCACTCGCGCCGCGCGACCAGCCAGCCTCCGGCCACGGTGGCCGCCGCCGCGGCTGTACCCGCCACAAGGGAAAGCAGAAGTGAATTGGAAGGGGGAACAGCCATCGGCGCTCGCTAACCGCTGTGACGGAACAGAATCACGTCGCCATCCTGAACCACATACTCCTTGCCTTCCAGTCGCACCTGGCCCTTTTCGCGAGCCGCGGGAATGCTGCCCGCGGCGACCAGGTTGTCAAACGACACCACCTCAGCCTTGATGAACCCGCGGGCGATATCGGAGTGGATGGCGCCTGCGGCATCGAGCGCCGTCGCGCCGCGGCGAATCACCCACGCGCGCACCTCCGGCTCGCCAGCCGTCAGGAACGACATCAACCCCAGCAGCGAATAGGTAGCTTGAATCAGGCGGTCGCGCCCCGACTCCGCGAGGCCGTAGCTCGACATCAGCTCGGCCGCCTCCGTCTCATCCAAATCTGCCAGTTCCGCCTCGATGCGTCCGCAGAACGGCACGACGGCCACCTGCGGCTTGGCGGCGATTGCGCTGAGTCCATGACGCTCGACGGCGTTCGCGATCTGCGGAGCTTCGCCATCGCTCAGGTTCACCGCGCAGAGCATGGGCTTTCGGGAAAGGAACATGTAGCCCGTAATGGCCTTGGCCTCCTCAGGCGACATTTCCACGGCGCGCAGCGGGTTCTCCGCCTCGAGCGAGGCCTTGCAGCGGAAGAGCACGGCCTGCTCGCGCTCCAGGTGCGGCTCACGCTTCTTCTTCAGGTCTTTTTCCAGGCGCTCGAGCCGGCGCAGGATCTGCTCGAGGTCGTGCAGCATCAATTCAATTTCGATGCTGTCGAAGTCGCGGCAGGCGTCCAGGGAGCCTGAAGGGTGCGGGTTCGCCGGGTCCTCGAAAAGGCGCACCACGGTGACCAGGGCATCCATCTGCCGCATTTCCACCAGCAAAGCGGAGTCGCGGGCCTTGTCGCGCGCGAGCCCGGCCACGTCCACATATTCGATCGTGGTGTGCGTGATCTTTTTCGGCTTGTAGATGGCCGCCAGGGGAGCGAGCCGCGCGTCCGGCACCCGCGCTACGCCCACATGCATCGCGTCGCGGGCGGCTTTGGCGTCAAGATTCGCCCGCGTCAGAATCTTGAAAAGGCTGGTTTTCCCAACGCCCGGCAGTCCGATGATCCCTGTGCGCATACGAGCCGTGAGAGTCTAGCACGCGGCGCGGACACTCTTACGACACGGGCGGAGAATCCCTTTTGCGCGGCAGACCGGCCGCGCTACTATCCGCCCTTATGCTGACGATGAAAAACATCCTGCTGCTGACGCTGCTCGCGGTGACCGCATGGTTCATCGTCATGTGGAGGCATCTGGCGGAGCGCGCCAGGGCCGCGGGGACCAAGGACCCGGCGAAGACGGAGAACGTCTACCACGCGATCGTCGGCTTCGTGGCCTGTTTCTTCGATACGCTGGGAATCGGCAACTTTGCCACCACCACCTCCGCATTCAAGTTCCGCAGCACGGTCCCCGACGAAAAAATCCCGGGCACTCTGAACGTAGGTTACGCCCTGCCCACCATCGCCCAGGCGTTCATTTACATCTCCATCGTGGAAGTGGACGTATGGACGATGGTGCTGCTGATCATCGCTTCCATCGCGGGAGCGTGGCTGGGCGCAGGCGTCGTAGCCAAGTGGTCGCGGCGTAAAGTGCAGATCGGAATGGGGCTGGCGCTGCTTGTCGCCGCGGCTTTGTTCGCCTTGAAGGCCACGAACGTCGGGCCCGGCGGCGGGAACGCACTGGAACTGCGCGGCGGGCTCATGGCGGCCGGCTTGATGGGAAACTTCGCCCTCGGCGCGCTGATGACACTCGGCATCGGCCTCTACGGTCCGTGCCTGATTCTGATCAGCCTGCTGGGCATGAATCCAAAGGCGGCTTTCCCGATCATGATGGGCTCCTGCGCGTTCCTGATGCCCATTGGCGGTGTGCGTTTTGTTCGCGAGGGCGGTTACAGCTTGCGCACCGCCGTGGTGATGACCCTTTCGGGAATTCCGGCTGTGCTGATTGCGGCGTACATCGTGCGTTCCCTGCCGCTGCAATACGTCTACTGGCTTGTGATCGTCGTCGTCGTGTACGCGGCGGTGATGATGCTGAGGTCGGCGGCCGAAGAACGCGGCAAGGCGTAAGCAGTTGCTCGCCGGACTTCGGGAAGAATCCGCTTCAGGCGCTTTTGATCGCGGTGCTGGTGGATTCCTTCCGGCTGCGCTTGTTCGTATAGAGATCGTCGTCGGCCCGTTTGAGCAGCTCCTCCGGCGAGTCCCCCGCGCGGTGATTCGCACAGCCTGCCGAGAACGCGATGGCCACCTCGGTCCCCTGGCAATCCAGCTTGTGCCCGCTCAGCCGGCCGAGCACATAGCGAACCTCTTCGAGCTTGCAGTCCGGCAGCAACACCATGAATTCGTCCCCGCCGTATCGCACGGCCAGGTCTGAGCCGCGAATGGCCTTGTTCAGGCATTGCGCGAACGCCCGGATCAGATCGTCGCCGCCGGCGTGCCCGAACTTATCGTTCATCAGCTTCAGGTCATCGAGGTCCAGCAGCAGGATGGCCAGCGGCCGTCCCGTGCGCTGCGCGCGCAGCACTTCCGACGAGAGCCGCTGCTCTCCGGAGCGGCGGTTGTACAGGCCGGTAAGCTGGTCGAGCGCCGCCAGCTTGAACACCTCCTCCGTCCGCACCTCCATCTTGCCCATCGCCGTCACCTGCTCGCTCAACTGCCGTTGAATGCGGTGAATCTGCGTCTGCTGGTAGATGGTGTAGACGTTGAAGAGCAGGACCAGGCCGATCAGGCCGCGCACGGTCTGATCCAGATAGAAAGAAGTGAATGCTTCGGCCTGCGCCAGCATTCCCGGAAATGCAAAGGACGCAATCGTCAGCGTCAGGAGCACCGTCACCAAGACGGCGGACGACCACATCCACCACTGTCGCCGCTGCAAGCGGCGAAGACTGGCGTGAAACTCCTCCGGCCTTATCGGCGTGCCGGCAGGAGGCGGATTTGACCCTTCTTGCACGAACCTCCACCCTGGGAGCACCCAATTTTCGGCTTCGAGACACTGCGTGGCAATTGGAAGCTCGTGGGTGGTTTCCTAGAACTTACTGTCGCCTTTGAAAAGTAAGAAATGCGCCAGCGCGGGGGGTGTACAGTAAGGGGTGACCAGCATTGCCCTCCGCAAGGGGCGGTCCACCATGAAGCCTG
>Ga0335080_10002143_pt1 | contig 19612 bp, 13 predicted proteins | sample Lox_Sample_34_FD_206720 | JGI IMG/M metagenome (GOLD analysis project Ga0335080, IMG submission 206720) | Soil microbial communities from Loxahatchee National Wildlife Refuge, Florida, United States - Lox_Sample_3.4 | ecosystem: Environmental > Terrestrial > Soil > Wetlands | place: USA...
GCATCGCGGTCCGCACCGCCGCCTGCAGCACTGGGCTGATCCGGACCGTCGGCGGTGCCGTCATCGGTTCGACGGTCAGCAGGCCGGTGTGTTCCAGCGCCGCCAGCGCCCTGCGGGCGCTCTCCCTGCCGACCGGGGCGCCGCCGCCCGCGAGGAAATCTCCTGCCGCAGCAGTGGTGAGGACGGTCTCGGGAATGCCGTGCCCGTCCAGCAGCGCTGCCAGGGCCAGCAGCAGCTGGGGCGATCCGCCCGGCGCCAGCTGCTCCACCCCTCCGAACGAGAACATCCAGGTTACCGCGGCGGCCGGCGGCCGGGCGCCGGACGACTGCGCCAGCTGCGTCCGCCTGTGCCCGAAGCGGGCCCCGTAGTCGCGGCACGACATCGGGGAGTTGGCGATCACCGCACTGGCCTGGGCCAGCGCGACCGGCTCAAAGTCCAGGTCCTGAGCCAGTTCGATCACACCCTGCCGCTTGTCCGGGTCAGCCGACAGGCGGCCGCTCAGATAGCTGATGGCCTCGCGCTGGCTGAACCGCCCGACCGGCACGACCCGCATGCCGCGGGGGACGGACGCAGCGTCGGCGGAGGTTACCAGCATCCGGCCGGCCGGGCCGACCGGCCACAGACCTTCCAGATCCGCCGGGTCGGCCAGGTCGTCGAGTACCACCAGCCACGGACGGCTGGTCTCGCCCAGCCAGCTGAGGAACTGGGCGGCGACTGACTCACAGCTGCTCACCTGGTGCCGGCCGGTCACAGCGGCCGTCGCCGCGGCGTAGCCGGACAGCACCGAGGCCTGGCTCGTGGCCTCGATCCAGACCAGCAGGTCTACAGCGCCTGACTGCCACAGCGATTCGGCGAAAGCCGCGGCGAGCTGGGTCTTACCTGACGACCTCAGCCAGTCCTGCGCATCGGGAGCCGCCGGGCCAGGGGAGGCGGCCGGGGCCACCCGATCGGGGACGAGCGCGACCGCGGCCCCGGTTGGCAGCGCAGCCGCCAGGCCGGGAGCCGTCTCCGGCCTGGCGCTGAAACCGTTGGCCAGCGCCGGCACGGCCCCGGACCGGATGGGCCAGGACGGCCGGCCGGGGGCCGTGCCTGCCGGGCGCGCGGACGGTACTGCGCTGCTCATGGCGCGCTGCCCAGGGCCCGCCGTCCGTGCATCGGTGGTATGGCGCGCCCCAGGCCGGCCGGCGCGCTGAGCCAGATCCGGCTCACCGGCTGTACTGACATCGGCTAGCCGAGTTGAAGAGGCCATATCCTTCGTCCCCCCTCCCGCGCCGGGTCCTGCTTCGCGGGCGAAACCAGCTGGCGGCTGGGCTGCGCCGCCGCTGCCCTAGCCTGCCAAGTGCAGCGCGGATAGGCAATGCCCTCCGGTGACTAAGCCTTTACCCGGGTCGGCGGGTCCGGCTGCCGCCCGCTCCGGCAATGCGGCCCGATCCGGGGAGGCGCGGACAGCGTGCCTCACGTCCGGGCCGGGTTCCGGCTCGCCAGGCCCTGACCCGGTATCCAGCAGCGGCTGGCCCAGCGCCGGCCTGGCTCACAGCTCCTGGCTAGAGACGCTCTTTGTCAAAGATGAGCACGGGAGTGGTCCTGTTGAGCGTTTCCCTGCGGAAGAAGGCGGGGGCGGTGACGCGCATGAAGGCAAAGCTGATCACTCCGGCCAGCGCGGCCAGCGCGGCGATGATGAAGGTACCGCCGATCTGCCAGTGCAGGGCCGGTACCGTCCACGTGGTGTAGCTGTTGGAGGCGACCCAGTCGCTTTGCAGGCTGTACAAGCCAGCCGCGTACATGATCAGCCCGCCTAGCCCGGGCAGGATGCCGCGCATCCACAGATTCCAGGCGCTGCTGGCCAGTGTGTGCCGGTAGTACCAGACGCAGGAGAACGCAGCCAGCCCGTAATAGAACGCGATGTACAGGCCGATTGCGGTGACCGCGTCAGCGATCGGGTTGCCGTCGGAGATGTAGTTCAGCGGGATGTACAGGATGATCGCGACCGCGCCCACCACCAGGGTGGACACCGTCGGGGTCAGGTACCTGGGGTGGATCTTGGCGAACGACTCGGGCAGCGCCCCATAGGCGGCCATCGACAGCGTCGTGCGTGCGCTCGGCAGGATCGTGGTTTGGGTCGAAGCGGCGGCCGAGCTGAGCACCATGAGGAACAGGAGCCGGGACAAGAACGCGCCGAGCCCGGAGGTACCGAAGATCGCCCCCCCGGTGACCGACAGCACGTCGAACTGGTGCGCCGGATTCGTCAGCCCGACGCCCCTGGCGCCGATGCCGGCGAACGCCTGCACGGCAGTGATCACGGTCACGTAGGTGACGAGCAGCAGGACCGTCGCGATGATCCCCGCCCGGCCCGGCGTCCGGGACTTGTCGGCGGTCTCCTCGTTCACCGACAAGGCGGTGTCCCAGCCCCAGTAGATGAACAGCATCAAGATGAGCCCGGACACGAAGGCCGAGACGGGCAGGTGCGACGGCGACAGCCAGCTGAGGCTCGGGTGCATCGACCCCGGCGGTGGATGACTGCCGTATAGCCGGATCAGCGCCGTGACCGACAGGACCAGCAAGATGGTGATCTCGATGGACAGCAACGCCTTCTGGAGGTTGGCGGAGACCTCGATGCCGCGGTAGCAGATATAGGTCATCCCGGCGATCCACAAGATGCCGACCAGCAGCACCCAGCCGCCGGAGGCGTTGCTGCCGATCGCGCTGTCCGGGCCCTGGATGAGGAAGAACAGGTACTGCCCGGCCACCTGGGCCAGACTAGACAAGACCAGGATGTCGGCTGCCACGATGGCCCAGCCGCCGGCCCAGCCGGTTTTCGGCCCAAACGCCCGGGCCCCCCAGATGAACGTGGTCCCGCAGTCGGGATCGGCCTTGTTCAGCTCGCTGTAGCCGATCGAGCACAGCAGCATCGGCACGAACGCCAGCGCGGCGACCAGCGGGGACTTCAGCCCGACGGCAGCCACCACAAAGAACAGCGTCGCGGCCAGGCTGTAAGCCGGGGCGGTCGAAACCATGCCAATGACCACACTGGATACCAGGCCAAGAGCGCCTGCCTTGAGACCCTTGTCCCTGGGCTCCGCTGGCCGCAGGCCAGGACTGAAGATGGCCATGGCTCCCCCTGCTGGTCACCCAGCCGTGCTGCCCGGTCCTGCCCGGGACACGCCAGGGTGGGACCGGCGTCGGCGAGTTGCCAGGCTACTGCAGGTCGCTGCGGGGCGGAGGGTAATCCGGCTCGTCCGGGGCACCGCGCCACGCGACATCGTCGCACCCACCTGGCAACCGTGGCCCGGCAGACCGTCACACCGGGCCTTGGCCCGGTCCCCCGCGGTGCGGCCTATGGGGCGGCCATCAGATGGCAGCCAGTCCTGCGCGCAATGGCTTGCCGGCGGCCAGGCGCCCAGCGCCTCCGCCGTCTGCCGGACGTGGCGATCTCAGGCTGCTGGCTATTCGTAGATGTCGTGGTAGCCCACGGCAAGCAATGTCAGCAGCGGTTGGCCGTCGGTGCCGGGGGCCGATGCTGAACAGGGCCCTGCCGTCAGGGCCCGAGAAACTCCAGGTCAGTGAGTAGACCTCGCCGATCTTGTGGTGTCAAATCCCGCCGTGGTCCGGTCACCGTACGACTACTTCATGTAATGATCTTCCTGCCTTGTTCCGAACGACCCGTGCTTTCTCGCTCCGGCCGCCCACTCGCGCCAGGGCCCGGTGTCTATCCGGCTGTACATCGCAGCATCGAGCAACAGGGAGAGCGCAATGCCTATCTACCTGATCACCAACCGCATCCCGGAAGGCTTCACCCCCTCACCGGAGGCCTTCGCCGCCTGGACCGCCTGGTTCGACAGCCTCGGCGACGCGGTCGCCGACCGCGGGAACCCGGCCTTCGCCGGCACCACGGCCGGCAGCTGCGGCCCCGGCACCATGCTCGGCGGCTACACGCTGATCACCGCCAACGACCTGGATGCCGCGGCCGGCTTGGTCGCGGACCACCCGCTGATGACCCGCGGCGGCGGTGTCGAGGTCGCCGAGCTGACGCTCATCAACGAGGGCACGCGGCTGCGCTCCGGCCGCGAGTTCTCCGTCACCACGTCGGTGCACGTCGCGGCACCGCCCGAGGAGGTGTTCAGTTACTTCACCGACCCGGCCCGCTACGTCCGGTGGATGGGCGCCGAAGCCAAGCTGAACCCCGTCCCCGGCGGTGAGTACCGGATCCGGATGGGCGACGGGTTCGAGGCCGCCGGCGAGTTCACCGAGCTCGACCCGCCACGGCGGCTGGTCTTCACCTGGGGTTTCGCGGACGAGGAAGCCGCCAAGAAGACCAAGAATCCTCAGGCGGGCGAGGCGACCTCCGGCAGCGTCATGCCGGCCGGCAGCACCTGCGTCACCGTCACATTCAAGCCCGAAGGCCCAGGCACCCGCCTGACACTCACTCACGACCGGCTGCCCAACATCGAGCTGGAGACCGGCCACAAGATCGCCTGGGACACCTACCTGCCCAGGCTCGTGATCCACGTCGCCGGCGGCGACCCCGGCTCCGACCCGCACGCCTGAAGATGACGGCAACGGCGAGCCCCGCCGCGGATCACCCCGGCGGGCTTGTTGCCGCGCGCGGCCCGGTGCCCGCCCGCCGCAACCCACCAGGCGCGGCGAGGTCACCTGGCTCGAGCCCTACCCCGATGCCCTCCTCGACGGGCTCCCCGCCGCCGCCCCAGGGCCAGAGGCGAGGTACGAGACGCACGAGGCGATATCGCTGGCGTTCATCAGCGCGGTCCAGCGGCACTCCCCCGAGTGATCGAAGTAGATGGAGTCCTCGCCCCAGCCGTGGCGGCCCGCCATGCCGGGCACCGGACCGGTTCGCTGCCGGTTCGCTGCCGACTTGGCTACCGGAATGGCTCCCAGGGTAATCGCTACGAAGATCGGCACACGCTCTGACCTGGTGGGCGATACTGGGATCGAACCAGTGACCTCCTCGGTGTGAACGAGGCGCTCTCCCGCTGAGCCAATCGCCCGGGCGCCGGGACGGCCGTGCCGCCCGCTGGCCACCACAGACTAACGCATCCGGGCCGGTCACCGTTCCCTGTCGGTGCGGCACGGGCCGCGAGTCGCACCGGCCCGCGGCAGCCGCCGTCCCGTCCGGCCGTCACCGTGCGTGATAGGTCATAACGCAGATGGAATCGCCGCTTGAGAATCCGGAAATGTCCTGATTCGTGCGTGGAAAAACCCTGCTCAAGGCTGCGTCATAGTGGGATTCCCGCAGCGGCGGCGGTATGCTTCCCGCTCGGTGGACACCAGCTTGCTGGCCGGTGACAGGGGTGACAAGCAGGAACGTTCGCTGAATCTCCGCCGAGAGCGGGCGGAGTATGGGGGTGCGTCAGGCCCCAGACGGCAGTGCTGGATCGCGGAAGCCCGGGATTCCCGGGAGCAGGACACAACGCACAGATTTGGGCACAGGATGAACCGTAGCGCTGCCGTCGCGGCAGAACTCGGGCTCAGGCTCGTTGTCCCCGAGCACGGCGGGGTCCCGCTGATGGCGAGCCTGCGCTACCGCGGAACCGACCCCTACGCGATCCGGATGTCCTTTCACGTCGGCACCGACGACCCGGTCGAGTGGCTCTTCGCGCGGGACCTGCTCGCGGTCGGCATGCAGACCGCCGCTGGCGAGGGCGACGTCCGGGTGTGGCCCGCTCCAGCGCGCGACCAGGACGTGCTGAACATCTCCCTGTCGTCCCCGTTCGGCCAGGCGCATTTCGAGGCCTCACTGACGGCGCTGTCGGAATTCCTGCTGCGGACCTACGAGGTCGTGCCGCTGGGCCGGGAGGGCGACTTCATCGACATCGAGGGCGAGCTCAGGGATCTGCACCGCTGGGCTTGACCTGGCGCAGGCCAGCGCCAGCCCGGCGGCACCGTTACCGCAGGCCGCCGCAACGGGCGCTCGCCACCTCCACCAGCGCCGGCAACAGCCCCTCGACGGCCGCTATCTGCTCCGCGACCTCCCGGTCCACGTTCATCACCGGCACCGCCGCACGCACCGCCGCATGCACGGCTCCCAGCGCGTCGCTCGGCGCCGCGACGTCCGCCCGCAGGTCGATGCCCTGCGCCGCGCAGCAGACCTCCACCGCCAGGCAGGTACGCACGTTGGCGACCACCTCGCGGAGCTTGCGGACCGCGGTCCAGCCCATGGACACGTGATCCTCCTGCTTGCCCGAGGTGGGGATGCTGTCAACGCTGGCCGGGTGGGCGAGCACCTTGTTCTCGCTGACCAGGGAGGCGGCGGTGTACTGGGCGAGCATGAAGCCCGAGTTGGTGCCCGCCTCCGGGGCCAGGAACGGTGGCAGGCCGCGGGAGAACGCCGGGTCGAGCATCCGGTCCAGCCGGCGCTCGCTGATGCTCGCCAGCTCGGCGAGCGCCATCGCGAGCATGTCGGCGGCGAAAGCCAGCGGCTCGCCGTGGAAGTTGCCGGTGGTCATGACCTCGCCGTCGGGCACGATCACCGGGTTGTCCACCACCGAGCCGAGCTCGATGTCGATCACCCGCCGGGCGTGCACCAGCACGTCCCTGACCGCGCCGTGCACCTGCGGCGCGCAGCGCAGGCTGTAGGCGTCCTGCACCGCGTGCCGGCTGTGCCGGTGGCTGGCCAGCAGCGGCGACCCGGCCAGCAGGGCCCGCAGGTTGGCGGCGCTGTCGAGCTGCCCGGGATGCGGGCGTAGCACCTGCACCCGCTCGTCGTAGGGCCGGTCGGTGCCGAGCAGCGCCTCGACCGATAGCGCGCAGGCCACGTCGGCGGCGGTGACGAGCATCTGCGCGTCGTGGATCGAGAAGGCGAGCAGCGCCTGCATCGGCTCGGTGCCGTTGACCAGCGACAGGCCCTCCTTCGGTGCGAACTCCAGCGGCTCGATCCCGTACTCGGCCAGCACCTGCCCGGCGGGCCGGCCGCGCGGCGGGTCGCCCGGCACGCGCAGCCGCCCCTCCCCGATCAGCGGCTGGGCCAGGTGCGCGAGCTGGGCCAGGTCCCCCGACGCCCCGACGGAGCCCTTGCCGGGCACGACCGGCAGCAGGTTGCGGTTCAGCAGCTCGATCAGCCGGGCGGGCAGGTCGGGCCGGACGCCCGAGTACCCGGCCGCCAGCGTCCGGGCGCGCAGCAGCAGGATCGCACGGACGGTCTCATCGTCCAGCGGATCGCCGGCCGCCGCCGCGTGGGAGACGATGATCGCGGCCTGCAGCTGGGCCAGGTCCCGCTCCGCCACCCGGGTGTCGGCGAGCGCGCCGAACCCGGTGTTGACGCCGTAGACGGGGGCGTCGCCGCGGACCGCGGCGGTGATCACCGCCCGGCTCGGCTCCATGGTGGCGGTGACGCTGGCTGCAAGCTCGGCGTTCGCCTCACCGCGCGCGACGTCCACGACGTCCTCGACTGTGAGGCCGTCGCCGCTGACGACCACTGTTCGCATGGCGACAGCCTGCCATCTCCCGGCGCCTGGCGCTGCAGCCGGGCTGGCAACGCGCAGCGGTCAGGCATGGGCGCGGCTGGCCGGCGGCCGGAGGGTCATGTCACACGGTGGCCTGCCACGTCGTCTGAGGATTATGGGGACCATGACAATCGCCATCGTCGGGGGGTCGGGAACGCTGGGGCGGCGGGTCGCCGCCGAGCTGGCGGCTCGCGGGCACGAGGTCAGGCCGCTCAGCCGCCACACGCCGGACTACCGCATCGACCTGGCCACCGGGGACGGGCTGGGTCCTGCGCTGGCCGGATGCGACGTGGTCGTGGACGCCAGCAACAGCTCGGCGAGAAGGCCGGCCGGGATCCTGGTGGACGGCTCGCGGCGCCTGCTGGAGGCCGGGGCGGCCGCAGGCGTTAGGCATCATGTGTGTGTGTCCATCGTCGGCTGCGATCAGGTGCCGCTGGGCTACTACCGGGCCAAGGCGGACCAGGAGCGCACGGTCGGCCAGGGCGCTGTGCCGTGGAGCATCGTCCGGTCGACGCAATTCCATGAGCTGGTGGGCACGGTCCTGGCCGCCGCCGGGCGCTGGCGGGTGCTGCCGATGCCGCGGGGTGTGCTGCAGCCGGTCGCGTGCGCCGACGCCGCCCGGGTGGTCGCCGACGTCGCCGCGGGCGCGCCGCTGGCAAGGTGCTTCACCGTGGCCGGGCCGGAGGTGTGCGAGGTGCGTGACCTGGCCAGGACCTGGCGGAAGGTCACCGGGCACCGCGCGGCGCTGGTCCCGATGCCGGTCCCGGGCGCGGTCGGGCGGGCGCTGCGGTCCGGCGCCCTCACCGCGGCGCGGCCGGATGTGCGCGGGACGACCAGCTTCGCGGACTGGCTGAGGTCGGCGCCAGGATGACGCCCGGCCCGGGCGGCGGGGACGTGCTCGCCCAGGCGTTCGAGGCGCAGCGGCCGCGGCTCGACCCGGAGGTCATCTGGCGCGGCGACGGCGGCGGCAAGGTCACCTCCGGCCGGGGCGCGCAGGGAGCGCAGCAGGTGGCACGGGCCCTGGTCCTGCTGACCCGGCGTCCCCCCGCCGGCTGGGGACCGCCACCGTCAACGGCGCGCCGGGCCTGGTGGTGGTCGACGCCGGCGGCGTGCTGTCGGTCATCTCGTTCACCGTGGACGGCGGCCGGATCACCGCCATCGATGTGGTCCGCAACCCGGACAAGCCCGGTGGCGTCCGGGAGCCTGGCCAAGTTTGCTCGCCGGCCGGGATGGGCTAGAGTTCTGGGACGCGCCAGTCACCGCTGGCAGCGTCCCGCCCATCTGGTGGGCGGTCACGCGGACGTGGCTCAGTTGGTAGAGCATCACCTTGCCAAGGTGAGGGTCGCGGGTTCGAATCCCGTCGTCCGCTCGGAGGTGCCGGACGCCGTGCTACGCGGCCGAAGGTCCACACGGCTCCCGGGGGAATGTCGTCTCCCGGCAATGGGGCCGGAGCGGCGGAGTGGCCGAGTGGCTTAGGCAAGGGCCTGCAAAGCCCTGCACGCGGGTTCGATTCCCGCCTCCGCCTCGAGGGCGGTTAGCTCAGTGGGAGAGCGCTACCTTGACACGGTAGAGGTCACTGGTTCAATCCCAGTATCGCCCACCAGTCCTCGCAGGCAGAAGGCCAGATTCGAACACCGAATCTGGCCTTCTTGACGCTTCTATGGTTTGTCAAGCTGTTGGGTGCTCCATCATGCGGTAGATGCTGCGGGCGAGGTAGCGCTTGATGCAGCGGCGGATCTCGCGGGCGGTTTTGCCTCCGGCGGTGCGGCGGGTGGCGTAGGCGATGGTGGGGGCGTGGTAGCGGAGCCGGCTGATGGCGATGGTGTGCAGGGCCCGGTTGGCGTTGCGGTCGCCGTAGGGGTTGAGGCGGTGGCGGGCGGTGCGGCCGGAGGAGGCGGGGATCGGTGCGGTGCCGGTGAGGGCGGCGAAGGCGGCTTGGCTGCGGAACCGGCCGGGGTGGGACCAGGTGACCAGCAGCTGGGCGGCGCTGATGGGGCCGATGCCGGGCTCGGCGAGCAGGGCGGGCAGCCAGGCGCGGGCCAGGCTGCGGATGTCCTTGAGGCTGGTTTTCAAGGTGGTGTCCTGGTCGGTGATCTGGCGGGCGAGCTGGCGCAGGGCCTGGCGCAGGTGCTGTTCGCTGACGGGCTGGCCGGGGCGGGGCCGCAGGGCCAGGGCGGTGCGGACCTGGGCGGCGGTGCGGCGGCCGCGGAACTGGGCGTGCAGGTCTTCGGGTGCGGTGAGGATGAGGGCCTTGAGGGTGTTCACGGTGGCGGTGCGGGTCCTGGTGGCGTGCTCGCGGGTGGCGAGCAAGATCCGCAGCGCTTCGCGGGTGTCGCCGGTGCGTGGCTGGGCGGGGTCGAGGGCCTACCATGACGGTGCGGACCTGGGCGGCCCGGCCATGGCCAGGATCGCCCGCGACTACGGATACACCCTTGATGAACTGCGGAAACTCTAGGATGATCTCCCCATGAGTACGCTCCGGGTGGAGTTGTTCCACGACGATGAGGCAAGGAACTGGCACTATCGCGTGCCCGCCCTGCACATCAACGGTGGCGGCACCGCAACCCGCGAAGAAGCCGAGCAGGACTGCCTCGCAGCCATCAACTTCGCACTCCAGGCGACCCCCGTGACTACGACGCCGACGCGGAAACCATCACCCTCGACGTAAGCATCGCGCCTGCGGCCTGAACGGCCGAACCGAGGCCGCACGGACCTAGCGACGGAGGCTCACAGGGCCGCGTCGCGTTGCCAGCAGCGAATGGCTACACCGGCGGCGGGATGCTGGCACGAACTATCGGGTACGGCTGACCTCCTTGTCCGCAGCTGCTGGCCGGGCAACACTGCAGGTGACGATGCTGGGTAGCTGCGGCGGACTGGAGCCGGTGGTGAGAACGAGGCCAGGAACCGGACCTTGGTGGCGGGTGATCGCTGGGCGGGTCTTTCACGCCGGGACGTCCGCGGCCAGGACCGGCACTGGGGGGTAGCGATGAGCGCCCGGACTGCCCGGTGGGTGGCCGGCTGGATTGCGGCGGGGTCGGTCGCGCTGATAGCGGGCAGCTTGCTCCTGGCGTACCTGGACCGGCAGCTGCTCTCACCGGCCATGACGACCTGGGACTTCTCCGATGTTCTCAACGGCCTGTCAGTGCTGGCCATCCCGGTCATCGGCTTCGTCCTTGCATCCCGGCGGCCTGGCAACCGCATTGGCTGGCTGTTCCTGGCGGCCGGCCTGGCGTCGGGCGTGAATGGATTCTCACGGTCGTATGGGCTGCGTGCCCTGCTCGCGGCGCCGGGGTCCCTGCCGGCGGGCCGGGCGGCCATGTGGCTGTCCAGCTGGACCATTGGGGTCCCCATCGGCGCCTTCGCGTTCCTGCTGCTGCTTTTCCCGACCGGACAGCTGCGCTCACCGCGGTGGCGCCTGGCCGCGTGGTTTGTGGGCGGTGTTTTCGCCCTGTGGGTCGTGGCTGTGCTGGTGGGAGCCACCCGCGTCTGGTCGCACCCGTTCAGCGGCTCGGTCACCCGGGCGCTCCCCCCGCCGGTGGTGACCGCGCTGGCCGTTCTTGGTCCCGCTGCGCTGGTGACCAGCGTCGCGGCGGTGGTGGTGAGGTTCGTCCGGTCGGTGGGTGAGGAGCGGCTGCAGCTGAAGTGGTTCGCGGCAGCGGCGGTCGTCGCGGTCGTCGCGTTCATCACGTCGGTCATGACGAGCTCGGTGATCGCGAACGTGCTCAACAGCCTGGCGTTCCTGTGCCTGTACGCCGCCATCGCCATCGCGGTGCTGAAGTACCGGCTGTACGAGATCGACATCGTGATCAGCAAGGCCGTGCTCTACGGCTCGCTGGCGGTGTTCATCACCGCCGTCTACGCCGCCCTGGTGGCCGGGATAGGAACGCTGGTGGGCAACCGGCACAGCGTGCTGCTGGCGGCGCTGGCGGCGGCGGTGGTGGCGGTCGCGTTCCAGCCGGTACGCCAGTGGGCCGGGCGGCTGGCGAACCGGGTCGTGTACGGCCGCCGGGCCACCCCCTACCAGGTGCTGTCGGACTTCGCCAGGCGCATCGGCGGCACCTACGCGGCCGGGGATGTGCTGCCGCAGATGGCGCACATCGTGGCGGCCGGCACCGGCGCCGAGCGGGTCGTGGTGTGGCTGCGGGTAGGCGACGAACTCCGCCCTGGGGCCTCGTCGGACGGCGGCCCACCCGCAACTCCCTTGCCTGTTACCGGACACGAGCTGCCGACGCTGCCGGAAGCCGACCTGAACGTGCCGGTGGTGAGTCAAGGTGAGCTGCTGGGCGCGATCTCAGTCACGATGCCCAGGGATGAGCCGCTCCGCCCGGCCGGGCGGCAACTGGTGACCGATGCGGCGTCGCAGGCCGGGCTGGTCCTGGCCAACGCCGGGCTGATCGAGGACCTGCGGGCCTCCCGGCAGCGGCTGATCACCGCCCAGGACGAGGCGCGGCGGCGGCTGGAGCGCAACCTTCATGACGGCGCCCAGCAGGATCTTGTGGCTCTGTCCATCAAGGCCCAGCTTGCCGACGTCACGATTGACGAGGACCCGGCCCAAGCCAAGCAGCTCCTCGGCGAGATCAAGGCAGACGCCGCGGGCGCGCTGGAGAACCTGCGCGACCTCGCTCGCGGGATCTACCCGCCGCTGCTGGCCGACCTGGGCCTGGCTGTCGCGCTCAACGCCCAGGCGGCCAAGTCCCCACTGCCGGTGACGGTCGAGGCCGACGCGATCGGGCGGTTCGGCCAGGACACCGAGGCCGCGGTGTATTTCTGCTGTCTGGAAGCGCTGCAGAACACCGCCAAATACGCTCACGCCACCCAGGCCCGGGTCTGCCTGCAAGCGCAGAACGGGTCCCTGCGCTTCACCGTCTCTGACGACGGGACGGGCTATGACGCCCGGCACGTCCCGATGGGCTCGGGCCTGCGGAACATGGCCGACCGGCTCGCCGCCCTCGGCGGGCGACTCGAAGTCCGGTCTGCTCCCGCCCATGGCACCACCATCACCGGGCACCTTCCCTCCTTGTGACAGGGCTCAGGTTCCTGAGGCATGCAAAGCCCTCCAGAAGACCTGGTGCCCGGGCGTCTGGGCACGGCGCTGGCCAACGGCTGGCACCTTCGTGCCGCGTCCATGGAGTACGTGCCCGAGGGCGGGGGGTTGTTCGACGCTGGGGCCGCCCGGCCGAGGCTTCAAATATCCGTCACCTGACCGATGTCTCCGCATGCAACTTGCAGCAGTATTTGTCATGCAATCCAGCGCCAGCAGGTGACCGGATCTGTTGGCCCAGGTCAGCGGGCCAAGATTAGTCATCTGGGTGGTAGCGGCGGAGAAAGGCGGTCCTGTTGGACGTCGTCCGGCTGCGGGAGAGCTTCGCCCGTGTGGCGATGCACGGTGATGAGCTACCGCTGTTCTTCTACTCCGACCTGTTCATCAGGCATCCCGAGGTGCGGGAGATGTTCCCGGTCTCGATGGCGGCGCAGCGCGGGAACTTCGTCGATGCCCTGATGAAGATCGTGTCCCAGGTAGACAGGGTGGACGATCTGACTGCGTTCCTGCAGGGGCTGGGCCGTGATCATCGCAGGTTCGGTGCTGTCGCCGGGCACTACGAGGCGGTGGGCGCCAGCCTGTTAGCGACCCTGGAGCACTTTTCCGGGCCGGCCTGGACGCCGGAGCTGGCCGCCGATTGGCAGGCGGCCTACGGCCTCGTCGGATCGATCATGACCGAGGCGGCATCCGCTGACGAGCAGCAGCGGCCAGCGTGCTGGCAGGGCACGGTGGTAGCCCACGAGCGCCGGTCGTTCGATGTCTCGGTGCTGACGGTCCGGCCGGAGCCGCGGATGGACTACCTGCCTGGCCAGTCCGTGGCGATCGAGTGCCCGAGCCGGCCGCGGCTGTGGCGCTACTACTCCATGGCGAACGCGCCGCGCCCGGACGGCCTGCTTGAGTTCCACATCCGGCTGATCGACGGCGGCGCGGTGAGCATGGCGCTTACCAGCAGCACCATCACTGACACCGAGCTCAGGCTGGGAGCTCCTATCGGTGTCCTGACGCTGAGCCAGCCCCCCTCCGGCCGGGACCTGCTGCTGATGGCGGGCAGCACTGGGCTGGCCCCGCTGAAGGCCATCCTGGAGCAGGCAGCGGCCCTGCCGCAGCCACCGAAGGCGCACCTGTTCTTCGGCGCGCGGAATGCTGACGGGCTGTATGACCTGGACAGCCTGGAGAAGATGGCCGCCCAGCACCCGTGGCTGACCGTCACGCCAGCCGTGTCCGCCGACCCCAGGTTCACCGGCGAGACCGGCAGCCTCCCGGAAGTGGTGGCCCGGCACGGCGACTGGTCGCGGCACGAGGCCTACCTGGCCGGCCCGACCGAGATGGTCCAGGAAGCCGTCACCCGGCTGACTTCGGCAGGCATGGCGAAAGACCACATACACATCGAGGATTTCGGCTGGAGCGAGCCTTGACCACAGCATGGTTCGACGAACAGGACCGGGCGGAGCAGGACCGGCTGGAGCAGAGCCGGGTGGAGCGAGCCCTGAGTACGGCATGGTTCGACGAACAGGACCGGCTGACTCCCGAGGACCTGCAGACCGCGACGTTCCCGCTGACGCGGCTGGGGCGGCGCGGTTACGAGGAGGAGCCGGTCAGAGGGTTCCTGCGGATGGTGCACGCCGAGTTCGTGCGCCTGGTGAACGAGCGGACGTCGCTGTGGCAGGAAGTCCAGCAGCTGCGCCGGCGCGTTCTCGCCGGAGATACCGACGGCGATCCGCAGGCGGTGCTGTTCGGCCAGGCAGATGCGCACATCCACGCGGTGCGGATCCTGTCAACCGCGCAGACGACCGCGGACCGGTACGTGGCCGACGCCCAGGCGTACAGCAGCCGGGTGACCGAGGAGGCCAGGCTGCGCCGCGATCACATCATGCAAGAGGCCCAGCAGCACTCGGACATGCTCCTGGAAGATGCCCACGCCAGGGCCCGCGAGGCGGCGGTCTCCGCGCTGAACCTCCCGGCGTCGCCGCAGACCGACCGCGAGCAGCAGGCCGCGCGGGCAGAGCTCGCGTATCTGCGCACCTACAGCGACGTCTACCGGGCACACCTGCGCGCCTACACCGAGGGCGTCCTGCGCAGCATCGATGAGTGGGAGCGCAAGGAAGCGGCCTCGGTCAAGGAAGTGGGACAAGGGCACGCCAGCCACCAGAGCAACGGCCGCTGATGCGGCGGGCCGGCTCAGCATTCCGCGGCCGCGCCCGGCTGGCGGTCGTGGTGGCATGCCAGCTTCAGCCGGGCGGGCACCGGATGGCGGTAGAAGTTCGGCGTCTGGTCGAAATCCTGGTAATAGCGGTGAAAGACCGGGGTCGCGGACGACGCGGCAGGCGGCACGATCCAGGTCCAGTCCGCCGGGCAGGCCCGGCCGTGCCGCTCCTCCCGCTCCATGTGCCGGAGAAAGCGGACCGACTCGGTGTGATGATCGGAGATCGTTACCCCCGCGGCGCCGAACGAATGCAGGACCGCCAGGTTGAGCTCGGTCATCGCCTTGTCCTTCCACAGGGTCCGGTCGCTGGCCGTGGACAGGCCCATGTGCCGGGCGATCACCGGCAGCTGGTCGTAACGGCAGGTGTCGCCGAGGTCGCGCGACCCGATCTCCGTGCACATGTACCAGCCGTTGAACGGCGCGGCGGGATAACAGACACCGCCGATGTCCAGGTACATGTCGCTGATCACCGGCACCGCATACCACCGCAGCCCGAGGTCGGCGAACCAGCCGAACTCCGGATGCCCGATGGCTACCTCGAGTACCGCGCCGGCGGGCAGTTCGTGCAGCGTCGTGACGAGCGAGCCGGCCTCCTGCACGAGCAGCGGCAGGATGTCGAACCGGCCAGGCGGGCGGCCGCCGGGCCAGCCGAGCTCGCCCGCCAGGCCGGTGATGCCCACGCTCGACGGGTCCCCGGTGACGGTGCCGCCGGCGGCCTGGTAGCCCGCATACCGGACCAGTTGCGAGTTGAAGATCCGCGGCCCTGGCCGGCCCGGGGCATCCGGCGCGAACACGGTGATCACTGGCCGGATCCGGCCGCCGTTCGTCGCCTCGCGCAGGTGGGCGACCGACTCTGCCGCGATGTCCGGTGCCGCGGTGACCTCTCGGCGGTCGCGCACCCGCAGGCTCTGCCAGTACAGCCGTCCGATGCACCGGGAGCTGTTCCGCCAGGCGACGCGTGCGCCGAACTCCAGCTCGGCGGGGGTGTGCCGGTAGGTGCCCGTGGTCTCGATCTGGCGGCGGACGTGCGAGAGCCGCCGGTCGGGCGGCCCCGCGCGGTTCTCGCTGTGGAACAGGGTGACGAACCGCTCGGCGCTCACCAGCAGGCTGTCAAGGGCGGACGGCTCATCGCCCGCCAGGGGCTGCCCGCCGGGGAGCATGCCCAGATCGGCGGCGAAGCCGGCCTCCATGTCGCCCGGCGCCACCGGGCAGGCCTGGAAAGACGGGAACACAGAGGATTGCTCGCCCGGCTCCAGGCCGTAGTGCTGGCCGGGATCAGAAACGCGCCAGTGAGAATCCTGAGGGATTCGGTCTTGGTCCGGACCCACGGAGACCTCCCCGGTAGCCCTGAGCGTTCTGCCGCGCCCCCGGGGGTGGGCCGCCAGTGGCTGCCGCTGCCCGGGACTGCAGCAACATCGTCTGCTACCAGGCTGGACGCCCCGCTTGCACTCGCCTTGACGGCTGCCTTGCACCCCAGGTCAAGACGCCAGCCGGCCAGGTCAGGACGCCGACGGGGGCACCAGCGGTGGCGCGCCGGGCTAGGAGACGCAGAGGCCGAAGGCGGGATCCATGGTCTCCATGCGTATGCGCACCGACTCTGCCTCCGGCACGCCGAGCCGTTCGAAGATGTCCAGCGCCTGCCTGAACACGATCCGCGCCGCATCGGGCTGCCGCCGCGTGCTGAGCGTCGATTCCGCGATCCCTTCGAGGATCTTGCCTTCCTCGTACGGGTCGCCGATCTCCCGGGCCAGCCTGAGAGCGGTCTGGTAGTGCTCAAGCGCTTCGCCGTAGCGGCCCGATCCGCGATGTATGTCGGCGATCCTGCCCAGCGCGATCAGCTGCTGGGACAAGTTCCCGATCTCCTCCGCGATCAGCCGCGCCTTCTGGTGATGGATAAGCGCCTCGTCGTGGCATGCCGCGCTCTGGTAGATGGCACCGATGTCATTGAGCACGTCGGCTTCGTCCGGCCGGTCGCCGATGTCGCGGTAGATCGCGAGCGCCCGCCGGCAGGCAGCGAGTCCTTCCTCGTAGCTGCCCTTGTAATGATGGACGGTGCCAATGTTCTGGTGGACGATCGCCTCGCTCTGCGCCACGCCCAGCTCGCGGAATATCTGCAGGGACTTCTGGTAGGCGTCGAGCGCGTCGCGGTGGTAGCCGTTGTACAGGTGCACCCTGCCGAGGTTGTTGAGTGCCTTCGCCTCCCCGCGCCGGTCGCCGACGTCCCGGTAGAGCGACAGCGCGTCACGCAGGTGAGCACTTGCCTCGCGGTAGCGTCCCAGATGCCAGCAGGCGATCCCGGAGTGGGTCAGCGCGTCGGCCACGCCACGCGAATCCGCGGCGGCGCGGTACAGGATCCGCGCCTCATGGAAATAGGCGAGCGCCTCCCGGGAGCGGGCCGTGCGCTGATAGGCCAGGCCTATCTGGTCGAGGGCCTCGGCCTCGCCTGCCCGGTCCGCCAGCGACCGGTAGATCGCCGCTGCCTCCTCGGCCAGGGGAAGCGCCGCCTCGTGCCGCCCGGTCTGCTGCCACACCGCGCTGAGCGCCAGCGACGCCTGCCCGATCCTGGCCGGATCAGCGAGATCACGGCATGCCTGCAGGGCAAGGGCGTGAGCCGCGATCGCCTCGTCCCAGTACGCCTTGATTTCCACGAAGTCGGCCAGCAGGTAGATGAGGTCGGCGCACTTCTGCTTCCATTCGTGGCCGCCCGCATAGCGTGCGGCCTGCAGGATGTTGCGCCATTCCGACTCCAGCCAGGCTGCCGCATCCTCCTGCGTGCCCACGGCCGGGCTGGCGGCTGGCAGCTGGCTGACCTGAATGGGCATCCGGCGCCGGAACGGATGAAGGACACGGTCGGCGCGGTCGGCTGTGTGCAGGTAGTAGTCAAGCAGCCTGCTCACGGCCTGCCGCTGCTCGGCCCCGGGGTCATCACGCGCGGCACGCATGGCCGCATAGCCGCGGATGAGGTCGTGGAAGCGGAACTGGCCGCCGGAAGCCCGTGCAAGCAGATGGCAATCGAGCAGGGTGACCAGGGCTTTCTCCGCCTCGGCGAGAGTGCAGCCGCCCAGCGCGGCCGCGGCCTGCAGGCTCAGGCGAGCGCACGGGCTGACGCCCAGCCGCCGGAAGAACCGCTGATGGTCGGGTTCCAGCGCACCGTAGGACAGGTCGAAGGCGGCTATCACTTCCGGGCTCGCCGCGCCGCTGCCACCCAGCAGCACCGGGGACTGCGACAGTTCCTCGATCAGGCCATCCAGGCTCAGCCGCCGGTCCTGCGCGATCCGGCCGGCCGTGAGCTGGATCGCGAGCGGCAGCCGTCCGCACAGTCCCACGGCCGCTGCGGCCTGATCCGCGTCCCCTGCCCTGCCTTCGCCAGCGAGCTGCCGGAACAGCGTGATGGCGTCGTCGACGGACAGCACGTCGAGGGTCAGCGTGCGGGCGCCCCAGGAGTCGGGAAGCCTGCGCCGGGTGGTGATCAGGATCAGGCACCGGCCCGTCACCGGCAGGAGCGGGCGGATCTGGTCATGCCCGGCGGCGTCGTCGAGGATCACCACGGCGCGGCGGCGGCTGAGCTCGGCACGCCACAGCGCGGCGCGCTCACCAATGGTGTCCGGTATCTGCGCGGCCGGCACAGACAGCATCTGGAGCAGGCGGTGCAGCGCCTCGGCCGGGTCGAGCGAAGGGCTGCCAGGATCATGGGAGTGAAGGTTGAGGTAGAGCGCCCCGTCTGGGTACTGCCCGGCTACCAGGCGGGCCGCCCGGACCGCCAGCGCGGTCTTCCCCACGCCCGGCATGCCCTCGATGATGGCGATCCCGGGGACGCCGTCCTCTCCGGTGAGCAGCTTGAGCTCGTCGCCGCGGCCCACGAATTCCACCGTCTCGGGCGGCAGCGTGTCTGGCGGTGCCGCCCGGCCCGGGCGCTGGCCGGCGGGCCTGACGGCCAGCCCGGGGTCACGGCCCAGGATGCGCTGATGGAGTTCGGACAGCACCGGCCCCGGCTCTGCGCCCTGCTCATCAACCAGCCGGCGGCGGGTATCCCGGTAGAGCCTCAGCGCGTCGCCGGGCCTGCCGCTCCAGTAGAGAGCGGTCATCTGGTGGGCGACCAGCGTTTCATCCAGCGGGTACTGGGCCAGCAGATGGCCCAGCTCACCTAGTAGGTCGGCGTGGCGGCCAAGCTCCAGCTCACAACCGACACGCTCAAGGATGGCAGCCCGGCGCTCCTCTTCGAGACCATCCCGCATCCGCGATATCCAGTCACCGCCGATCCCGGCCAGCGCCTGGCCCCGCCAGAGCCCGTCCGCCTCGCGCAGCAGCTCAGCCGCGTGATCATGGTCGCCGCTTGCGGCCAGGGCATCTGCCTGGCGGCGCAGCCGGCGGAACTGATGAACGTCGACCGCCTCGGGGTCGATCTCGAGCAGGTAGCCCCGCTCACGTCCCACCAGCTGCACGCCGTCGCCCACGGCCCGCCGGAGTGATGCCCGGAGCCTGGCGATGTAGACCGACAGGCTCTCCCTGGCCTTTGGTGGAGGCCGCGTATCCCACAGCCTGTCGATGAGGGTGTCAACTGGCACTATCGTGCGCGGTGCCAGCAGGAGCATGGCCAGGACACATCGCGCCCTGGCCGACCCAAGGTCCTGTCGCTGTCCAGCCGACCAGAGCTCAATCGGCCCGAGTGCCCGGAATTCCATGATCGCCTTGCATCTTTTGCCGCTCAGGGACGGGTCGAAGCGGAGCATTCCGTCGCGTTAATACCCGTTATGGGCAGATCACACCCGCATCCTGAGAGAATAAGCGAAACACGAAAGGGACCACGCCCCTGCCGCTGGCATGCGGCGCAACTTTCACCGCAATTTCATTGCAATGGCCAGCCGGCGGCCTGCGCGGCCACGCTAAAAAGCGCACCCGCAATGTGACGGT
>Ga0335080_10002145_pt1 | contig 19595 bp, 12 predicted proteins | sample Lox_Sample_34_FD_206720 | JGI IMG/M metagenome (GOLD analysis project Ga0335080, IMG submission 206720) | Soil microbial communities from Loxahatchee National Wildlife Refuge, Florida, United States - Lox_Sample_3.4 | ecosystem: Environmental > Terrestrial > Soil > Wetlands | place: USA...
CCGATGGGCTGGTCTTCGAACCATTCGGCCCGGCTGACCGACATCGGCTGTACCCGGCCTTCCGGTTGGCTCCAGAAATCGGCCACCGGCCAGTATAGCAGCACGTCGTTGTCGGGTTTGCCGGATTGCAACACGGCTTGGCAACGCGCGACGTATTCGTTGAGCGCCGGCACGTCGTGCCAGATGGAATTGCGCGGGTTCATTTCCGTCGAGGCGTAAAACAGCCAGCCCGGCCATGGCGCGTCGTCCGGCGAGTAGCACGCGCCGTGGTAATAAATGTGGTTCACGCCGGCCAGGAACATGTCGTCGGCGAGATATTTCAACTCGGCGAGCGTCTCGGTGAAATGTTCCTCCAGCCAGGTGCCGGTCTCCGCGCCGGTGAGCTGGCGGCCTTGGGTGTGCGCAGCCGAGGAGGCGAATTTGGAAACCAGAATGCTGCGGTCGTTGTGGAACATCTCGGTTTCCGGTACGTCGGCCTCGCCGTAGAGGTCCAACCAGTTGCCCGGCGTGCCGTGCGCCTGGTAAATAGTCTGGAATCCGTTTTTGTGCGCCCAGTCAATCCACGCCGGCTCGGATTGTTCCACCATGATGTCGGAAAGCGTCCGGCGATAATCGTATTTCACCCGGGCGATATGGTCGGTTTGTGGCTGGGACGCCCCCGTCACAGAGTTTGGCGACGAGGCGTCGCCGCCACCAAAGAGCGCCGGCAGTTCAGTCTGCAATTTATAGCCGCGCAGCTTTTCAAATTGCGCGAAAAAATCCGGCGACCAATCGGTGCGGTATTCGTAAGAATCCTGAAAGACAGCTTGCGGTTTCGGGCCGTGATATTCGGCAAATGCCGCGTCAAACCACTTCAGCCAGTTCGTCATAGCCTGGGGATAGGCCGGGTTCAGCATCCAGCCTTCGCCGCCCGGCGCGGCGCGCTTGACCTTCTGGCCGGACGGCTTTTGGGAAATGGCATACACCGTCCAATGTGGCTGCGACGCCCCCGTCGCAAAACCGGGCGACGAGGCGTCGCCGCTACCTTGCGGCGCGGTCCAATCCACAGTGCCGTCAGCGGAAATTTTGTCGGTAAGCTCGATGGATTTTCCATCCGGCCCGAATGCGACCAGCGCCCGGGTCGCATCGCGATTGAATTTGCCTTCCAATTTCTGGCCCGTCGTCACGTTGAGAAGTCTCACCACAACAGTGGCGTTGGCGTCCTGGTCGCTGACGGTCGGTCCGCCGAAGCACCAGCCGGAGCCGAGGGTCATGTCCACGCCCATGTCGAGGCGCTGCGCCTCGTCCACGGTGTAACCCATCATGTCCAGCCACGCCGGCGTCAGGTACGGGATGTCGCGCGCTTCGGCGCCTTTTGTGCCGTAAATGGTCGTGATCTGAACTCCGCCGAGGCCGGCGTCGTGAAAGCGTTGCAGTTCGTGGGTGAGGTTCGTTTTGTCCACCGCGCTGCCGTGCCACCACCACCACACCCACGGTTTCGTTTGGGACGTAATCGGCGGCCAGCCCAGCGGGTCGTCGGCCGCCAAGGCCGAAGTGACGGTTCCCGCGAAAGAGAGAATTGAAAATGCACTAATCAGGCAGAATTTTCCGGCAGAGCTCATGGATGCATCAGAATTGATTTTACTGGCGCACCCATCAGGAGTTGAACCTGAAACCTTCTGATCCGTAGTCAGACGCTCTATCCAATTGAGCTATGGGTGCCCCACGGGTTGGAGAAGTTACGACCACCATCCGGCCCGCGCAAGAAATTTTGCCGGAGGAATGGCTACCCAAGCAAAATTAAGACAACCTGTGACCACCAAAGCCGGGAGATCGATGCGGCAAGCATTCTACCTTTAAAGTCAGCGCCACCTCACCCCGACCTCACCGCATATTTCTAGTTTGTACCCGACGACCCTCACCCGGCCCCGCTCGGGCGGGACCACCCTCTCCCGCTCCTGCGGGCGAGGGACAACGCTTCCGCCTTCGCCAAGGCTAGGGCAGACAAGTCGCGGCGGAGAGGGAGGAGAAAAGGCGCGGTCGCGTCCAGCCTTCTCCAAACTGCGGATCGGGATGCGATTATGGCCCCAGCGGCTTGATCGCTTGAACCCGATAAACTCGCACGGGCGCATTTGTGTCGGTGAAACCGTCCACGGTGGACGACCCGGCCGCTGGCGAAATTAGCCCCAAACCGCTGTCCACCCAGTTGGTCGTCGCCAGATCGAGGTTTTTCTCAATGTAATAAAATCGCGTCGGCACGCTGTTCCAGGTGAGGCTCGCGGTGGTTCCACCCGGCGCGAAGCTCTCGGCCGTGATGCGCAAAACGCTGTTAACATCGTTCGGGTCGGTGCCGGCCTGGTATTCCTGCGCATTGGACATGCCGTCGTGGTCCGGGTCGGCATTGGCGTCGATGTTGGTCATGCCGAAGAAAGTCAGCAGCCAGGGGACGGGTAGTCCATCGGGCGCGAGCTGGCCAGGCCAGAGCGAGTCGGTCTGCACATAAGCGACGGCATTGCTCAGGGAAATCCAGCCGCAGTTCGCGCTCCAGACATAGCCACTCAAGATGCCGGTGCGCAAATCCACCTTCGGCGCGCCGGTGTTTTCGAAGTTAATCCAGCCAATATTTGCGCCGTAAGCGTAGCCGCGCAAGTTGCCGAGGCCATCCTGATTAATGCCGAAATCGGCGGCGGAATTGTTCTGGTATTGAATGCCGTTGACGGGGCTGCCGCTGCCAAGGTTGATCCAGCCGACGTTGGCGGCGTAGAGATGACCCATGCAGTAGAAATCGCCAATGACGGCGCCGTTGGCGCCATCGGCGTAGGCGTTCACCCAGCCGATGTTCGCGCCCCAAGCGTATTTATTGACGGGATCGATGGTCGTGCCGGCCAAACAAGGCGCGAGGCCGGAAAGCACGCAGGCAACGGCCATGGGGATAAGTCGGTGTCCTTTCATAGTTTTTGGTTCAGTTAATTAAAACGAGAGGTTCGCCCAGGGGTTTGCGTTGGTGATGATCCCGGAGACGGTGTTGGTGATGAGCGGGCCGATGATCTGGGAACTGTTGAAGAGGTAGTTGTTCCCCGCGTTCCCGAACACACTGTTTTTGATGATGATATTTCCAGAATAGTTGATGGTGTCGACACTGATGCCTGCGTAGCTGCCACCGTAAACGATATTGTCTTCGACCCGGTTGTCCGGGCCTTCGAGCCTGATGCCCGAGTAACCGGCAAGGGCGCTGGTGTTGTTGTTCTGGCAATTGTTGCCAATGACGAGGCAACCCTGCCCGGCGACCTGGATGCCGCTCCAGAAGTTGTTCTGCACCCAACAGCCGGAGACGATCCCCCCTGATACTTCAATGCCATAGTTTCCATTGTATCCCGACCAGCAGTTCCGCACCACGCCGCCGCCGTTGAGTTCGATACCGCTGTTAATATTGTATGCGGCAGTACAGTCGGTTATTTCCCCACCGCCGACTGAAATGCCAATGGCTGCATTGCTAGAGCAAAGGCAGTTCTTCACCGTTGCCGCCGAATCAAACAGAATTCCATCAGTGGCACTGCCAAAGATTGTGAGTCCGTCCAAAACGACATTGAGCGAATTGCCTCCGGTTTCATGGACGCCCATCCTCCAACCATTCATCAAGCCATTGCGGACCGTAATGTTGGTGAGTGAGTTAGCAAGCCCCACTGCATATTGCGCTCCGGGTACGCCCAGCAGGGCGAATCCGTTCAAATCCAGCGTGACGTTGTTGTTGGAAATGATGATGCCGCTCAGGCCGCTTGTGCCGATCAGGTTCGTCGTCACGTAATAGGAACCGGGGTTGGTTATGGTGAACGGCACGGAGGAAATGGGTGTGCGGGGCTCGATTTGCGCGAGCGACTTCATCGCCGGGGCGGGCGCGCCGGGCGGCGTGAGGCTGCCTTGGGCGAAACCGGAAGCGAGTGGGGCGAGGATTAAGAGTAATGTCAGAATTGTTTTCATGATAAATGCAGGTTGAAGGTCAGTGCGAAAGGTTTCCCCACGGGCTGGAATTGGTCGCGGCGCTGCCGACCGGACCGAGGTCATTATTGGTGCCAATGCTGCTGAAATTATTGGCGCCACTGCCGCTGACCGTGTTTCGAATGATGACGTTGTTGGTGTACTGCGGCCCGGCTACCTGTATGCCCGCCACCACGCTGGCGGCAACCTGGTTGTCCTCGATGCGGTTGTTGTTGCCGCTGATGAAAATGCCCGAGTTGTTGGAATAACAATTGTTGCCGCTGATCCGGCAGCCGTTCCCTTGCACGGAAATACCGGACGACGGATTGCCCAGCACGTTGCAACCGGAAACCGTGCTGTTCTCAAAGAGCGAAATGCCGCCACTGCTATTGAAGGCCGCCTGACAATCGCGCACCAGACAACTGCCGTAGGCAATAATGCCGATGGAATTGTCGCGCGCCACGCAGCCGGAAATGAGTCCCCCGTAACTGGCAATCCCGGTGCCATTGTTTTGGGAAAGACAATCGCGAATGATGTTGGGACCCTGGGAAATGATGCCAAAGCCGCTGTTGCCGGAAACCGTGAGACGTTCAAAAACCAGGTTGCGCGGCGCGCCGGTGAAATATGCGTTCACGCCGCCGTTGCCCCAGCCGCCGATGGTGCCATTGCGCACTGTGATATTAGTGTAGCTGCCGGAGATAAAGACACACTCGGCAGAACCCGGCACGCCCAATAACGCAAAACCATTCAAGTCGAGCGTGACGTTGCCACTGGAGATGGTGACCCCCTTGCTGCTGCCGCCCAGGCCGGTGAGATTCGTGGTCACATAATACGAGCCGCCGCTGCTGATGGTGTACGGCAACGACGAAATCGGCGTGCGCGGCTCGATCTGGTCAAGCGACTTCATCGTCGGCGCCGGCGCGCCGGGCGGCGTAAGGCTGCCCTGGGCGAAGAGAGTTGAGGAATGAGGGTTGAGGGTTGATAGCACGAGGGGAAGCAAAGTCCTGGAACGAATTGAGAAGATGGCTTTCACGATGGCATTCACGTTGTCGTTCAATAAGAGAAGTTCGCCCACGGATCCGTGCTGGTGAACGCCGTTCCCCCACCGACCTGTTCCGCGTCGTTGTTGCCGGCGGCAGTGATGTAATTGTTGACGCTGTTCCCCGAAACGCTGTTGCGGGTAATGAGGCTCAACGTCGAGTCCACTTTAATCCCGCCGCCCGCGTTGATAGTGACGTTATTGTTGTCGATACGATTGCGTTGGCCAGTGGTGTGAATGCCCGCTCCGCCGTTGTTGCCGGAAACGTTGGACACGACGGCACATTCGCTCGCGGCGCGGATGCCATCGCCGCCGTTACCCTCCGTGACGCAACTCTCGATCAGCACGCGCTGATTGGCCTGAATGCCGATGGTGCCGCTGCCCGGGTTGGCCGAAACCGTGCACCGGATGACCGAACTGCCGTTGCCGACGGAAATTCCAGCGCCGTTCGTTCCCGTTTGGATGGTGACGGCGCAATCTGACACGGTGCAACCCGCGCTCGCACTGATCCCAACGGCATTGGGCCCGCTGTTTTGACTGGCCGAGCAATGGGAAACGGTGGAGCCGGTTCCAGCCACAATTCCAAAGCAGTTGGTGTTGCTGATGCCGTTGAAGTCCGCCGCACAGTTCACGACCACCGATCCCTGGTTGGCCGAAATGCCGGCGAGGAAAGGTCCGGCGTTAGCGTTAGTATACGCGAGGCAGTCGCGAATGACGGCGTTCTCCCCGCCATAGATGCCGTTGCCGCCGTTCCCCAAAGCCAGAACGTTTTCCAGGAGCAAATTCCGTCCGAAGCTCAAGTCGATGCCGCTCGAAGTCCAGTTGCGAACCGAGCCATTGCGAATCGTGAGGTTCTGCCGGTGAATGGAGGTGATTATCCGGATGCCCACGCCGCCCAACCCGGCGCCGTTCAGTTCAAAACCGCAGAGGTCAATCGTCACCCCGTCGGCGGCAATCTGGATGCCGTTCTTCGGGGAGGTCGCGATGAAATTCGTCGTCAGATAATATGATCCCGGGTTCGTGATGATGAAGCTGTCGTTCGCGCCGCCCGGCGTCGTGCCCGCACTGATCGGAATACGCGGCTCGATCTGGTCGAGGGACTTCATCGTCGGCGCGGGCGCGCCGGGCGGCGCGAGCGTGCCCTGGGCGGAGACGGTTGAGAATTGAGGGTCGAGAGTTGAGAGCAGGACAGAAAGCGCGAGGCTGGTGGGAATCAGACTGGTGGTTTTCATAAGAGTTTGGCTGAAATTTAATGCGAGATGTTTCCCCACGGACTGGTATTCGTCGCCGCGTTGCCGATGGGACCCACGTCGTTGATGCCCGGGAAGACCGAGAAGTTATTGGCTCCATTGCCTGCAACGTTATTTCTCACGATGACGTTGTTGGTGTAGGCGGCGCTACTCACGTTGATGCCGATGACACCGGAGGATGTGACCACGTAGTTGTCAGCGATATAGCTGGCACTGTCGCCGATCACGATGCCGCCGGCAGCGTTCGAGATGCAGGTGTTGCCCGTGATTTGCGAACCTCTGGACCCAGGATCAAGGCGCATGCCTTCGGCGGAATTGGATGACACCAAACTGTCGGCAACCATGGTATATCCGTTCATGTAAATGCCGAACGTGCCGTTGCCGTAAATCCGACAACGGCGCACTTCGTTCCCGACGGAGTTGCAATAGATGCCGTAAAACGAGTTGTATTCCATCACGGAATCCGACACGCGGCTTCGCGTGAGAACCGCGCCGCGGGCGCCATTGTATTCGAGCCGGCAGTCGCGCACGTCGCAGTCGGTAGCGGTGATGCCGTTGCCGCCGTTGGCACGGGCCAGGCAATGGATGATCTGTCCGCCCAGACTGGAAAAGCCGTCCCCGTGATTGTTCAGGGCGAGACAGTCGCGAATCACACTGCCGGCCTCCGTTATGATGCCATGGCTGCCGTTCGTGGAAGTCATGACGTTTTCCAGGACCAGGTTGCGGAACGGGCCGGCGAGATGGGTGTCCACACCCGAGTTGCCCCAGCCGGTAACGGCGCCGTTGCGGACGGTGGCGTTTGTGTAGGCTCCATTGGCAACAATCCCGTTGAACGAACCGGCGACGCCGAACAGCGTAAATCCATTCAAATCCAGCGTCACGTTCCCGCTTGAAATCGAAATGCCGTTCTGTCCGCTCACGCCGGTGAGGTTGGTCGTGACGTAATACGACCCCGCCTTGGTTATGTTGAAGGGAAGAAAGGTGATTGGCGTGCGCGGCTCGATCTGGTCGAGGGACTTCATCGTCGGCGCGGGCGCGCCGGGCGGCGTGAGGCTGCCCTGGGCAAACACGGCCGAGGAATGAAACTCGAGGATAGAGAGCACCAGCCACACCAGGACGGGGAACAGACCGGGTTTGGAACGATTCATTGTTGATGTCCTTTCCTTGAGAACCGGCCAAACATTTTGGCTCGGGCCACGTTTCCAAGCAGGCACGATAATTCATCAAATTAGTCCGTCTTGCAAGCAAAATATGGTCATGAGGCCATGAAGGCAGGCCCAAGAGAAACATCGTGCCGGGAAGTGTTCGCCGGCAATCGTCCAGCCGGGTATTCGCCAGCCAGCTCAAATCCCGGCTGCGGGGAGCCTGCAGAACTCAGTCCTTGATAAGGTTTTGCAACGCCAAAGCCGCTATCGTCACCACCAGCATCAGGCCGCTGGGCATGAATTTCCTGGTTTTCGTTAGTCGCACGGCGAACACCACCAGCAACACGGCCATGAGCACGTTTTCCAGACCAAGCGCAAACCTGCGGTCAAAAATTCCCGGCACCGCCGTGAGCACCAGCAGGGCGGCAAAGACCGCCGACGTGATGAGTGACACTTTGCTTTTCCCCTTGAAAAATCCGATCAATCCGCCGACGAGCAGCAGGACGATGTATATCCAGAGAACCGAATTCGCAAAATTGTGCATCGCGCGCAGGTTGCCTCAATTCGCCAGGGTGTCCAAGCTCAGAATTTCGCCCGGCTCACATTCGGCCACGATCTCAAACGGCCGGCAACACACCTCGCAATCCGTGGTGAACCGCTGAAACGGCACACTCGTGTCAATCACCACCTCGAACATTTGCCCGCAGAAGGGGCATTGAATGCTTTCAGAAACTTCCATCGGGCAATCTAGTCCCAAGCTGCGTGATTGCAACAAGCCTCCGTCCGGAAACTCAAAATGAAATGGGCCGGCTTCAAGCCGGCCCGTGCTAAACGAGAAAATAAGTTTCGCCGGGATGTTACAGTCGTTTCGTCAGTGTGAGCGTGAACGTGTGGCCCTGCGCGCGATTCTCCGCCATGAACTCGTAGTTGTAACGCAGCGAAACGAACAGCATTTGTTTCGGGAAGACCACATTGATTTCCGGCCCGACGGCCGCCACGCGGTTGCGGCTGCCAGCGGGCGCGCCGCTGTTTGAAGTCACCTGTTGCTGGTAATAACCGACGGCTCCCACATCCACCACTTTCGCCAAGGTCTTGCTCACGCCCCATTCCAGCGTGTACGCCTCTCCGGGCGTGATGTGCGTGTCGCGCTGTTCCGTGTTGAACTCATAGCGATTCAACGCGGACACGGCCCACGTTTTTTCCGTGTCAATATACCAGGTGGCACCCGCCGTAAGCATGGGCGTCCAATAGCCCAACCCGGCCCGCGTGGGCGTGCCTGAATCGCCCGTCGGCGTCCAAACACCCACCGCCGCGGCGAGATCGAATTGTTTGGGATGCCACGAAAGCGTGGATTCGGCAAAGAAGTCGCCGATGCCGAACGTGCCGTGGTCGTAACCGGGGACCGTCAGGCGCTGGTAAAGGAGCGGGAGCAAAGCGTCAACCCCGACATAACCGCCGAGAAATTTCGTGTCGGTGATCCAGAGTACGCGCGGCACGTTCCCGTAAGTGTAAGCGGTGAAATTGGGTGGGCTGGCGTTGTTGCCGGCCGGGTCATTCGCGCGGGTGGAATAGTAACCGACGTTGTAATCGCGCACATACCAGCCGGGCGGTGGCAGCGAGGCGCCTTTGATGCCTTCTACACCGGGCACGTAATGCGCTGAAGGTTGGGCGGAAAGCAAGCCGGGCACTACGACGAGGACGGCTGCCAGAGTGAAACGGATGATGCGGGTTTTCATACGGTTAGATTTATAATTTACGATTTTTAATTTTTGATTTGAAAAAAAGTAAGTGTGGATTGATGCAGCGGATGGAAAGCAAAAAGGGCGGCGGCTTCGTCACTCATCAATCGTAAATCATAAACGCTGTCAGGCGTCTTGCAGTTTGCCGGTCAGGTAAGTCTCGTAGGCGCTCAAATCGAGCAGGCCGTGGCCGGAAAGGTTGAAGAGCAGAACGCGTTTCTGGCCGGCTTCGCGGGCCTTCTTCGCTTCTTCGACCACCGCGGCGATAGCGTGTGACGATTCCGGCGCCGGCACGATGCCTTCGCTGCGCGCAAAGAGGACTCCGGCCTCAAAGACTTTTGTCTGGTGGTACGCCTCCGCCTCGATCAACCCCAGCTTGAGGGCGTGGCTGACCATTGGCGACATGCCGTGATAACGCAACCCGCCGGCATGGATCGGCGGCGGCATGAAATCATGTCCCAGCGTGTACATCATGAGCAACGGGGTAGTCATGGCCGTGTCGCCGAAGTCGTAGCGCAATTCGCCCTTGGTCATCGAAGGACAGGCCGATGGTTCGACGGCCACGATGCGATATTTCTTCTTGTCCTTGATTTTTTTGTGAACGAACGGAAAGGCGATTCCGGCGAAATTGCTGCCGCCGCCCGCGCAACCGAAAATCACGTCCGGCTCTTCTCCGGCCATTTCCATCTGCCGGATGGCTTCCTGGCCGATGACGGTCTGGTGCAGGCACACGTGATTCAACACGCTGCCCAGCGAATATTTTGTGTTCGGATGTTTGACCGTGTCCTCGATGGCTTCGCTGATGGCGATGCCGAGGCTGCCCGGACATTTCGGGTCCTGCGTCCGCACTTTGCGTCCGTACTCGGTCAGGTCGCTGGGGCTGGGATGGACGGTGGCGCCCCAGGTGTGCATGAGCATCCGCCGATAAGGTTTCTGCTCGTAGCTGACTTTGACCATGTAAACATTGCACTCGAGGCCAAAGAGTTTGCACGCCAGCGCCAGTGACGAACCCCATTGGCCCGCGCCGGTTTCGGTGGCGAGCCGTTTCGTGCCGGCGACCTTGTTGAAATAAGCCTGCGCCACAGCGGTGTTGGGCTTGTGGCTGCCACCGGGGCTGGCGCCTTCGTATTTGTAATAAATGTGCGCCGGCGTCTGGAGCGCCTTTTCCAGACGCACCGCGCGCAACAAAGGCGTCGGGCGCCAGAGCGCGTAGATATCGCGGACCTCGTCCGGGACCGGTATCCAGCGGTCGGGGCACATTTCCTGTTTAACGAGGTTTTCCGGAAAGATGGCCAGCAACGCCTCAGGCGGGACCGGTTGTTTGGTGCCCGGATGCAGCGGCGGCGGCAGCGGTTCTGGAAAATCCGCCAGCAGATTATACCACTGCTCGGGGATATCCTGCTCACGCAGGGCGAAATTGATTTTTGTGCTCATGAGATCTGATGGTTATGGAAGGATACCTACTCCTGGTCGGCACGCCTGTCACGCAATTATCCGTCAAAAGCCAAAAATGTAATAATTTTAACAAGATAGGTTCATTCAGAACCTTGCAAAGGGCTTTGGATTGAAGGAACAGGCTCTTGACCTCGCCGTAAGCGCGAAATCGGTCTCTGTTTTCCGATTTGCCACTGCCGCCGGATTCAGGGATATTATCCGCCGTTTTTTCACGGGCATTTTATGAAATCCCAGGTCGAAATCTATGACACGACCCTGCGCGACGGTTCGCAGGGCGAAGGCATCAATTTCTCGGTCGCGGACAAGCTCCGCATCGCCGAGCGGCTCGACGCGTTCGGGGTCCATTACATTGAAGGCGGCTGGCCCGGCTCCAACCCGAAGGACATGGAGTTTTTCGCGCAAGCGAGCCGGCGCAAATGGAAGAACGCCCGGATCGCCGCGTTCAGCATGACCCGCCGCAAGGGCGTCGCGGTCGAAAAGGACGAATTGATGCGGCAGATTCTCGAAGCGAAAACGCCGGTCGTCACCATTGTCGGCAAGACCTGGCTGTTACACGTCACCGAAGTCCTGCGCGCCAAGCCGGATGAAAATCTGGCCATGATCGGCGACACCATCCGTTTTTTGAAGGACCACGGCAAGACAGTCATCTATGACGCCGAGCACAGCTTCGACGGGTTCAAAGACGAACCGGGTTACGCCCTGGCCACCTGGCAGGCCGCCGAGAAAGCGGGCGCGGAGTGCATTGCCTTGTGCGATACGAACGGCGGCTGCCTGCCGGAAGAAATCGCGCGCATCACGGCCGTGGCGAAAGGCAAACTCACGACCCGCATCGGCATCCACACGCACAACGACTGCGGTGTAGGCGTCGCCAATGCCCTGGCCGGCATTGAAGCCGGCGCCACCCAGGTGCAGGGCACCATCAACGGCTATGGTGAACGCACGGGCAATTGCAATCTGATCAGCGTCATCCCGTTGTTGCATTTCAAATTGAAAAAGACCGGCGTGCCCGCGAACTCGCTGGCCAAGCTCAAGGAACTTTCCGAGTTTGTGGACGAGATTGCGAATGTCCGCCACGACCCGCGCCAGCCGTGGGTGGGGCAGACGGCGTTTGCGCACAAGGGCGGGATGCACGTGCACGCGATTGACCGTGTGGCGCGCAGCTACGAACACATCGACCCGGCCGCCGTCGGGAATTTCCGCCGCGTGCTCGTCAGTGACATGTCGGGCCGCACGAACATTTTGATGAAGGCGGCCGAACTTGGTTTCAAGCTCAAACCCGACATGCCAGAGGTGAAAGCCATAACGGCCCGGGTCAAGGAACTGGAAGGCCAGGGCTACGAATACGAAGCCGCCGAGGCTTCGCTGGCGTTGCTCATCGGCCAGACGCTCAAGCATCGTGATCCATCGTTCCACGTGGATGCCTATCACGTTTCCATGAGGCGCAACGGCGGCAGTTCTGTCTGCGAAGCCACCGTCAAGGTCCGGGTTGGCGTTCAGCGCGCCCAGACCGTGTCCGACGGCGATGGCCCGGTGAATGCGCTGGACGGCGCGCTGCGGCTGGCACTGGTGAAATTTTTCCCGCAACTCAAGCGCGTAACCCTGACGGACTATAAAGTGCGCATTCTCGACACCGCCACCGGCACGGCGGCGAAGACCCGCGTGCTCATCGAGTCCAGCGACGGCAGGCGCGAATGGGGCACCGTCGGCGTGAGCGAGAACATCATCGAGGCCAGCCTCCAGGCGCTTGTCGATTCCATGGAATACGCGCTGTTGAAGAAATAGGTTTCAACATCGAACATTGAACCTCGAACGTCGAATCATTCTTCGCTCTGTAACCGTTCAGCGTTCAGCGTTGAACGTTCGGAGTTGGGCGTTTGCCTTTTAGTTTATGTCAGATATTCCCAAAGCCTACGAACCGCAGTCCGTCGAGGACAAATGGTACCAATTCTGGCTCGACCACAAATGTTTCGTGGCCGACCCGTCACGCGTGTCGCCCAAACGCGCGGCGTATTCGATCGTCATCCCGCCGCCCAACGTCACCGGCATGCTCACCATGGGCCACGTCCTCAACAACACCATCCAGGATATCCTCGCCCGCAAGGCGCGCATGGATGGCAAGGAAGTCCTCTGGCTGCCCGGCACCGACCACGCCGGCATCGCCACGCAAACCGTCGTCGAGCGCACGCTGAAAAAGTCCGGCGAAATCAAACATCGCGAGGATTTGGGCCGCGAGAAATTTCTCGAACGCGTCTGGCAATGGAAGGAAAAACACGGCGGCATTATCATCCAGCAACTCAAAAAACTAGGCGCGTCGTGCGACTGGACCCGCGAACGGTTCACCATGGACCCGGAATATTCGCGGTGCGTCCAGAAGGTCTTTGTCGAGCTTTACAAAAAAGGCCTCATCTACCGCGGCAAGCGCATGGTCAACTGGGATCCGGCTGCCCGCACCGCCCTCTCCGATGAGGAAGTCGAGATGATCGAAGAGAAAGGTCATCTCTGGCACATCAAATATCCGTTCCTCGAGGACCAGGGCAAACCCAAGGCCGACGAATTCGTAATCGTAGCGACGACACGTCCGGAAACGATGCTCGGCGACGAAGCCGTGGCGGTGAACCCCAAGGACCCGCGTTACACGAAACTGGTCGGGAGAAAGGTTCTGCTCCCGCTGCAAAACAAACCCATTCCGGTCATTGCCGATGAATTGGTGGACCCGAAGTTCGGCACCGGTTGCGTGAAGGTGACGCCCGCACACGACCCCGCCGACTACGAAATGGCCGTGCGGAACAAACTCCCGCTGACGATTGTCATTGGTATGGACGGTCGCATGACCGAAATTGCGGGCAAGGATTTTGCGGGTTTGGACCGGGCCAAGGCGCGTCAGCTCGCGATCGAGAAATTGACCGAGCAGGGATTGCTGCTGAAGACCGAGGATTACGTCCACAACGTCGGTTACAGCCAGCGCAGTCACGTGCCCATTGAGCCGTATCTGAGCGAGCAATGGTTTTTGAAATATCCAAGCGCGGAAAAATCCCGTGCGTGTGTGGAGCAGGAAGGGAGCGCCGAGCACCGCCTCGGCACGGATGTGGAGGACGAAGCGCGCCGAGGCGGAGCTCGGCGCTCCGAAAAGATGCGTTTCCATCCGCAGCGCTGGGCGAAGGTGTATGACCATTGGATGGGCAATATCAAAGACTGGTGCATCAGCCGCCAGCTTTGGTGGGGACATCGGATTCCGGTGTGGAGCAAAGTTTGTCGCAGAGAGGAATTTCACAAGAACGCAATGATGCAAGCGTTCGGTGAGCTCGGTGGCGCAAATTATGGCCCGGGCACGGACATTGCAAAGAGCAAAGGGGATAAAGGAGTTGAGTTCTCTTTCTCCAAAAAACCAGGCGAACTGTCGTTCGTGAACTTGGCGCTGCCAGTTGGCGGACGCAACAAGCTGGTAGTGTTGACGGACTCGCCAGCCGAAGCTCGATGCCTCAACGAACTTGGCTTTGAACAAGACCCCGACGTGCTCGACACCTGGTTCAGTTCCTGGCTCTGGCCGTTTGCGACGATGGGTTGGCCGGAACAAACGCCCACACTCAAGGCGTTTTATCCCACCACCGACCTCGTCACCGGGCCGGACATTATTTTCTTCTGGGTCGCTCGCATGATCATGGCCGGATACGAGTTCATGTCTGACCCGAAGTTCGGGCTCCCAGACGCAATGCCGTTCCGGAACGTCTATTTCACCGGCATCATCCGTGACAAGCAGGGGCGCAAAATGTCCAAGAGCCTCGGCAATTCGCCCGACCCGCTCGATCTCATCGGCAAGTACGGCGCCGACGCGCTCCGGTTCGGCACGATGCGCTGCGCGCCGCTCGGCCAGGACATTTTGTTCGACGAACAGAACGTCGAGCTGGGCCGCAATTTCTGCAACAAGCTCTGGAACGCCTGCCGCTTCCGCCAAATGGTCGGAAGTTCCGATATCCCAATTCAGGGCGAAATTGATCCCAAACTTCTAACATCAGACGACAAATGGATTTTGCTCAAGCTCGACCAAGCCATTCGCGAAATTGACACCGCGTTCGCCGAATACAAATTCAGCGACGCGGCGGCGACGCTTTATCGCTTTTTCTGGAGCGAATATTGCGACTGGTATATCGAGGCAAGCAAGGCGGTTCTCTCCAGTAGCAGCCGAGGTAACGAGATTCAAACTGAAAAGGCAGAAAGTGGCAAACAGAAAGCAGAAATTGATCAGAGCCTCCTCACGTCGGCTGCTACAGAAGCGAGCAAGGCGAACACGCTCGCGGTGATTGACTTTATTCTCAGCCACACGTTGCGGCTGTTCCATCCGTTCCTGCCATTCATCACGGAGGAATTGTGGCACGGGATGGGTTATGCCGAGGACATGCCGGAGAATCAAGGCGGCCGGACCATCATGACGGCGCCCTGGCCCAAGCCACTCGACGATGATTTCAAATCGCATTACGGTCTGGCCGAAGCCGATGCGAAACTCATCGAAGCCCGGAACGAACTGGTCACGGAGGGCCGCAATCTTCGTCGCACGGCGAATATTGCGGCGAACAAGAAAATCAAATTCATCCTCAAGCCGGTGCGTGAACTGGCGGCGCACGACCTCGAGGTGCTCAAATTGTTGCTGAATGCCGGGGCAATTGAAGTAAACGTGAGTTATCAACCGACGAAAAACACCATGACGGTCCGCGTGGCGCTGGGTGATTTATTTCTGCCGCTGGAAGGATTGATTGACGTTGAGGCGGAAAAAGCGCGGCTGAAGAAGGAACTGACAAAAATCGAAGGCGAGATTGCCAAAATCGAACAGAAGCTGGCCAATCCGAACTTCACGCAAAAAGTCCCGCCGAACGTTCTGGCTGAGCATAAGCAGCGTTTGGCCGAATGGCATGGCAAGCGTGACCACGTGAAAGCTGCGCTCGCCGCGTTGGATTGAAATCACCCTCACCCTGACCCTCTCCCGCTCGGCGGGAGAGGGAACAGTAATGCTTTGTTTTCGGTTTCATGAATGCCCGTCCGGCAAATCCCGGATTCATCGCTTCGAGAGAGGCTGTGTGAGATTCTCCCTCGCCCATCCGATGGGAGAAGGGCCGGGGTGAGGGAAATCGTCTCCCCAATTTCTTCCGCGGCGGCATCACGGCCCCAGCCGCACGCGGTAATAACGAGCCTGACCGTTGGCCACAAATCCAGGATCCAGGTAATTTGTCACTATCGCACTCGAACCGGGCACGGAAATCACGGGGCTGGCGTCCGTAAATGCAGAGCCCAGCACCGAGTTTGTCTGCACGACGTAACTCTTGCCTCCGATCGCCGACCAACTCACCCGAACATGACCGTTCGTCAACGCCAGCGAGGAGATGGCGAAGCGTGACGTGGCGTTGTTCGGGTCGGTGCCCGCGAGGTACTCCTCCAAATTGCTCATTCCATCGCCGTCATTGTCAGCCGCTGCGTCATCGGGGTTCAACGGATCGAGACCATGGGCCTGTTCCCATCCGTTCGGAATGCCGTCACCATCTGCGTCAAACTCCGGAGTGATTATCAGATTCCGGTAAGCCAAAGTGCCGCCAAGGTACATGAATTGCGCGTCGGCATTGGTGATGACCAACGAGTCCACCCACAGCGTCCCGCCGGCCATCAGGAATCCGCCACCATATATTTCCAACTCGGCATCGTGCGTCTGGTTGGTAACGACGATCTGGCCGTCGGTCAATTCGGCGAAATTGTTGACGTAGAGCCCGCTGTAGCCAACCCCCATGTAGGTGGAAACGAACACCGAGCCGCCCTCCACATACAACGCGTTGTGTGAACCCCCGTTTCCGACATAGAATTCCACGTTGCGCCAGACCCCGCCGGGCTCCACGTATGCAGAGTTGTCCCAGCCCGAATAATCCTGGCCGAGAATGCCGTAGTAATCAGTCACCAGTCCTCCGTTGCTGATCACGATCGTGTTGCTGGATCCGAAGTCGCCGACAAACGTCACCGTGTTATTGCTCCAGACCGAGCCGGCACCGGTGACCAGTGCCTGGTTGAAGACACTGTTGGTGTCATATCCGACCGTGCCATAGTCATCGTTGACACGGCCGCCATTGCTGATAACCAGGCTGTTGGCTGAACCGAAACATCCGACATACAAATTGGGATTGTTGGTCCAAACCGAGCCGGCGCCGGCAACGGTCACGCTATTGTGGACGCTCGCAGCAACCTGCCCGACGTAGCCATAATTGTTAACGACCCTCGCGCCGCTGCTGATGGTCAGATTGTTGTCCGATGCAAAATAGCCGACGTTGAGGTCGCCACTGCTGGTCCAGGTCGAACCAACACCCGTGACCAGTACGCTGTTCCCATCGCTGCCGGGGTTTGACCCGACATAGCCATCTGTGTTGATGACCCGGCCACCGTTGCTGATGACCAGGCTGTTGGCGGGGCCATTCAAACCGACATACATGTTGTCAACGCAGTTCCAGGTTGAGCCACCGCCCGTGACCAGGGCGCGGTTGTTACTGCTGCCCGAATTAACCCCGAGCGCGCCGTCGTGAGTCGTTCCAAATGCTCCGCCGACACCCATCTTCGCGCCGTTGCTGATAGTCAGGCTCCCCGCCCCTCCATCGAAGCCGACGAACGTGCTGTAACTGTTCGTCCAGAGGGAGTTCGCGCCCGTGACCAGCACTGCGTTGTTGCTGCTGCCGGGCAAGTAGCTGATGTAGCAGAATTTGTCCGAAATTGCCGCGCCATTGGCGGCAGTGAAGGAGTTGTCGTGCCCTTGTTCGCCAGTGTAAATGTAGCAATTGACTGAAAAACTTGAACCCGACCCGGTCACCAGCGCGGAGTTAAAGTTGCCGCCGGATCTCCCGAAGAACGCGTAGTAACCCAGCACCTGACCGCCGTTGGTCACAATGAGACTATTGAAAGAACCGCTTTGGCCAAAGTTCATTGTCGAGGCGACCGCCGAATCATCCCAGAGCGAACTGTTGTCAGAGATCACAATTGAATTGTTCGAAGCCGTATCCGAAGCACCAACGACGGCGGAGTTGGAAATGAAACGACCACCCCTGTTAATCGTGACTTTATTATTGCTCCCGTTATTGCCGATGTTGCAGCTTGACGTATTACTCCAGACAGAACCATTGCCGGCAACAAGCGCGCTGTTGCCGCTGCTGTTCATCTGGCAGTAGATGTCGGTTACCCAACCGCCATTGCTGATGACCAGACTGTTGCCGGGCCCGGCAGAACCCAACTCAAGGAAATTGGCGCAGCTCAAAGCCGAGTTGGTCCCGGTAACCAGAACCTGATTGCTGCTGCTGTCGGTATTGTATGCAATATACGTCCCCAGATTGTTCGCAACCTTTCCGCCATTGGTGATCACGAGGCGGTTTCCGCTGCCGGACCAGCCGAAATACAGGTTGGCGTTGCTCCACGTCGAACCGGCGCCGGCCACCATGACGTAATTGCTGCTGCTCATCGGCAGGTAGCCTGCGTAGCCGTCGGCATTGGTGAGGAGCCCACCGCTCCGAATCAACAGCGCATTGGCGAACGTATTGGAGCCAACGACATAATCGGCCGGCCAGTAGCTGGCCCCACCGCTCATGGTGTTGGTTTGAAAATTAGAGGTGTATTGCGCCGAGACCGGGCCCGTCCCGGCAAACGTGCCCAGGAGGGAAATCGCCATCGCGAGTTGGCCAAGACTTCCTTTCATGATTACGAAAAGCAATCCTAATCCAAGATTCGTGGCGATACAAGAAAAAACCGCCGCTCGACGGTGTTACAGTCCTTCGTTTAAGCTCGCCTTCGCATGGAGCAAGGCCTCGTCAGCGATATTGCCATTTGCATCATTGCCGCGTGGGTGTTGGCGGTAGTGTCGCAGGTCGTGCGCCAGCCGGTCCTGCTCGCCTATCTCGTCGCGGGCTTTGTCATCGGCCCGCACGGTTTCCAATGGATCACCAACGCGCAGGACATCCGGACCATTTCCGAAATCGGCCTGGCGCTGTTGCTTTTCATGATCGGGTTGGAGATTGACCTCAAAAAAATGTTGCGCGCCGGCCGGGTCATCACCTTCACCGCGCTGGCGCAAATCGTTGGTTGCGTGCTGTCCGGCTGGCTCGTGTTTGGCCTGATTGGCCCGGCGGGAACCCGCCTGGAGGCGCTTTACCTCGGAGTCGCCGCAGCCATGAGCAGCACGGTCATTATCGTCAAGATTCTTTACGACAAACGCGAACTGGAATCGCTGGTTGGACGGATCACGCTGGGGGTATTGGTGCTGCAGGATTTGTTCGTCATTCTGTTCCTCGCCCTCCAGCCGAATCTCAAGCATCCCGCTTTCGGTCCGCTGGCGCAGGCGTTCGGCAGCGTGATTCTGCTGCTGGCCGTGGCTTATCTCGCGAGCCGGTTCATGTTGCCACCGGTTTTCCGGGCCGTCGCGCGGTTGCCGGAGTTGGTGCTGGTGGGCGCTTTGGCCTGGTGTCTGGCGCTGGCGGGGTTTGCCAACTGGCTGGGTTTGTCCATCGCCATGGGCGCACTCGTCGCCGGCGTGATGGTGTCCACGTTTCCCTACACACTCGACGTGGTCGCCCGGGTCACCAGCCTCCGCGATTTCTTTGTCACCCTCTTTTTCGTCGGCCTGGGCATGGAAATCCCGGTGCCGACCTGGGGTTACTTGCTGTGGGCGGTCTTTGTCTGCCTGTTCATCATCGGCACCCGCCTGGCAACCGTTTTCCCGCCGCTGTATCTGATGCGCCAGGGCTATCGCGTGAGTCTGTTGCCCGCGGTCAATCTCTGCCAGATGAGCGAATTGTCGCTCATCGTCCTCGCCCTCGGCGCGGCCAGCGGCGATGTGTCGCCGGAAATCATCGGCGTCGCGGCCTTTTCCTTTGCGTTCCTCGCAATTGGTTCGACTTACGCGATCCTGAAGAATGATCTGCTGCTCCGCAAAACCACCCCGTGGCTGAACCAGCTGGACTTGCACGACCTGGACCAGACCACGCCTGAAACCGGCGGCGAAGCA
>Ga0335080_10002146_pt1 | contig 19582 bp, 15 predicted proteins | sample Lox_Sample_34_FD_206720 | JGI IMG/M metagenome (GOLD analysis project Ga0335080, IMG submission 206720) | Soil microbial communities from Loxahatchee National Wildlife Refuge, Florida, United States - Lox_Sample_3.4 | ecosystem: Environmental > Terrestrial > Soil > Wetlands | place: USA...
GATCGCGACCTGGATCGTGATGTCCTTGAGGTTCTCCGGCCGGGTCCGGTACAGCGACTGCATCTGCGCGCGGCTCTCGATCTGGAACACCCCCGTCGTATCGGCGTTCTGGATGCATTCGTAGGTGGCGGGATCGTCGTAGGGGATCCGGCTCAGGTCGATCTGCTCGCCGCGGGTGCGCTCGATCAGCTCGACCGAGCGCTCCACCGCGGAAAGCATCCCCAGCCCCAGGAGGTCGATCTTGAGGAAGCCGGCGTCCGAGCAGGAGTCCTTGTCCCACTGCACGATCTGGCGGCCCTCCAGCGCCGCGGGCACGATCGGGCAGCAGTCGATCAGCGGCCGGGTGGCGACGATCATCCCGCCCGAGTGCTGACTCAGGTGGCGTGGCAAGCCGTGCGCCTCGGCCGCCAGCCGCGCCAGCCATTCCCACCGCCCGGTGGCGCTGCGCCGGGTGCTCTGGATGTCTTGCAGCACCTCGCGCGCATCCCACCCCTCGCTGCCGCGCGCCACCCGCTCGATCTCGCCCGGGGGCAACCCCAGCGCCTTGCCCAGCTCACGGATCGCGCCCCGCGCGCGGTAGGTGGGGAACGCCGCCACCAGCGCCGAGCGATCGTGCCCGTAGCGCTCGTGTACCCGCGGGATCAGCTTCTCCCTGATGTCGCGCGGGAAGTCGAGGTCGATGTCGGGCAGCGAGGTCAGCTCCTCGTTCAGGAAACGGCCGATCAGCAGGTCGTTGGCGATCGGATCGACGTGCGAGAGCCCGGTCAGGAAGCAGACGATCGAGGAGACGCTCGATCCGCGGCCGCGTCCCGGCGGCAGCAGCGCCCTGACGCTGTCCGGCCCGCGCACCTCGACCGCCACCTCTCGCGCCAGCTCCAGCATGTCGTGATGGAGCAGGAAGAACCCGGGCAACTTCAGCCGATCGATGATCCGCAGCTCCTGCTCGAGCCGGGCCCGCGCGTCGCGCTCCGACTCAGCCCCCCGATAGCGTTCATCCAGCCGGGCCCGACACAGCTCGGTGAGCTTGTTCATCGCCTCCGCGTCCTCGGAGCCCGGATAGCGGTAGCCCAGGTCGCTGCCCAGATCGAACCGCAGCCGCTCGGCCAGCCGCACGGTCTCCGCCACCGCCTCCGGGTGCTCGGGAAAGCGGCCCGCCATCGACGCCGGCGCGGCGAGCACGTGGCTGAAGTTGCCTCGCCGCTGCGGCTCCGAGGCGTCGAGCGTGGTGTGCAGGCGCACGGCGACGAGCGCGTCCTGCAGCGGCGCCCGGGCGCGCGCATGCGCGTGGACGTTCCCGGTCGCCACGCACGGCACCCCGAGTCGCTGCGCCATCCGCTCGAGTCGCCGGTTACGGGCGCGATCGTCGCGCAGGAACGGACGCTGGAGCTCGATCCGCATGCGATCGGGTCCGAACGCGTCGAGCAGGCGCCTGAGCGTGAACTCGTCGTGCACGCCGCGCAGCGCGCACCCGCTCAAGCAGATCAGCCCCTCGGCCTGCTCCAGGACGTCGGTCAGCTCCACGAACGCCTGCGACGGCGGCCCCGGCTTCTTCTCGCGTGTGTGCGCGTGCGCACGCGTCAGGATCCGGCACAGGCTCCCCCAGCCGACCGCGTCCTCGACCAGCAGCGTCAGGTGCCTGCCATCGGCCAGATCGACCTCCGCGCCGTGGATCGGGCGCAGCCCCAGCGCCCGGGCGGAGACCGCAAACTCCATCGACCCCGAGACGGAGTTGTGGTCGGTCAGGGCCAGCGCGCCATAGCCCAGCTCGAGCGCGGCCGGCACCAGCTCGTCCGGCAGCGACGCTCCGTCCAGGAACGAGAAGGCGGAGTGGCAGTGAAGCTCGACGTAGTCCCGCGATCCCATACGAACGCATGTTCGCATCCGCCGCGGACGTTGCCATGCTCCTACCCCGAATGAGCACCCGCTGCCTGATCGTCGCCCATCGGGGCGTCTGGGGTCTGGACGCGCCGAGCGCGCCGGCCGACAACACGCTCGCGGCGTTCGAGGCGGCGATCGAGCTTGGCGCGGACATGATCGAGCTCGACGTGCGCCGAACCCGGGACGGGCGCCTGGTCGTCTTCCACGACGCCCGCGTCAGGACCGTCCCGATCAGCTCGTTGCGCTACGAGGCGCTGCGAATAAAGGGAACGCATGAACGGCCACCCCTGCTCGAGGACGTGCTGACGCTGACCAAGGACCGCATCGCGCTCAACCTCGAGGTCAAGGAGGCCGGCTACGTCGGTGAGACCATCGCCCTGCTGCGGCGGTTCGGCCTCGGGCGCTGCCTGCTCTCCTCGTTCCTCGACCAGGTCGTGGTCGAGGCCAAGGCGCTCGCCCCCGAGCTGCGAACCGGGCTCCTCGTCGCCACCGGGTTTCGCAGAGCGCTCACCACGCGCCTGCCCGCATCGAACGCCGACTGCCTGTGTCTCCATCGCCGGCTCGCCGACGCGGCCGCGCTGGCGAGCGCCACCGAGGCGGGGATCACATGCGTGGTCTGGACCGTCAACACCCCGCGCGCGATGGACCGCTACCTCAGCCACCCCGCCGTCGAAGCCATGATCACCGACCGGCCGGCGCTGGCCCTGGAGCGCCGGGCGCAGCTCCCCGCGCGATAACGGCGCTCACCGCCCGAACTGCGCGCGCAACGCCCCGCTCAGCGCCCGCGCCGCCTCGGCGAGATCGCGTCGGCTCGGGTGGCACAGCGCCACCGTGCGAGGCGACAGCACATCGGGAGGCTCGAGCCAGGTCAGAGACGGGTCGATGGCTCGCGCTGCCGCGAGTCGGCCGATGCAGGCGTGGCCGAGCCCGGCGGCAACCAGCCGTTGTAGCGCGAGGTTGTCGTCGGTTCGGTACACGACGCGCGGCTCGATGCCTCGGCGGCGCCAGGCTGCCTCGAGTTCCTGCTGGTTGGACCAGCGCGACGTCCACGCGACCACATCGACGCCGTCGAGCAAGTCGAAGCTCGGATGGTCAGCCGCGGCTAGCGGGCTGTCGCGGCGCGTCAGCACGACCCAGGGATCCTCGAACAGCCGGATCACCTCAATGCGATCGTCGGGCTGCTGATTGATCGTGAGCGCGAGGTCGACCCGGCCCTGTACGAGGTCCTCGACCAACCGCGGGTTGTCGCCGGGCTCGGTGAGCACGACCTCGATCCCGGGCCACTCCTCGCGCAGCAGCTGAAGCGCCGCGGGCAGTAGCTCGGCTGCCGCGGTCTGGAACAGAGCCACGCGCACGATCGTGCGCTCCGCCCCCAGAGAGCCCCGCACGCTCGCCTCGAGCGCGTGCAACTCGCCCAGGGCGCGGCGGGCATGGCGGTAGGCGGCTTCGCCGGCGCGCGTCAACGCCACCTGGCCACGGCCGCCCGGGCGAATGAACAGCGTCGCGTCGAGCGCCCGCTCGAGCTCGCCGATCTGGTGCGACACCGCCGACTGGGTGTAGCCGAGCTGCGCGGCGGCGGCCCGAAACGAGCCGGCATCCGCCACCGCGACGAGCGCGCGCAGGCCCCGTAAATCCAACCGTCCATCGATCGATGAAATTGATCGTTTCACCCGAATACTTTCACTTTTCGAACGACAGCTCGCATCTTATCCTGGACAGCGGTGCACGATGTCCATCATCCGAGGCCGCGAGTGCGGCTCCGCATCCGCGGCGACCACGCGCTCGGCCGCATGTCGAGCAAGCGCCGGCGCGGCGCCCAGCACGCCAAGCGCCAGCGCCGCATGGCCGCGCGCGTCGGTTCGTGCGCGCTGCTGACGCGGTTCCTCCACGCGTTGTTCTTCGTCGCCGCGGCGGCCCAGAGCGCGATCGTCCCGCTGCTCCCCCGCCTCAGCCACGCCTACGGACTGTCCCCGTCGGGCGCCGCCTTCCTGCTCGCCGCCCCCGGGCTCGCGACGCTGGCGATCTCGATGCCCGCCGGCGCCCTCGTCGACCGGCTCGGCGCGCGCCGCGTCACGGTGGCCGCCACGGTCCTGCTGAGCATCGCGTCGCTGGCCCAGGCCGCCCCGGCCTATCCGCTCCTGATCGCCGGGCGGCTCGCGTTCGGCCTGGCCTTCGGCATCGTGTGGACCTCCGGGGTGGTTTGGATCTCAAACGCGCACCGCGAGGCCGGCTCACCGAGAATCGGCTCGGTTGTCACCAGCGGCGCGGTCGGGATGGTCGCCGGACCCGCCATCGGCGGAGTACTCGGCGACCTGCTCGGCCTCGCGGCGCCGTTCCTGATCGTGTCCGTCCTCGCCTTCGTGCTCGCGTTCTGCCTCGCCTGGCAATCCGACTCGCGCGGACGCAGCGGCGCCACACAGCGCCAGAACTCCCTGCGGGCCCTGGTCCGAAACGTACCGAGCCATCCCGGCGTGCTCGCCGGCGCCGCGGTGCTCACCATCAGCGGCTCGGTCGGCGGCATCACCCAACTGCTCGTGCCGCTCCAGCTCCACGCGGCCGGGTTCTCCGCCAGCGCCACCGGCCTGGTGTTCTCCTCGGCCGCCGGCGTCTACATCGTCGCGAGCGCGCTCGTAGTGAGGCTCGGCCACCGCGCGACGACGGTCCGCTGGGCCGCGCTCGCGGCCCTGCTGCTGGCTCTGGCGCTGCTGCCGGCGACGCTCGCGCCCGGCGCCGGCGCGGTCATCGCCGCGCTGCTCGTCTCGACCGCGCCGCGGGCCGCGGTGAGCACCGTGTCCTACCCGCTCGCGACCGCATCGGCCGCCCGCGGGGGACTCGCCGACGGCCTTGTCGTCGGCTTCCTCAACGGAACGTGGGCGGCGGGGTTGGTGCTCGCTCCGCTGCTGGCCGGGGCGGTCGACCAGACCGCGGGCCCGTCCACCGCGTACCTCGTCGCGATTGTCCCGGGCGCGCTCGGCGCGCTCTGGCTGCTCGCCCGCGGCCGCTCCGAGCCGGCGCCCACCGAGGCCGCCGGGGCCTCCGAGGCCGCGCGCGCCGACCCGCCAACGGCCGAGCACGAGCTCGTACCCGCCCCCGTCTAACGCGGGATCGTCACCGACCAGGATCGCCACCGGGCCGGCGAGTCGGCCGATGCCTACCGCGAGTCCAGTCGCGCGGCGCGCTGCAGGTCGTAGAGATCCTCCCGCGCGCGGACGTACCGCTTCGAGGCGTCCACGTAGGGCCCGTAGTCCCATGGGGTGACCTCCCCGCGGTTGAGCGCGGCAGCCACCAGGTGGCGCTCGCGCTGGCTCGCCAGCACGCGGCGCTCGATCGCCGCCAGGTCGAGTCGCGCGGCCAGGGCTTCGCGCAGACGACCGACCGTCGAGGCATGCGAGGGCACCGAAGCGAGGTTCGACAGCTCCAGCGGATCCGACGCCAGGTCGTACAGCTGGTCGGGATCCTTACGGCACACGATCAGCTTGAACCGCCCGTCGCGGATCATCGCGGCCGGCGCGTTGACGCCCTCGGCGTGGTACTCGCAGACGACCGGACCGTGGTGGAACCGACCCGGCCGGCCGACCAGCGCGTCTCCCTCCACGGGCAGACCGGCCGGTGCGACGCCGGCCAGCTCGAGCAGCGTCGGCGCGATGTCGATGAGCGATACGGGGGTTGACTCCCGGCCGGGCGACGGACCGGGGCCGGCCAAACCCGCCGGCACCTTCACGAACAGCGGCACCCGCGCCGCCGGCTCGAGGAACGACATCTTGTACCAGAGCCCCCGCTCGCCCAGGAACTCGCCGTGGTCGGCGGTGAACACGACGATCGTCTCGGAATCGAGACCGGTGGCGCGCAGCGCCTGCAGGACCGAGCCGATCCGCTCGTCCACGTAGCTGATCGCCGCGTAGTAGCCATGGCGGGCGCGCCGGACATCGTCGTCCGACAGGGACACCTCATCGATGCCCGACATGATCCGCAGCCGCTGGCTGTGCGGATCGGCCTCGTCGAACGGAAGCAACCCCACCGACGGCCCCGAGATCGAAGCAGGGTCGTACAGGTCCCAGTAGCGGGGCGGGATCTCCCACGGATCGTGCGGGTTGGTAAACGAGACGACGAGCAGGAACGGGTCCTCGCCGCCCGCTCGGGCCAGGTCGTGCACCTCGCGCACGGCGTGGAACGCGACCTCGTCGTCGTAGTCGGTCTGCATGCTGGCGACCGTCCGGGCCGGCTCGAGCACGCTGTGCACCGAGTGGTACCAGCGCAGCCGATTGGTCACCGGTTGCGTCCAGTCGGGCGTCCAGTCGAGCGACGCTGGATACACGTCCGTGGTCAGCCGCCGCTCGAACCCGTGCAGCTGGTCGGGCCCGACGAAGTGCATCTTCCCCGCCAGGCAGGTCCGGTACCCGGCGGTGCGCAGCGGGTGCACGAACGTGGGGACGGAGGCCGGCAGCTCGGCCGCGTTGTCGAACACCCCGATCGCCGAGGGGCCGCGCCCGCACAGCATCGCCGCGCGCGAGGGCGCGCACAGCGGCGAGGCGCAGTACGCGGCGTCGAACACCACGCTCTGTGCGGCCAGCGCGCTCAGCGCCGGCGCGTGCACGACCGAGTTGCCGTACGCCGGCAACCACTGGGCGGCAAGCTGGTCGACCATGATCAGCAGGAGATTGGGGCGTCGGCTCACGCGGGCATCGTATGAGCTGCGGTCTTAACACCCGGCTCACTTGACTTCACAGGTTGTCTGCACGTAGGTTGTCGACAATCAGTCGGAGAGGAGCGAGGGAGAGAGCTGTCCGGTGTTGGCTGACGGCCAAACCTGGGGCCTTACCGCGGTCGAGCGCCGCTCGACGACCGACCACGTGCTGGCCGAGCTCCGCGCCGCGATCGTCGCCGGACGGATCGGCCCGAACGAGCCGCTCCGGGAGACCGCGCTGGCGCGGACCCTCGGCACCGGCCGCAGCGCGATCCGCGAGGCGATTCGCCAACTCGTCCAGGAGGGCCTCGTCGAGTACCGGCTGAACCGAGGGTCGTTCGTGCGTGTGCTGTCCGTGGCCGACGCCGACGATGTGTACCTTGCCCGCGAGGCGATCGAGGTCCGCGCGGTCCAGCGCGCGTTCGAGCGCGGCGAACCGCTCGACCTCGCGCCGCTCAAGGCCGCGCTCGACCGGATCACCGCCGCCGCCGACGGCACGCCGGCCGACGAGCCCGCCGGCACCGAGTTGATCGCCGCCGACCTCGACTTCCACCGGGAGATGGTTCGCCTCAGCGGCAGCCCGCGCCTGAGCCGGGCGCACGAGACGCTCGCGGCGGAGGCGCAGATGCTGATGCACCACCAGCCGGTCTACTCGCCGATCAGGTACGCCGCCGACCACACCGTGCTGTTCGACGCCATCAGCCGCGGCGACCCGGCCGCGCCCGAGCTCGTGCGCGACCACCTGCGCCTGTCCGCGACGCTGATCGCCGGGGAGATCGACCGCCTGGCCGCCACCGGCATCGAGGAGGAGGTTCGGTGAGGATGCAGGCGGCGGTCCTCGACGCCCCGTCGCAGCCGTTCGACGTGCGCGAGGTCGAGCTCGATGAGCCGCGCGGGGGCGAGGTCTTGGTCCGGGTCGCGGCCAGCGGGCTGTGCGGAAGCGACCTGAAGGCACGCGACGGGCTGCGTGCGCTCGCGCCGTTTCCCGTCATCCTCGGGCACGAGGCGGCGGGCGTGGTCGAACAGGTCGGTGACGGCGTCGAGCGGCTACGCCCGGGCGACCATGTCGTCCTCTCGATCCTCCCCGCATGCAAGACCTGCGCGCCTTGCCGGGGCGGGCGCCCGAACCACTGCGCGACCACGGCCACCGCGATGCGCGGCGGAAATCTGCTCGACGGCTCGAGCCGGCTCACCGCAAACGGGCAGCGCCTGAATCACTTCCTGACGGTCTCCTCGTTCGCCGACCACGCCGTCGTGCCCGAGTCGGCGGCCACCGTCGTGGATCCGGCCATGCCCCTGGACCGCGCCGCCCTGATCGGCTGCGCGGTGCTCACCGGCTACGGAGCGGTTTGCCACAGCGCGCGCGTGGAACCAGGCGCGCAGGTCGCGGTGTTCGGGTGCGGAGGCGTCGGGCTCAGCGCGATCCAGGGCGCGCGCATGGCAGGCGCCGAGACGATCGTTGCGGTGGACGTCCACCAAGGCAAACTCGCGCTCGCGACCATGCTTGGCGCCACCGACACCGTCGACGCAGGCACGGAGAGCGACCCCGCCGCCGCGGTGCGCGAAGCCACCGACGGCGGGGCCGACTACGCCTTCGAGGCGGCGGGTCGCCCACAGGCATTCGAGCAGGCGTGGGCGTCGCTCGCCGCCGGCGGGCTGCTGACCGTGATCGGCACCCTGCCGAGCGGGACGAAGCTGTCGCTCGACGCCGACCCGCTGATCGAGGAGAAGCGCATCGCCGGGTGCTATCTCGGCTCGGCCTCCCCCGAGCGCGACGTCCCGGCGCTGGTCGAGCGCTACCTCGAGGGACGGCTTCAGCTGGACGAGCTGGTGAGCCGCCGGATCGCCCTCGCCGAGCTGGACGACGGATTCGCTCGCCTGCGCGAGGGCACGGAAGCGCGCCAAGTCGTGGTCTTCACACACAGAGAGGAGTGGCATGTCAACTGACCCGATGGATCATCCGGCGGAGCACGATGCAACCGGGCTCACCCGGGCCGAGTTGCTGCGCCGGGCGGCCGGCGGGGCCGTGCTGCTCAGCGCCGGCGGCCTGATTGCGGCGTGCGGCAGCAGCGGCAGCAGCGGCAGCGCGAGCAGCGCCACAAGCAGCAGCGCGGCGACCGGCGCGGCCAAGAGCGGCGGCCACCTGCGCATCGGCGCGACGGGTGGTGGCGCCAAGGACTCGATCGACGCTCACTCGGCCACCGCCGACACCGACATCGTTCGCATCTCGGCGCTGTTCGAGCCGCTTGCCCAGCCGTCGGCGGACTTCAAGACGATCGAGATGGTCCTCGCGGAGTCGATCGAGCCGGTGAACGGCAACGCAGGCGCGTGGGACATCCGCCTGCGCCAGGGCGTCGAGTTCCACAACGGCAAGACCCTGTCGGCGGACGATGTCATCTATTCGCTCAAGCGGATCACGGACCCGAAGAACCCACTCACCGGCGCGGCGTCGATCGGCTACATCAACCGCAACGGGATGAAGAAGCTCGACGCGCTCACCGTGCGGGTGCCGCTGACGATCAAGAACTCGGCCTTCCTGGCCGACGTCGGGCAGTACTTCAACGGGATCGTGCCGGTGGGCTACGACCCCAAGGCCCCCATCAGCACGGCGGCCTGGAAGTTCCAGAGCTTCAGCCCCGGCCAGCAGAGCGTGTTCGTGAAGAACCCCAACTACTGGCAGAAGGGCAAGCCGCTGGCCGACCAGCTCACGATCATCGACTTCACGGATGACACCGCGCGCGTGAACGCGCTCCTCAGTGGTCAGATCGATCTCGCCGACACGGTGCCCACCGAGCAGATCACGCAGATTCAGGGCAACTCGTCCCTGACGCTGCTCAACAACCCGTCCGGCGTGTGGCTCCCGATCACGATGCGCGTCGACCAGGCGCCGTTCAACGACGTGCGCGTCCGGCAGGCGTTCCGGCTCATGGTGAACCGGCCGCAGATGGTGGCGCAGGTCCTGAGCGGGCAGGGCTCGGTGGCGAACGACCTGTACGGGCGGTTCGACCCCGCCTACGACAGCTCGCTGCCCCAGCGCCAGCAGGACCTCGAGCAGGCCAAGTCGCTGCTCAAACAGGCGGGGCAGGAAGGCATGAAGACCACGCTGGTGACCGCGCCGGTGTACGGAGGCATCCCCGAGGAGGCCCAGGCGTTCGCGGCCATGGCGAGCGGCGCCGGCGTCACCGTGAACCTCAACAAGACCGACTCGGGCACGTTCTACGGGGACAACTACCTCAAGTGGACCTTCGCGCAGGACTTCTGGGGCCCGCGGCGCTACCTCTCGCAGGTCGCCCAGGGCAGCCTGCCGAACTCGCCGTTCAACGAGACGCACTGGGCCGATCCGGAGTTCCTCAAGCTGATCGCACAGGCCCGAGCCGAGCTCGACGACACCAAACGCACCGAGCTGATCCACGAAGCGCAGAAGATCGAGTACGACCGCGGCGGCTACATCATCGCGTTCTTCCCGAACTTCATCGCCGCGGCGACGTCCAAGCTGCGGGGCGTCCCGGCGGGACTCCAGGCGACGTTCCTGCTCGGGCCGGCGCTCAAGGACATCGGCTTCAACACGTGAGGATCAAGTCGGTTGAGACGTTCAGCAACCAACACGTCGCGCTGGTCCGAGTCGAGACCGACGAAGGCAACGAGGGCTGGGGCCAGATCGCGCCCTACCACGCCGACCTCAGCGCGGCAGTGCTCCACCGTCAGGTGGCGCCGTACGCGCTGGGGGCGGACGCGCTGGACATCGACGGCCTCGTGGCCAGCGTTCCCGAGCGCGAGCACAAGTTCCCCGGCTCGCATCTCATCCGCGCGCTGGGCGGTCTCGACACCGCGCTGTGGGACCTCCGCGGACGTCTGGAGGGCAAGAGCGTGTGCGAGCTCCTCGGCGGCTCACCGCGCCCGATCCGGGTCTACGCGTCGAGCATGCGGCGGGACATCGAGCCCGCCGAGGAGGCGCAGCGGCTCGCCGGGCTGCAGGAAAGCCACGGCTTCGACGCGTTCAAGTTCCGCATCGGGCGCGAGGTCGGCCACGACCAGGACGAGTGGCCGGGGCGCACCGAGGAGATCGTGCCCCGCGTCCGCGCCGCGCTCGGCGACGAGGCCACGCTGCTCGTCGACGCCAACAGCTGTTACACGCCCGCCAAGGCGATCGAGGTGGGCAGGTTCCTCGAGGCGCACGGCGTCGTGCACTTCGAGGAACCGTGTCCGTACTGGGAGCTCGAGTGGACCGCAGAGGTGACGGAGGCGCTCGACCTCGATGTCACCGGCGGCGAGCAGGACTGCCTGCTCTCGCAGTGGCGGCGGATCGTCGACATGCGCGCGGTCGACGTCGTCCAGCCCGACATCTGTTACCTCGGCGGCCTGACGCGCACGCTCGCCGTGGCCGCGATGGCGGCCGAGGCTGGCCTGCCGTGCACGCCGCACTCGGCGAACCTGTCGCTCGTGACCGTGTTCACCCTGCACCTGATGGGCGCGATCCCGGGAGCGGGGCCGTACGTCGAGTTCTCGATCGAGCCCGACGAGTACTACCCGTGGCAGGCCGGGCTGTTCACGCCGGCGCTCGAGGTCCGCGACGGGGCCGTGTCCGTGCCCGACGGGCCGGGCTGGGGAGTCGAGGCCTCTCCGGCCTGGCTCGCAGCGGCCGAGCATGTGGTGAGCGAGCTTTGATCCAGGGGAGCGACCGGAAGGAGTACGTATGACCAAGTTCCTCGTGCGCCGGATCCTCCTCGGGATCCTCACGCTGTTCGCGGTCTCGGTGATCGTGTTCGTCGCCACCCAGGCGCTGCCGGGCAATGCCGCCCGGGCGATCCTCGGCAAGGACGCGACCCCGGCTCGGGTCCACGCGCTCGAGCGTCAGCTGCACCTCAACGAGTCGGTCTTTTCGCAGTTCACGCACTGGCTGGGCGGGATCCTCACCGGGAACCTCGGAACCTCGGCGGCCACCCAGGAGCCCGTCAGCCAGCTGTTGTCGGGCCGGATCGCCAATTCAGCCTTCCTTGTGATCGTGTCGGCGGTCATCGCGATCCCGTTGTCGATCGCGTTCGGCTCGTGGTTGGCCGTGAAGCGCGACACGGCGGTGGACTATGTCGGCTCGACGGTGTCGCTCGTGTTCGCCTCCCTCCCCGAGTTCGTGATCGGCATCGCCCTCGTGCTCGTGTTCGCAACCTCGGTCTTCCACGTCCTGCCGGCGGTGTCGCTCATCCCGCCCGGGGACCACGCCTGGGACCACCTCAACGCGGTGATCCTGCCGGCGGCCACGCTGATCCTGGCCGTGACCCCCTACATCAGCCGGATCATGCGTGGCTCGATGGTCGAGGTGCTGGAGAGCGACTACGTGACCATGGCGCGGCTGAAAGGCCTGCCCGAGCGCACCGTGATCGTCCGCCACGCGGTGCCGAACGCGATCGTCCCGGCCATCCAGGTCTCGGCGCTCCAGCTCGCGTGGATGGCGGGTGGCATCGTCCTCGTCGAGGTCGTGTTCTCGTTCCCCGGCGTTGGCGCCCTGCTCGTCGATGCCGTCGGCAACCGCGACGTGCCGACCGTCCAGGCCCTCGCGCTGATCATCGCCGCCGTGTACGTGGTGCTGAACCTCGCCGCCGACGTTCTCACGATCCTCGTCACTCCCCGGCTTCGGACGGCAGAGCGATGACGAGCGGCGCGATCGATCCCAGCTTCGCCTCCGCCCCGGCCGCCCCGGCCGCTCCGCCGAGCCGGCTGCGCCGGCGGCAATGGCTGGCCACCCTCGCCGTCGCGCTCAAGCTCACACGCACCCGGATCGGCCTCGTGATCGTCACCGTGATCGTGCTGATCGCGATCCTCGGCCCCTTGTTCGCGCCGCACTCCCCCACGGCGTTCGTCGGAATCCCGAACAGCGGCCCCTCCTCGCACGCGCTGTTCGGGACCGATCAGCTCGGCCGCGATGTGTGGAGCCGCTTCCTCCATGGCGGCATCAGCGTGATCTGGCTGGCCGTCGCCTCGACGGCCGTCGGAATCGTCCTCGGGCTGATCGTGGGACTGGCCGCCGCGTACGCCGGAGGGGCTGTCGACGAGACGCTGATGCGCATCTGCGACGTGTTCCTCGCCTTCCCGCCGATCGTCTTCGCGTTGCTCCTGATCTCGGCCTTTGGGCCGAACCTGTTGCTGCTCGTGCTGACGGTCGGCATCAGCCACGCGCCGCGGGTCGCGCGTGTCATGCGTGGTGCCGCGCTCCAGGTCGTCGAGCGCGACTTCGTCAAGGCGGCCGAGGCCGTGGGTGAGAGCCGCTGGCGGATCCTGTTCGGCGAGCTACTGCCGAACGTCACGAGCCCCTTGCTCGTCGAGATTGGCCTGAGGTTGACGTACTCGATCGCGATCGTGGCCGGTCTCAGCTTCCTCGGCTTCGGGCTGCAGCCTCCGCACGCCGACTGGGGGCTGATGATCAACGAGAACCGGCTGGCGATCGCCGTTCAGCCCTGGGGGGTGCTCCTGCCCGTGCTGGCCATCGCCCTCCTCACCGTCGGCACCAACCTGATCACCGACGGCATCGCGCGCGCGGCGATCGGCCTCGACAGGGGAGACTCATGAGCACACAACTCGCCTCTGCGCCCTCACCGGTGCAGGTGCACAACCTCCGTATCGTCCTGGTCGGCTCCCGCGCGGACATCGTCGACGAGATCGTGATCGACATCTCGCCCGGCGAGGTCCTTGGACTGGTTGGGGAGTCGGGTTCGGGCAAGACCACGGTGGGCATGGCGCTGCTCGGCTACACCCGGCGAGGCGGCGTTGTCGACGGCGGCGAAGTGCTCATCGAGGGCGCCAACCTTGCGGAGCTGCGCGACGCTCAGCTGCGGAAGATTCGCGGCGGGGTCATCTCGTACATTCCGCAGGACCCGGGGACCGCGCTGAATCCGGCGCTGCGGATCGGGACCCAGCTGTCCGAGATGCTCGAGGCCCACGCGGGCTTGAGCGAGGCCGACCGCGAGGCACGTATCAGCGAGACGCTGTCCGAAGTCGCGCTCCCGTCCGACCGTGACTTCCTGCGCCGGTATCCGCATCAGCTCTCGGGCGGTCAGCAACAGCGGGTAGCGATCGCGATGGCGTTCGCGTCGCGGCCGCACGTGATCGTTTGCGACGAGCCGACCACCGGTCTGGACGTGACCACGCAGGCCCGCGTGCTCGAGACGGTCAAGGACCTGTGCCGCAGCCACCGCGTCGCCGCGCTCTATGTGAGCCACGACCTGGCGGTGGTCGCCGAGCTGGCCGACCGGGTTGCCGTGATGTACGCGGGGCGGATCGTCGAGTCGGGCACCCGCGATCAGCTGTTCTCCGCGCCCCGACACCCCTACACGCAGCGCCTGCTGCGCGCGGTGCCCGATCTGGCCGGCAAGCGGGCGGTGGTGGGGATACCCGGGCGCGCCCCACAGCCCGGGCACCGCCCGTCCGGCTGCTTCTTCGAGCCCCGCTGTACGCTGGCCGAGGAGCGCTGCGGGCAGGAGTTCCCGCCCGTCTCGGACCTCGGTTCCGGGCACGCCGTCCGGTGCTATCGCGCCGCCGACACCGCGGCAAAGGCGGGCGTGACGGACGGGGCCGCCGCGGCGCCGGCGATCGACATCGGCGAGGCGGTCCTGACCGTGCACGAGCTGAACGCGCGCCACGGGTCCAATCAGGTTCTGTTCGACGTGAACCTGACGGTCGCCCGGCACGAGTGCCTGGCACTGGTAGGCGAGTCGGGCTCGGGCAAGACGACGCTGGCCCGGTGCGTGGCGGGGCTACACAAGAACTACACCGGCCAGGTCAGCCTCGCCGGTACGGTGCTCGCGCCCTCCGCTCGGGGGCGTACGAGCGACGCCCGCCGGCAGATCCAGTACGTGTTCCAGAATCCCTACGCGTCGCTCAACCCACGCCGCACCGTCGGCCAGACGATCGCGCGCCAGCTCGAGCTGTTCTTCCCCGGCGGCCGGCGCGACATCGGCACGCGGGTCGCCGCGTGCCTCGAGCGGGTCTCGCTCCCGGACACGGCGATCAACCGCTTCCCCGACCAGCTGTCCGGAGGCGAGCGCCAGCGGGTGGCGATCGCTCGCGCCCTTGCCGCCGAGCCCGCGGTGCTCGTCTGCGACGAGATCACCTCCGCGCTCGACGTCTCGGTGCAGGCCGCGATCATCGACCTGCTGCGCGACCTGCGCCAAGAGGTCGGGCTGAGCATCCTGTTCATCACCCACAACCTGGCCCTGATCCGCACCATCGCCGATCGCGTGTGCGTGATGACCGGCGGGCGGATCGTCGAGACCGGGGCGACCGAAACGGTGTTCGAGTCGCCGAGCGCCGACTACACCCGCCAGCTGCTCGCCAATACTCCCAGCATCGAGGCGGCGCTGGGCGAGGTGGCCGTCGCCGGCGCCGGCTCGGGCTCGGGCTCGGGCTCGGGCTCGGGCTCGGGCGAGTGATAGCGGTGCTGACCCGCTCCTCGACGCGGGATCGGGTTGTCCGTTACATCGACGAAGGCGCGGCCGACTGGCGGGCAGTCGTGTTCTTCGGCGGCCTGGGAACGGACGTGAACGCGTTCTACGAGACCGAGTTCGCCCGGGAGCTGCGCGAGCGGCTGCGCCTGCGGTTCGTCAGCGTCGAGCGCAACGGGTCCGGGATGACCCCACTGGACGAGTCCTTGGGCTACGCCGATGCGGTGGACGACGTCCTGTCCGTCCTGGAGTCGCTGGACGTCAGCCGTTGGGCGATCGTGGCGATCTCCGGCGGCGCTCCGTTCGCCGCCGCACTGGCGGCTCGGGCCCCCAGCCGCGTGCTGTCGCTCCACCTGGCGGCAGCCGCGGCCGGGCCGCTCGTCGCTCGGTCCGGCACGGCTCCCGCGCTGTACGCCAGCGAGCGCCAGCTGGCGCTGGATCCGGCGTTGGCGCACGAGTGGCGGCTGCTGGCGTCCGAGCCGCTGCCCGATCTCAGCCGGATGCGCGCACCGGCCTACCTGTACTGGGGCGCGGCCGACGACGTCGTGCCCGTCTCGCATGTGGCCGAGTGGCGTCGCGTCCTCCCCCGGGTGGCCGCCTTGCGCGGTTATCCCGGCGAGGGCCACGACGTCCAGTACCGCCACTGGGAGCAGATCCTCCTCGACGTCGCGGGGCTCGGTTGATCTCCGAAGCCTTCATCACCTGCGCCATCACCGGTGCCGGCGACACCGTCGCTCGCAGCGAGCATGTCCCGGTGACCCCGGAGCAGATCGCTCGGTCTGCGCTCGACGCCGCGCGGGCGGGCGCCGCCGTCGTTCACATCCACGTTCGCGACCCCGCGACCGGGGTGGGCGCCCGCGATCCGGCGCTGTTCGCCGAGGTGGTCTCGCGGATCCGCGCCGAGCCCGGTGTCGGCCCGGTGCTGAACTTGACCGCGGGGATGGGCGGCGACCTCGTGCTCGGCGATCCTGAGTCGCCACTGCCGGTCGATCCGGCCGCGACCGACATGGCGGGCGCGAGCGAGCGGCTGGCGCACGTCGCGGAGCTGATGCCCGAGATCTGCACGCTCGACTGCGGGACGATGAACTTCGCCGCCGGCGGCGAGTACATCATGGCCAACACGCCCGGGATGCTGCGCGCGATGGCCCGCCGAGTACAGGAACTCGGCGTGCGCCCTGAGCTCGAGGTGTTCGACACCGGCCACCTCGTGCTCGTGCACGAGCTGATCGAGGAGGGGCTGATCGACGATCCGCCGCTGATCCAGCTGTGTATGGGGATCCCCTACGGCGCGCCGGCCGACGTCGGCACGCTGCTGGCGCTGGTGGCGCGGCTCCCCCCGCGGGCGGTGTTCTCGGCGTTCGCGATCGGGCGTCTGCAGCTCCCGTTCGCCACGCTGGCGCCGCTCCTCGGCGCCAACGTCCGGGTCGGACTGGAGGACAATCTGTATCTCTCCCGCGGCCGCCTGGCGACGAACGCCGAACTGGTGGAGCGGGCGGTCGGACTGCTCGAGGGGATCGGAGTGCGCGTGATGGGACCGGACGAAGTGCGCGAGAAGCTGTCGCTGCGCGCCCGTGTCTGATTTGCCGGAATCGGTCGGCCTGCTCGGCGGCGGCGTGATCGGAGGCGGCTGGGCCGCCCGGTTCCTGCTCGCCGGGGTCGATGTGCGGGTGTACGACCCGGACCCGGACGCTCCCGCCAAGGTCGGTCGGCTACTCGAGAACGCACGCCGGGCCTACGACAAGCTGACCGTGCTGCCGCTCCCGGCCGAGGGGGCGCTCAGGTTCGTGTCGTCGGTCGAGGAGGCCGTCGACGGAGTGCAGCTCGTCCAGGAGTCCGCGCCCGAGCGGCTCGAGCTCAAGCAGCGCCTGCTGACGGCCGCGAGCGCCGCCGCGGGCCCGGATGTCGTGATCTGCTCCTCGACGTCGGGGCTGCGTCCCTCGGTGCTGTCGGCGGAGATGGCGCACCCGGAATGGTTCCTCGTGGGACATCCGTTCAACCCCGTGTATCTGCTGCCACTGGTCGAGCTGTGCGCCGGCGCGGCAACGGCCCCCGAGGCAGTGGCGCGCGCAACCGTCGTGTACCACGCCCTCGGCATGCACCCCCTCGCGCTCCGCCACGAGATCGATGGCTTCATCGCCGACCGCCTGCTCGAGGCGCTGTGGCGGGAGGCGCTGTGGCTCGTGCACGATGACGTGGCCACTGTCGCAGAGGTCGATGACGCGATCCGCTTCGGCGCCGGCCTGCGCTGGGCGATGATGGGGACCTTCCTGACCTACCGGCTGGCCGGCGGCGAGGATGGTATGCGCGCGTTTATGGAGCACTTTGGACCGGCGCTGGCGCTCCCGTGGACGAAGCTCGTCGACGTCCCGGAGCTCACGTCGGACTTCCTGGACAAGGTCGCCGCCCAGTCCGACCTTCAGGCGCGCGGGCGGTCGGTAGGTGACCTCGAGCGTGAGCGCGACGATACCCTCGTCGCCGTTCTGCAGGCTCTGCGCGCCCGGGGCGTCGGGGCCGGCGCGACGGTGGCCGCCTGGGAGCGCCGGCTCCTCGACGTGGTCCCGGCACCTGTCCTGGCGGCGACCGACGGCGACCGGCCCGGGCCGCTCAGGTTGTACACGCGCGAGATCCCGGCGGACTGGATCGACTACAACGGCCACGTCACCGAGAGCCGCTACCTCGACCTGCTCGGGGAGGCGACCGACGCGCTGCTCCGTTACATCGGGGTCGACGCGAGCTACCTCGGCGCGGGCGGGAGCTACTACACGGTCGAGACCCACATCTCGCATCTGGGGCAGCTGTACGCCGGCGAGCGCGTGCAGGCGGCGACCCAGCTCCTGGGATGGGACGACAAGCGGCTACACCTGTTCCACCTGATCACCCGCCTGGGCGAGGACGACCCGGTCGCCACGGGCGAGCACATGCTGGTCCACGTCGACGCCGCGGAGGGCCGTGCGTCCTCGGTCCGCGACGGCGTCCGCGAGCGGGTGCAGTCGCTCGCCGCCGCACACGCCGGCCTCCCCCGCCCGCTCCGCGCCGGCCGGCGCATCTCCCTATAGCCCGCCCCGCCCCTACTCCATATACATATAGATCTATATATAGATGTATATGTATATCTATTTGGCCGCGTTCAGCAGCTTGGCGAGGTTGACGGCCGCCGCCATCGCGCGGTACCCGGCCGCGTTCGGATGCAGGTGGTCGCCACTGTCGTCGGCGGGGTTCAGCCGCTGGGGATCGTTCGGGTCCGCCACGGCCGAGGCGAAATCGACCACGCCGTCGAACACCCCAGAGGTGCGGATCCAGTGGTTGACCGCCTCGCGGTCCCCCTCCCCCATCGGCGTCCAGTACCGCGCGCCCTGGAAGGGGGTGAGGGTGGCGCCGAAGATCTTCAGCCCGGCGGTGTGCGCCAGCGTGACGATCCGCTCGTAGCCCTCGACGATCTGCAGCGCGGACACCTCGGTGTGGGGCGCGGTGAACAGCCCGTGGCTCCGGCTGTAGCCGATGTCGTTGACCCCTTCGAGCAGGATCACCTCCCGGGCGCCGGACTGCTCACGCACGTCGCGCTCGAACCGCGCGATCGCGCTCGGGCCGCAGCACGGCGCGGCGTTGAGCACCCGGTTGCCGCCGATCCCCTCGTCGACCACGCCCAGCGTCGCGCCGGCCATGGCATTCAATCGCGCCGCGAGGAAGTTCGGCCAGCGTGCGTCGGCGTTCGTCGGGGAGCCCACGCCGTCGGTGATCGAGTCGCCAAGCGCGACGACCGACCCGAGCGTCCGGCGCGGGCTCAGGACGTCGACGCCCGACAGGAAGTACCAGGAGTGCGTGTGCGCCCGGAACGGCCCGGCGCCGCTCGTGACGTGCCGGCCGCTCGCCACGTAGTTGACCTGCTCGGCATCGACGTGCTGGGTGGCCCGCCCCGTCGGGTCGGGCAGATAGATGCTCACGGCCAGATGGGTCGCGGGCCCGACCGCCAGCGGAACCGGGTCGCTCGTCGCCTCCGCGCCGGGCGGGATCAGCACCGAGCGCCGCCCGCCGAAGTACACCGGCGTCGTGGTGCCGGTCAGGGTCGCCGCCCCGTGCGCCTGGAACGCGACCCCCACCCTGCCGATCCGCAGGGGCGCGCTGCCGAACGCGTTGCTCAGCCGGACCCGGACCCGAACCCCGCCCGCGCTCGTCATCACGATCTCACGGATCGTCGCGTCGCGGAAGCCCGGCTCCGACAGGGTGCCGGGGGTCGCGGGCTGCGGGCTGGCTCCCCACGTGGCGGTCCAGTGGCTGCCGCTCGGGATCGGGACCAACCGGACCGACGCTGACGTGGAGCCGTCGTCGATCAGGGCGCCGGCCAGCCGAAGCGCGAGGAACAGCGAGACCGGAAGCCACACGTACCGGCGCAAGCTATAAAAACGCGGCTTCCTCAACTCCCCCAGTTTCCCCTGACGACGGTTCCCCGAACCCGGGGCCAACGGGTTCGATGCTAGCTCCTACTTCCCCCGGAAATAGTCATGGGTTGGGGGGTGTTGTTCCGTCCGGGCTGACCTCGATGATTTGTCCTGCAATTGCCGGCTTTCGAGGAGGTCTGGATGTTGCGGGA
>Ga0335080_10002147_pt1 | contig 19578 bp, 14 predicted proteins | sample Lox_Sample_34_FD_206720 | JGI IMG/M metagenome (GOLD analysis project Ga0335080, IMG submission 206720) | Soil microbial communities from Loxahatchee National Wildlife Refuge, Florida, United States - Lox_Sample_3.4 | ecosystem: Environmental > Terrestrial > Soil > Wetlands | place: USA...
CGCCGAATTCGAGAAGGCGCAGAGCAGCATCTTCCTGACCGGCTACGAGAAAATGACGGTCCAGCAGGATTTCGAATTGCGCAAGGCCATTCGCGGGGCCGGCGGCAACTACAAGGTAGTCAAGAACAACCTGGCGGAAAAGGCCGCCGAGGGCACTCCGGCTTCGGGTCTCATGAAGGACCTGAAGGGCATGACCTCGATGGCGTGGACCGAGCAGGATCCGGTGGCGCTGGCCAAGGCGATTACGGCGTACGCCAAGACCGTGCCGGCGTTCACGTTCCGCGCGGGTCTGGTGCAGGGCCGCGTGGTGGACATGCAGGGTGTGCAGGATCTGGCCACACTGCCGTCCAAGGACGAGCTTTACGCGAAGATTCTTTTCCTGATCAATGCGTCGGCGCAGCGGCTGGTGACGGCGATCAGCGGTGTGGGCCGGAACCTGGCTGTGGTGGTCGACCAGGGCGTGAAGGAAAACAAGTTTTCTCAGTAACGAGTTTCGACAAGGGAGTGGAATAAGGAAATGGCGGATATCAACGCAATCGCAGAACAGATTCAGGGGCTGACGCTTCTCGAAGCCGCGCAGCTCGTCAAGTTGCTTGAGGAGAAGCTGGGCGTGTCGGCTGCCGCGGCGGCGGTGGCTGCTGCTCCGGCCGCGGGTGGCGCTGCCGCTGCCGCTCCGGCTGCCGAAGAGAAGACCGAATTCAACGTTGTGCTTATGGCCGCCGGGTCGAACAAGATCAACGTGATCAAGGCCGTTCGCGAAGTGACCAGCCTGGGTCTGAAGGAAGCCAAGGACCTGGTGGACGGCGCACCCAAGCCAATCAAGGAAGGCGTCAATAAGGAAGAGGCCGAGGCCATCCGCAAGAAATTCGTGGATGCGGGCGCCACTGTCGAGGTGAAGTAACTCGCGGGCCCGCCGCCGTGGCTGTAAGCCATTGCGGCCAGGCGACTTACGGCTGGGCGGAGGCCCGCCAGGGGGATGACTCCGGAACCCCGGGTGGACTTCCGCCTGTCCGAGTTTGCGCGCATGCATTTGACGTGCCGATGTGCGCTCTGCTAGATTGGTACTGTTCTTGCCGGAGAACTAAGACCCGGACTCTTGCTCGTGAAATCTGGACCCTGCGTATCTGTGCGGCTCGGGGGAGTCGACACAAAACGTTACCCTGTTCACTTTCGCAATGCCACCCGTGTATCTTCGTGGGTTCGTGCGGGCAATTGTCTCATTTCCTCCGCTCTCGCCGTTCAGCCACCTCCTGCCAGGGACGTGCTGCAGGCCGCATCCAGCGTGGCCGGGCAGTAATGGTTGAGCGGTGATGGAGTTTACTGGTCAGCGCCCATGGCGGCGCAGGAGTCGAGCATGAATCAGGCAGCCCGCGAACGAGTCGATTTTTCACGCATCAAGACTTCGATCCCGATCCCGAACCTCATCGAGGTCCAGAAGAAGTCGTATGAACGCTTTCTGCAGATGGATCTGCTTCCCGGCGAGCGGGAAGACACGGGCCTGCAGAGCGTTTTCAACTCGGTTTTCCCGATTTCCGATTTCCGGGGACTGAGCCAGCTCGAATTCGTCGATTACGCGATCGGAAACTGGGAGTGCAAGTGCGGCAACCTCAAGGGGCTGCACCACCTGCGCTCCACCTGCCGGAACCCGGCCTGCGGAGCCACCATCCGCACCGACCCGTTCCATGCCGGCGACGTGCTCTGCCATAAATGCGGCACGTTCAACAAGAACATCGTGACGTTCTGCAACCGCTGCGGCGATCCGGTCAGCCTGCAGCTCAAGTACGACGTGGCCGAGTGCGAAGAGCGCGGCATGACCTACGCGGCGCCGCTGAAGGTCACCATCCGGCTCACCGTGTTCGACAAGGACCCGGAGACCGGCGTGAAGACCATCCGCGACATCAAGGAGCAGGAGGTCTTCTTCGGCGAGATCCCGCTGATGACCGACAACGGCACGTTCATCATCAACGGGACTGAGCGCGTGATCGTGTCGCAGTTGCACCGCTCGCCCGGCGTGTTCTTTGAGCGCGTCGCGGCACAGGGTTACTTCCTCGGTAAGATCATCCCGTATCGCGGTAGCTGGGTGGAGTTCGAGTACGACAACAAGAACCTGCTGTATGTCCGCATCGACCGCAAACGCAAATTCTACGGTACGGTCTTCCTGCGCGCACTCGGGTTGAAGAGCGATTCGGACATCATCAGGGCCTTCTACACGGTCAGTAACATCGTCATCAAGGACAAGAAGCTGTTCTGGAAGGTAAGTGACAGCCTGCTCGGCCTGAAGCTCACCAAGGCAATCACGACGAAAGGCGGCGAGACGATTGTCCCGCAGGGCCGCAAGATCACACGGTCGCTCTACGAGAAAATCCTGCAGGAAAAGGTCCAGCAGGTAGAGATCGACGGCACGGCTGACCTGCAGGGCGCTTTCGTAGCCGAAGACGTCGTGGATATGTCCACTGGCGAAGTGCTGGTGGAAGCGAATCAGGAGCTGACCAACGTCGGCAAGCTGATCGACGCTGAGATCCCGAGCTTTACCGTGTTCTTCCCCGAGCGCGACGACGTCGGCAACGTCATTTCCATGACGTTGAAAAAGGACAGCGTGCGCAGCCAGTCCGACGCGCTGCTGGAGATCTACCGCAAGCTGCGTCCGGGCGATCCGCCGACGGTGGATACGGCCACGCAGTTGTTCCAGGGAATGTTCTTCGACCCGCGCAAGTACGACTTTTCGCGCGTGGGCCGCATGAAGTTCAACATCAAGCTGTACGACCAGCTCGATTACGCCAACGAGAAGTGGCTGCACGACAACCAGGGCAAGACTCCGCTCGACAAACGCGTTCTGGACGACGAGGACTTCAACAGCACCATCAAGTACCTGCTGAAGCTGCGCCGCGGTCTCGGCGTGGTGGACGACATCGACCACCTGGGCAACCGCCGCGTGCGCGCGGTGGGCGAGCTGCTGGAGAACCAGTTCCGCATCGGCCTGGTGCGCATGGAGCGCGCCATCAAAGAAAAGATGTCGGTGTACCAGGAAATGTCGACGGCCATGCCGCACGACCTGGTGAACGCCAAGCCGGTGATGGCCGCCATCCGCGAGTTTTTCGGCTCCAGCCAGCTCTCGCAATTCATGGATCAGACCAACCCGCTGTCGGAGATCACGCACAAGCGCCGTCTTTCGGCGCTCGGGCCGGGCGGTCTGTCGCGCGAGCGCGCCGGATTCGAGGTCCGCGACGTCCATCCGACGCACTATGGCCGTATTTGTCCGATTGAAACCCCGGAAGGTCCGAACATCGGTCTCATTTCGTCCCTGTCCTGCTTTGCGCGCATCAACGAGTACGGCTTCATAGAGAGCCCGTACCGGCGTGTGGTGAACGGCGTTGTGGTTGACGAAGTCCGGGTGTTGAATCCGGGCGATCTGAACTACAAGGTCGGCGATGTGCTGACGCGGTCCGACGCCGAGAAGGCCAACAAGGACGCGAAAGCGAAGAACAAACAGGGGCTCGAAATCGAGGCGCACTGCGATTACTTGTCTGCCTGGGAAGAGGACAAGTACATCATCGCCCAGGCGAACGTGGCGCTTGACGAGGGCGGCGCGATCGTCAATGACCTGGTCAATGCCCGCAAGCAGGGCAATTTCGTGCTGGTGCATCGCGATGAAGTGGAATACATGGACGTCAGCCCGAAGCAGCTTGTGTCTGTCGCAGCCAGCCTGATTCCCTTCCTCGAAAACGACGACGCGAACCGCGCTCTGATGGGATCGAACATGCAGCGCCAGGCTGTGCCATTGCTGCGCGCCGAGGCTCCGTTTGTGGGCACCGGCATGGAGCGCGTCACTGCTCGCGACTCGGGCGCTGTAGTGATTTGCAAGCGCTCCGGCATGGTCGATTCAGTGGACTCCGAGCGCATCATCGTGCGCGTGGAGGGCGCCGGACAGGAAGGCCAGATGTCCCGTGAGGTCGGCGCTGACATCTACCAGCTCACCAAGTTCAAGCGCTCCAACCAGAACACCTGCATCAATCAGAAACCCATCGTGTTCCAGGGACAGCGCGTCAGAAAGGGCGATGTGCTCGCCGACGGACCGTGCACCCAGTCGGGCGAGCTGGCGCTGGGACGCAATGTGCTCGTCGCGTTCATGCCGTGGCGCGGGTACAACTTCGAAGACGCGATCGTAGTGAGCGAAAAGCTGGTCAAGGAAGATTACTACACCTCGATTCACATCGAAGAGTTCGAGATTGAGGCTCGCGACACCAAGCTGGGTCCCGAGGAAATCACTCGCGACATTCCGAATATTGCCGAGAGCTTCCTGCGGAATCTGGACGAGAGCGGCATCATTCGTGTCGGCGCCACGGTGAAACCGGGCGACATTCTCGTCGGCAAGGTTACGCCGAAGGGCGAAACACAGCTCACTCCGGAAGAGAAGCTGCTGCGCGCGATCTTCGGCGAGAAGGCCGGCGACGTGAAGGACGCTTCGCTCTACTGCCCGCCGGGTATCGAAGGCGTCGTGGTGGACGCAAAGGTGTTCTCCCGCAAGGGCGCGGAGCTCGACGAGCGGTCGAAGCAGATTCTGGAATCGCAGATCGAGCGCTTGCACCGCAACCTCGAAGACGAGAAGCGCATCCTGAGCGACGAACGTTCCAAGCGCCTCGAAAACATCGTGGGCGGCAAGGAAGTCCAGGCCGACCTGCACGACGAAAAGACCAACAAGAAGCTGCTGAGCAAGGGCGCGATTATCTCGCGCGATCTGCTGGAAAAGCTGCGCTCGCGCGACCTCAAGCGCATGCGCATCGCGAACAAGGATCCGCGGCTGAACGAGCAGATCGACGAAATTGAAGAGATGACATCGCGCCAGATCGCGGTGCTGGAGAAAATCACCGAAGAGAAGATCGCCAAGCTGCGCAAGGGGGATGAGCTCCCGCCGGGCGTGATCAAGCTGGTGAAGTGCTACATCGCCATGAAGCGCAAGCTGTCGGTCGGCGACAAGATGGCCGGCCGGCACGGCAACAAGGGCGTCATCGCGCGCATCGTTCCCGAAGAGGACATGCCCTATCTGCCCGACGGAACGCCGGTGGAGATCGTACTCAATCCGCTGGGCGTTCCTTCGCGTATGAACGTCGGCCAGATTCTGGAAACGCACCTCGGCTGGGCTGCAAAGGCGCTGGGAGTGAGCTTTGCCACCCCGGTGTTTGACGGCGCGACTGAGAAGGACATTAAAGCTCGGCTGACCAATGCGGCGCTGCCGACCTCAGGCAAGATCCAGCTCTGGGACGGCATCTCCGGCCAGGCCTTCGAACAGCCAGTGACGGTGGGCTACATCTACATGCTGAAGCTCTCGCACCTGGTGGACGACAAGATTCACGCGCGGTCTATCGGACCGTACTCGCTGATCACCCAGCAACCCCTGGGCGGCAAGGCGCAGTTCGGCGGACAGCGTTTCGGCGAAATGGAAGTGTGGGCGCTCGAAGCCTACGGCGCGGCATACGTGCTGCAGGAACTGCTCACTGCGAAATCGGACGACGTCTACGGACGCGCCAAAATCTACGAAGCGATTGTCAAGGGCGAAGCGGCAGCCGAACCGGGCGTGCCGGAATCGTTCAACGTACTGATTCGCGAGTTGCAGTCGCTGTGTCTGGACGTGGAGCTGATGAAGAAGCCGCGTGAGATTTCGGACACCGCGCTGGCAGCCGACTAGTAATTTGTGGCCACGAATACACACAGATAAAGAAGACAATTTGTGTGACTTCGTGTTCATTCGTGGCCGAACCTGTTTGGGCGGATAGTGGAGTGGATTAGAGAGGCAAACAATGTATCGATCTTCCCCTTATGACCGTGCGAATCTGATCGCGGATTTCGATTCCATCCGCATCAGTCTGGCCTCCCCGGAAAAGATCCGGAGCTGGTCTCATGGCGAAGTCACCAAGCCGGAGACCATCAACTACCGCACGTTCAAGCCGGAGCGCGACGGGCTTTTCTGCGCCCGCATCTTCGGTCCCATCGCCGACTGGGAATGCCTTTGCGGCAAGTACAAGCGGATGAAGCACCGCGGCGTCATCTGCGATAAGTGCGGCGTCGAAGTGACGCTGTCGCGCGTGCGCCGCGAGCGTCTCGGCCACATCGAGCTGGCCAGCCCCTGCTCGCATGTGTGGTTCTTCAAGGGCCTGCCGAGCCGCATCGGTTATCTGCTCGATATCACGTTGCGCGAACTCGAGCGCGTACTGTATTTTGAAGCCTTTGTCATTGTCGATCCGGGCGAAGTGGCCGGCATCGGCAAGGGTGAGGTCATCAGCGACGAACGCAAGCGCCAGCTCGATCAGGAATTCCCCGGCAAGTTCGTCGCCATGATGGGCGCCGAGGGAATCAAAGAGCTGCTCAAGAAGATCGACGTTGAAGCGCTCAGCCTCGAGATTCGTGAGCGCATGAAGACGGAGGCTTCGCAGCAGAAGAAGCTGAAGTTCGCCAAGCGCCTGCGCGTTACTGAGTCGTTCCGCAAGTCCGGCAACAAGCCGGAGTGGATGATTCTGGACGTAATCCCGGTCATTCCGCCTGAACTGCGCCCGCTGGTGCCGCTCGATGGCGGCCGTTTTGCCACCTCCGACCTCAACGATCTCTATCGCCGCGTCATCAACCGCAACAACCGCCTGAAGAAGCTAATGGAGCTGCATGCGCCGGACGTGATCGTCCGCAATGAGAAGCGCATGCTGCAGGAAGCGGTCGATGCGCTGTTCGACAACGGCCGCCGCGGCCGAGTGCTGCGTGGTGCGAACAATCGCCCGCTGAAGTCGCTCTCCGACACGCTGAAGGGCAAGCAGGGCCGCTTCCGCCAGAACCTGCTCGGCAAGCGCGTGGACTATTCGGGCCGTTCGGTGATCGTAGTTGGCCCCGAGCTGAAGCTCAACCAATGCGGCCTTCCAAAGAAGATGGCGCTGGAGCTGTTCAAGCCGTTCATCTACCATCGCCTGGAGCAGCGCGGCCATTGCACCACGATCAAGCAGGCGAAAGAACTGGTTGAGCAACAGGACCCGGTAGTCTGGGACATTCTCGAGGAAGTTATTCGCGATCACCCCATCCTGCTGAACCGCGCCCCTACGCTGCATCGCCTCGGCATTCAGGCCTTCGAGCCCGTGCTGGTGGAAGGCAAGGCCATTAAGCTGCATCCGCTCACCTGCACGGCGTTCAACGCGGACTTCGACGGCGACCAGATGGCCGTCCACATTCCGCTGTCGCCCGAGGCGCAGATCGAGGCCAACACACTGATGCTTTCGGCGAACAACATTCTGTCGCCAGCCCACGGCGCGCCCATCGCGGTGCCAACCCAGGACATGGTGCTGGGCGTGTATTACCTTACCAAGGCGCGTCCCGGGACACGCGGCGAGGGACGCACGTTTGCGTCCACTGACGATGTGCTGATCGCGCTCGAAATGGGTGAAGTGGAAACGCTCACACCCATCAAACTGCGCTTCACGGGCCGTGTGATCGATCTGGTGAAGGCCTTCGACAACCAGAATGTCCTGCACACCGAGCCAATCGAGTTCAACAAGCAGTACATGGAGACCACCGTCGGCCGCGTCATCCTCAACGACGTGCTGCCTGACGAGATGCCCTTCATCAACGGCCTCCTCAAGAAGAAAGGCCTCGCGCAACTCGTGCAATACTGCTATCTGCGCTTCGGTCTGGCCACCACGGTAAAGATGCTGGATGAGGTGAAGAAGCTCGGGTTCCTTTATGCGACCCGCGCCGGCATTTCCATCGGCATCGACGACATGGTGGTGCCCAGCCTGAAATCGACACTGGTCAAGGACGCGGAAAAAGCGGTGATCGAGGTCCAGAACCAGTATCAGGAAGGCGCCATCACCCAGGGCGAGCGCTACAACAAGATCATCGAAATCTGGTCGAAGGTGACCGAGCGCGTCGCCGAGGAAATGTTCAAGTCGATGGAGGAGGACGACCGCACCGGCCGCTACCTCAACCCGATTTACATCATGGCCGACTCCGGCGCGCGCGGTTCCAAACAGCAGATCCGCCAGCTTTCCGGTATGCGCGGCCTGATGGCCAAGCCCTCGGGCGAGATCATCGAGACGCCGATCACAGCGAACTTCCGCGAAGGCCTGAACGTGCTGCAGTACTTCATCTCGACGCACGGCGCCCGCAAGGGACTCGCCGACACCGCGTTGAAGACGGCCGATTCCGGCTACCTGACCCGCCGCCTTTGCGACGTGGCTCAGGACGTGATCGTGACCGAAGTGGATTGCGGCACCATTGACGGCATCTATGTCGAGCCCATCATCGAGTCGGGCGAGATCATCGAGCCATTGCGTGACCGCATCGTCGGCCGCGTGGCCTTGGAGCAGGTGCTCGACTACGACGGCAACACGATCGTCGACGCCAACCAGGAAATCACCGAGGAGCTGGCCGCGGCCATTCAGTCGGCCGGTATCGAACGCGTGAAGATCCGTTCAGTGCTGACCTGCGAATCCCGGCGCGGCGTTTGCGTACTGTGCTACGGGCGCAACCTGGCAACCGGCCGTCTGGTGGAGCGCGGCGAAGCCGTGGGTATCATCTCGGCCCAGTCGATCGGGGAGCCAGGCACTCAGCTCACCATGCGTACGTTCCACGTGGGCGGCACGGCGACCGGATCCAGCGAACAGTCCAAGCAGGACGCCAAGTCCGATGGCTTTGTGAAGTTCCTCGGCGTACAGACCGTTCGCAACGCGAAAGGTGAGCTGATTGCGATGAATCGCAACGGCATTCTGGCGATTGTGGACGATAAGGGCCGTGAGAAGGAACGCTACCCGGTGGTGTACGGTGCGCGCATCCTCTACGAAGACGGCGCACCAGTAAAGACGAACGAGATTCTGCTCGAGTGGGATCCGTACACCTTCTCCATCCTCACTGAGGTCAGCGGCACGGTTCACTTCCGTGACCTGCACGAAGGCATCACCATCGTCGAACAAGTGGACGAGATCACCGGCATGTCGCAGTGGGTGGTCACGGAGTCGCCCGACGAAAAGCGCGTGCCTACCGTGGTCATCCGCCCGCAGGGCGGCGGCCGTTCCGACGAGCGGCGCTATCTGATGCCGACCCACGCGCACCTGATGGTCACAGACGGCGACGAGGTGCACGCCGGAGACGTAATAGCCAAGATCCCGCGCGCCACTACCAAGACCAAGGACATTACCGGCGGTCTGCCGCGCGTCGTGGAGCTCTTCGAAGCGCGCAAACCGCGTGAAACCGCCGTCATCGCTGAGATCAACGGTACCATCAAGTTCGGGGAAATCGCCAAGGGTCATCGCAAGATCTACATTACCGGCGACGATGGCGAACAGAAGGAGTACGCGATTCCGCGCGGCATCCACATCAACGTTCAGGAAAGCGAGCGCGTCCATGCTGGCGACCCGTTGATGGACGGCCCGCGCAATCCGCACGACATCCTGGCCGTGCTCGGCGAAAAGGAACTGCAGAAATACCTGGTGAACGAAATCCAGGAGGTCTACCGTCTACAGGGCGTTAACATCAACGACAAGCACCTCGAGGTCATCGTCCGGCAGATGATGCGCTGGGTGAAGGTCGACGACATCGGCGACACCGAGTTCCTGCCCGAGGAAGTCGTCGATCGGTTCAAGTTCCGCGAAGAGAATGCGCGTGTGGTAGATGCCGGCGGCCGGCCAGCGGGCGGCAAGCCTGTGTTGCTCGGCATCACCAAGGCATCGCTCTCCACCGATTCGTTCATCTCGGCGGCATCCTTCCAGGAGACCACGCGCGTGCTCACCGAAGCCGCCATCAACGGCAAGGTGGACTACCTGCGCGGCCTCAAGGAGAACGTGATCATGGGCCGCCTGATTCCGGCCGGCACCGGCATGGAGTATTACCGGCACGTGAAGATCGCCGGCGAGGACGTGGAGGAAGAGGTGATCGCCGAGACCGAAGCGGCGCTCTCCGAGCCTCTCCCGGCCTTCGACGACGAAGTGCGCGGCTTCGGCCCCAGCCTGGGCGGCGAAGAACCGCAGGAAGAGAATCTGGCGGAGTAGTTCAGACAACCAATTGGATTGAATCAGGGGCGGGCTCGAAAGGGCCCGCCCTTGTTGTTTCGACAGGGAACTCCCGCCTGCCCAGGGCTTTAGCCCGCGCGCCTGGAGGCCGCCACGCTCTTCTTCTGCGGCGCGACTCGCTTCCTGGGCGTCGCGTTCCGGCGCAGGAGCCGGTTCACGGCGCGAATCAACTGCGACACCTCCGTCGCGCTCTTTTGCAGCACCACGTCCGCGCCGGTGGTCGACTCGCTCAGGCCAAGCGCGTGCGTGAAACCGGAGATCAGCACGACAGGAATCTCGGGCTTGTGCGCGCGTGCGCGACGAATCACCTCAACTCCGTCCATGTCAGGCAGCTTATAGTCGGTGACCACCAGGTCGAACTGCTCCGAAGTGAAGCGCTTGATCGCCTCACGGGCGCTGGAGACCACCGTGACCCGATGCCCAAGCTCCCGCAAAACCTGCTTTCTTGCCAGCAGGCCCATTTCATTGTCGTCGACGATAAGTATGTGGCACGCCTGATCGGCGCCGGTTGAGGTTGCAGTCATGTGACGAAGAACATGACGACAGTAACAGGGAAGAAACCGCAGTGTCAACGTGCCGGTATCGAACTGCAACACAGACAAATCGAGTGCTTGACTCCACGGCGCGGACGTAGGCGGTACATTCACCCGCGCTTCTGTTGCAGACTTGCTTACTCAACTTCGCGCGGCGCCTTGTATCCTGCCTTTGCGACCACCTGATACTTGATCGGCTTGTTCTTTTCGTCGATCACGCGCAACGGCTCGTTTGTGGCCGGATTCACCAGCTCCACTTTGATGTGCCGGTAGCTGCCGTCGCGGGCCTGATTGGTCGGGTGGTAGGTGAACGTATACTCGTTGCGCAGGGACTCGGAGATTGCCTGATAGATTCCGGGGAACTCACCGTAGAAGCGCGGGGCAAAGTATTGTCCGCCCGTCTCCCTCGCGAAAGTCTTCATCTGGTTGTCGGCCTGCAAAAAGGTCAATTGCTGCGGGCCCGACATGTACGGCTCCGCCATGATGCGCATTGCCTGCATCAGGCTGACTGCGAACACCGGCACGCCCGCCTCCTGAATCCTCTTCCGAGCCTTGTCCAGAGTAAGCTTGCTGAAGGTGTCCACGCCGCTCGAAAGCAGCACGATCGCCTTGCGCCCCTCGATGTTCTCCATGCGTTCCTCGGTATCGACAAGGGCATCATAGAGGTTCGATTCCGACATCCCGGGAATGCGCAGACGCTGCATGGCGTCGTAGGTCTTCTGCCGGTCGGTGGAGAAGTCGGAGAGAATCTCGGGCTTCATGTCGTAGGCGATGACAGCGACGTAGTCGTCCCTCTTCAGTGTTTGCACGAAGCCGTACGAGGCCACCAGCGTCTGATACCAGGCTTGGCCGCCATACCATTGGAATCGCGCGGAGAATTCCACCAGCATGCAGACCGTCATGGGGGCCTCGGCATGTGCCGACGATTCGATCTTCTGCGGGACGTTGTCCTCGAGGATGCGGAAGTTGCCTGCCGGGATGTTGGGAATGAAACGGCCTTTGTTGTCGAGCACCGCCACATCCACCGAAACCGTGGTGGCGTTGCTCTGGAAGGTCGCCTCGGGCACCTGTTCGGTCTTGTGGAACTCGGACGGGATGGACTGCTTTTCCTCGGGCTGAGCTTCGGCGCCGGCCGGCTTGCGTGGTTTGGCCACCGTGTCGGAGGAGGGCGTCTGCGGCCCTTCCTGAGCGAGGGCGAAAGCAGCAAGGAACAGGCCCGCGCAACCGGCGGCGAGAAGAACAGCTAACCTCGTGGTTTTCATGGCCTTCAGGGACTATATCAAAGACGAAGACGTATGCGGCGCCGGGCGCGTTTCGATGACCCTCAGTTCACCCAGGGGCCCCGGTCGTTGTGTTTCTTCATGTAGACCTGGAACTTCTTTCGGTTCCGCCGGAGTCTCCACTGATGGTAGCGGTCCGTCAGGCTGGGACCGCTAACGCGGATGCGCACGCCCTTGCGCTTGTTCACGGACCTGATGAAGATGTAGCCGAACAACAGGCCGCCAAGGTGCGCGAAGCTGCTGACGCCGTTGCTCTGCTGGAACGACATCATGAAGGTGACCGTTCCGATGATCAGCACGAACCACTTCACCTGAATCGGGATGAGGAAGCTGAACAGGATGGTGCGGTTCGGGAACATCATGGCGTAGGCCATCAGGATGCCGAAGATCGCGCCGGATGCGCCCACGGTGGCCACTCCGGGGTTGCCCCACGGCAGCACGTAGTTCAGCAGGATGACGCACAGGCCGGCGCCGACGCCGCAGAAGAAATAGAACTGCAGGAACCGGCGCGTCCCCCAGGCGGTCTCAATGTCGGCGCCGAACATCCAGAGCGCCAGCATGTTCCAGATGATGTGCCCGAAGCCGGCGTGCATGAACATGTACGTGACCGGCTGCCAAATGAACAGCATCTTCACCACGGCCACCGGGCGCAGTTCGAGGAACTCCCACGGCAGATCCATCCGCGCGATCTGGGTGAAGAACCATACGATGAAGATCGCTGCGTTGGAGATCAGGAGCCACTTGACGCCGTTCGGGAATCCGGGGAAATACAGTACGCCCTGAGAACGGAATTTGCTGCCGTACGCCATGGGAAGCTTGCGAGTCCCTTGTCCAAAGAATAGCAGAAGCAGCGCCGGAGACCCGGTTTTAGTGCGTCTGGATTCGCTGTGCGGCGCGCAGGATCAGGCCGGCCACGACGTTCAAAGCTGCGGCCAGCGCCATCCATACCTGCCAGTGCGACCACACGCCGGAGGCGACGAAGAAGTCCCGGGTCCAGCCGAGGTCGCATCCGACCCGCCACATCCCCAGAACCGCCGCGGTCAGGCTCAGGCAGCGCACCAGCGACGACAGCGGACCGGCGGCGTTCTGTAACCAGGCTGTAATTGGCTGGACGTCGGTTGTCCCAGCCAGATCCGTCAACTGCACCATGTCTCCCACCTGGTTGTATAGATGCAGAGATGCGGCGTCGGTTTCTAACGCGCGCCGAAACGCGGATACGCGGGCCGGATGGTTACAGCACGCGGTCGAACTGCGACTTCAGAACGGACTCGCGGGCAGGCGTTTCGGGCGGCGGTTGCGGCTTGGCGTTGCCGTAGCGATTGAGCGCGATGACCACCGCCTGGAGGACCAGAGCGATGGCCAGCCAGGTCTGCCAGTGCGAGAGGGGGCCGCTGGAGATCACGAAGTCCTGCGTCCAACCGAGGTCGGTTCCGAAGCGCCAGGCAGCGAGAACGAAGGCGGCGAGAACGACGGGTTGCAGCAACACGGACAGACCGGTAGCGATCACTCGAACTTCCGGTTTGTTCTGTTTGACTCGGCGACCCTGACCCAGGCGAATTCTGACCAGCATTTCGATAGAATCTAATCTCAGTTTACTCGCTTTAGTACCAACATCCCATATGCCACTCTTTGGGTGGGAGGACGCAATACAGAAATGTCTGAAATCAAAGCGGCGCTGATTGGCACGGGCTTCATGGGCAGGACCCACGCGGAGGCGATCCGGCGGCTGGGGAATGTCCAGATCGCCGCGGTAGCCAGCGCAGACGAGTCGAGAGCACGGGCATTTGCCGGGCAACACGGCATTCCGCAGGCGACCGGCGACTATCGCGCCATCCTTGCCGATCCGGCGATTCGGGCGGTGCACGTGCTGACGCCTAATGCCCTCCACCACGAGGTGGCGAGGGCCGCCCTCGAAGCGGGCAAGCACGTAGTGTGCGAGAAGCCGCTGACGGTCTCGGTGGCCGAGGCGCGCGATCTGGCGGAGACGGCGGCACGCACCGGCCTGGCCAACTGCGTACAGCATAATCTGCGCTACTATCCTCTGGTCCAGCAAGCGCGGCGGATGGTGGCGCGAGGCGAACTGGGCGAGATCCTGCTCGTGCAGGGCACCTACTCGCAGGACTGGCTGCTCTTCGACACCGACTGGAACTGGCGCGCCGACGCGAACCTGAACGGGCCGCTGCGCGCGATGGGCGATATCGGGTCGCACTGGATGGACATGATCCAGCACGTCACCGGGCTGCCGATCGCGGCGGTCTGCGCGGATCTGGCGACGTTCCACACGACACGGAAGAAGCCGAAGAGCGCGGTAGAGACGTTCGGCGGCCGGGCGGGCAGCGCCGAATTCGAGGCGATGCCCGTGGACACCGACGACTACGGCGCGGTGCTGCTGAGACTCGGCGCGCGGGCACGTGGGGCTTTCACGGTAAGCCAGGTATCGGCCGGCCGCAAGAATCATCTGCGATTCGAGATCTTCGGCACGAAGAAGGGCGTGGCATGGGACCAGGAGCGGCCCGATGAGCTGTGGATTGGAGAGCGCGGTACGTCGAATCAGCTCACGCTGAAGGACCCGTCGCTGCTGGATCCGGCAGCCGCGAGTTACGCCGACTATCCAGGCGGCCACGGCGAAGGCTACCCAGACACGCACAAGCAGGTTTTCAAGCGCTTCTACCGGCGTGTGGCCGATGCGTCGGCGCCCGTGGAGTATCCGACATTCGCCGAGGGTCTGCGCATCATGGAGATCCTCGCGAAGGTGCTGGAAAGCGCGCGGAAACGCTCGTGGATCGACGTGTAGGCGGTTCTGGTAGCCTGTATACAGCCAATTTATGCTGACCATCAGGAAGGTCGAGTGCTTCCTGCTGTCCTGCCCTCTCCCGGAGCCGCTCATACTCCCATATTTCGGGGGCGAGCGTCGTATTCTCAAACGCGACGCTATGGTCATCCGCGTCCAGACGGACAAGGGCATTGTCGGCTATGCTCCCGGCCCGGCCACGGAACGGGCAAAGCACGCCATTGAAACCGTGGTGGCGCCATATCTCGAAGGACGTACGCTGGCCGATCCCGACGCTTTGCGGGTGCCCTTTGTCGAGGGGCCGGGACGCGATTGGACGGTTCTGAAAGCCTACTGCGCGGTCGAAATCGCCCTGTTCGACATCGTCGGCAAAGCGAAGCGCGTGCCCGTGTCCGAACTCATTGGCGGCCGGCTGCGCGACCGCATCCGCCTTTACGGCAGCGCGGGCATGTACATGGAGCCCACACGTTACGCCGAAGAAGCGCATGCGATTTCCGAGCTCGGCTTTCGGGCATACAAGATGCGTGCGGGCATCGGTCCGGAAGACGACGTGACCACCGTGCGTCTAATGCGTGCTGCTGTCGGTCCGGACTTCGACCTGATGGTGGACGCCCATTCGTGGTGGCGCATGGGCGACCGTAACTATGTGACCAGCACTATCGACCACGTAGCCGAGGAACTCAGCCGCTATCACATCGCCTGGCTCGAAGAACCCTTGCCTCCGGAAGACCACGAAGCCTACCTGCGCCTGAAAGCGCTCGATTACGTTCCTCTCGCCGCCGGAGAGCACGAGCCCAGCGAACACAGCTTCATGGATCTGATCTTCACCGAGGGCGTCGATTACGTCCAGATGGACGTGGTATCGCAGGGCGGCTATCCTTCGGCGCGCAGGTTGCTGGCAGAGGTGGCGCATGCAGGACTGCGCTTCGCGTTTCATAGCTGGGGCACGGCGCTGGAGGTGATCGCCGCCGCACAACTCGGCGTTTGCTGGCCTGACATGGTGGTGGAGTGGCTGGAGTACCCGTGCTACTCGACGGCCACGCGCCGCGGCATGTACCCGTTCCCGCTCGCCTCCGAAATGCTAAGAGACGAGCTGGAGATCGCACAGGGCAGCCTCATCGTGCCTTCCGGGCCGGGGCTCGGCGTCGAGGTAGACGAGCGCGTGATCGACAAGTACCCCTGGATTCCCGGCCCATGGTCCACGTGGAGGTTTGAGGGCTCAGGCAAGGTACGGGAGCTGTTCTCCGATCCCAGCGAGAAGTGGCCGGAGTCATGAACCCGGCGCTGGTCACGGCCGGAGTCGTATCGAGCGCCGTGGCAGGGATGGCGTGGATGGTGCGGGCGCCGTCGTGCCACTTGCTCGCTCCTGGGTTTCATCGCGGCGTGCGCACGCGGAAGGCGATTGCGCTCACCTTCGATGACGGGCCCAGCGAATCCACTCCGGAGCTGCTGGACGTGCTTGCGGCGCACGGCGTGCGCGCCACGTTCTTTCAGTGCGGAGTGAACGTTCGGCGCCTGCCGGCGATCGCCCGCCGGGTGGCTGATGCCGGGCACTGCATCGGCAACCACAGCACGTCTCACGCCATGCTCTCCCTGCATTCGGCCCGATTCATCTACGCGGAGCTGGCCGAGGCGCAGAAGATCATCACCGGCGCTACCGGCCGCGAGCCGCGCTATTTCCGCCCGCCCTACGGAGTCCGCTGGTTCGGCATGCGCGCAGCGTTGCAGCAGCTCGACCTGACCAGCGTCTTCTGGACCGCCATCGGCCGGGACTGGAATCGTCCCGCAGACCTGGTGGCACAGCGGCTGCTGCGTGGCGCCTCAAACGGAGCCATCTTCTGCCTGCACGACGGCCGCGAACTGACCGAGCAGCCCGATATTTCCAGTACCGTTCAGGCCGTGGGCCGCGTCATTCCTGTATTGCTCGAACAGGGCTACAAATTCGAGACAATAGACCAGATCATATGTCCGACGAGCTGAACCAAAGAATCATCAGGGTAATTGCGGACACCCAGCACATCCCGCCGGAAACAGTGACGCTGGACAGCACCTTCGCCGAGCTGAACATCGACTCGCTGGACGGCATCAACATTCTGTTCGCGCTGGAAAGCGAGTTCAACATCAGCATCCCCGACGATGCGGCGAACACCATCCGCTCGGTACGCGACGTGGTGCAAGGCGTAACCGCGTTGCTGGAGGGCGGGACAAATGTCGCCAGCTCGGAGGCTGCGTCGGCGGGCTGATGCGGCATCGTGTGGCTGTCACCGGGCTCGGCGTAGTGTGCGCCGCCGGCCACAACACGGGCGGATTCTGGGAGAGCCTGCGAGCGGGACGTTCCGCGATTGCGCCCCTGGAGGCCGTGGATCGCGCGCAGTTCCGGTTTCAGAATGCGGCTGAGGTGCGCGGGTTCGATGCTTCGCGTCACTTCGCGCAACGAGACCTCGATCTGCTCGACCGTTTCGCGCAATTCGGAGTCGTGTCAGCTCGCGAGGCCGTGGCCGACGCCGAGATCGATTTCACACCTGAGCTGCGCGAACGGACCGCCATCGTCACCGGCTCATGCGTGGGCGGACAATCCACCGAAGATGAGGGCTTCGTCGGGCTCTACAGGCACAACAACCCGCGCACGCCGCCGCTGACCATTCCCCGCGTCATGGCCAACGCCGGGGCGAGCCGCATTTCGCTGGAGTTCGGGATCGTCGGACCGGCGTGGACCGTCTCGACAGCGTGCTCGTCGTCGAATCACGCCATCGGCCAGGCGTTTCGCTTGGTCCGCGACGGCGATGTGGATGTGGCGATCGCAGGCGGCAGTGAAGCCATCTTCAGCATGGGCTTCCTCAAATCGTGGGAAGCGATGCGCGTAGTCTCGCCGGATACCTGCCGGCCATTTTCCCGTGATCGCCACGGGCTGATCCTCGGCGAGGGCGGCGCGTGCCTGGTTCTGGAGACACTGGACGGAGCGCTGGCTCGCCGGGCGCGGATTCACGCGGAGATCGTCGGCTTCGGCATGTCCTCCGACGCGCATCACATCACCCAGCCGCTGGCCAGTGGGGCAGCGCGAGCAATGCGCGCAGCGATTTCGGACGCAGGCTTGCAACCCGAGCAGATCGGCTACATCAACGCCCATGGCACCGGCACGGTTGTGAACGATGCGACGGAAACATCGGCGATTCGTGAGCTCTTCGGCGCGCATGCGGATCGGCTCGCGGTCAGTTCGACGAAATCGATGCACGGGCATGCGCTGGGCGCTGCGGGAGCGATTGAAGCCGTGGCAACAGTGCTCGCATTGGAACACGGCTTGCTTCCTCCGACGGCCAACTTCACCGAACCCGACCCGGCGTGTAATCTCGATGTGATCCCCAACGAGGCTCGGCACGCCGCAGTGGAATGCGCGCTGTCGAACTCGTTCGCCTTCGGCGGCCTCAACGCCACCCTCGCTTTCCGCCGTGTCTGACCGGGCATTCGCTGCTGGGCTGCTATACTGACTCGCCAGGATGAAGTTCGGAGTCGTTTTTCTGCTGGCGGCCGTCGCCGCCTGTGCCCAGGTGGAGATGCGCTATGTCGATCTCCCCGTATCCGATGGCCTGAAACTGCGGGCTTCGTACTATTCGCCGGGCAAGCCTGGCCCGGGCGTGCTGCTGCTGCACCAGTGCAATCGCGATCGCTCGGTGTGGAACGATCTGGCGATGCAACTCGCCGCGTCTGGCCTTCACGTGCTGACGTTCGATATGCGCGGCTACGGCGAGAGCCAGGGCGACCGGTTCCGCGAAGTGTCCGATGAGAAGCGGGCGGCGATGGCTGCACACTGGCCCGCCGACATCGACACAGCCTGGCAGTTCCTCGCAAGCCAGACCGGTGTGGACAAGGCAAACACAGGCGTCGGCGGCGCAAGCTGCGGCGTGAACAACGCGATCCAGACCGCGCGCCGTCATCCCGAGGTGAAGACGCTGGTCCTGCTCTCGGGTGATACCGACGGCGACGGCGTGACCTTTCTCGCAGGTGCGAAGACGCTGCCAGTGTTCATCGCTGCCAGCGAGAACGATGGCGATACGCTGGCCCGGATGCGCTGGATCTTTGCATTTTCCAATGACGCGCGCAGTAAGCTGCTCTCCTTCAAGGCAGCCGGGCACGGCGCCGACATGTTCCGCGTCGAAACAACGCTTCCGGGCACGATTGTCTCCTGGTTCGACCAGATGCTGCTCAACCCTCAGCCGCCTGGCGAGCCGAAAAAGGTCTCCCCTGAGGAGGAATTCTGGACGCAGCTCACCGCTCCCAAAGGCGTCCCCAGTCTGCGAAAGACGCTGGAAAAGGCGCGAAAGAAGAACCGGAGCGCTCCGCCGCCGTTCCCTGAGTATCCCGTGAACCTCTACGGGTACGATCTCCTCCGCAAGGGCGACACGAGGCAGGCGATCGCGGTCCTGAAGCTGAATGAACTCGGATATCCGAAGTCAGCCAACGTATATGACAGTCTGGCCGACGCGTATCTGGCCGATCATCAGGAGGCGCTCGCGCTCCAGTATTCGGAGAAGTGTCTCAAAGTGCTGACCGAAAATCCGCCGGCCGACGCGGAAAGAGCTGCCGAGATTCGCGGCAACACCGAAGCCCGGATGAAGAAGCTGAAGCACTAAAGCGAGGCCTGCCCAGCTCGGCTTCGCTCCACCAAACGCACCGCCAGCACGAGCACGACGCACAGCGCGAGCGCGATTAGCACAAGCGTCCACATGTGCGTCTTCAGATAGGGCAGCGTCTGCGCACCGAGCCGCGTCCCCAGCCACGCCAGCGCGAAATAGCGTGGAACCCGGGCCGCCAGTAACACAATGGAGAATGTGGCCGGGCTCACCTCCATAGCGCCGGCCGAAAGAACGAAGACCTTCATGGGCATGGGAATGGGCACGGCGGCCGGCACAAACACGGTGATCAGCCCGTAGCGCTCGAAC
>Ga0335080_10002149_pt1 | contig 19561 bp, 22 predicted proteins | sample Lox_Sample_34_FD_206720 | JGI IMG/M metagenome (GOLD analysis project Ga0335080, IMG submission 206720) | Soil microbial communities from Loxahatchee National Wildlife Refuge, Florida, United States - Lox_Sample_3.4 | ecosystem: Environmental > Terrestrial > Soil > Wetlands | place: USA...
CCGCCCCCGCGACTCCCCCGTCGCCACGGCCCGCGCGATGAGGTGCGCGAGGCGCAGCGGCTCGGGGAGGTCGGCCTTGCGGCGGGAGGCGGCGACGAGCTCGGCGGCGGGCTCGGGCTCGATGCCCGCGCATGCGAGCCAGAGCCCGCCCGGCAGCTTGCGCGCGGGCGGGCAACGCTCGACGGTGTCGAGGCGATCGGCCAGGCCGGCGGCGCGCAGCGCGCCGGCGAGCCGGTGGTCGGCGGGGTCGCGCCGGTTCACCACCAGCACCGGGAGACCGCTCGCCCTCGCCAGCTCCTCGACGTCGACGACGCCGAGGCCCGCGATGGTGATGCCGCCGAGCACGAGCCCCTGCAGCGCGGGCCGGAAGCGCATCGCGCCGATCCAGCGCGCCAGGAATCCGGTCGCGTCGGCGCCGTCGACCGGGAAGCGCTCGATCGCGACGCCCTCGACGAGGTCGGCGGCCTCCATCATCACGGCGACGATCGGCACGTCGCGGTCTCGCCACTTGTCGAAGGCGCCGTCGTCGATGCCGAGCAGGTGCGGGCGCGCGCGCTTCATGCGGGGAGAACCTCCTCGAGGAAGTGCCGCGCGAGCTCACCGATCCCCGGCTGCTGGCTCTCGCGCGGCCCCGCGACGTTGAGGACGCGCACGCCCAGCTCGGCCAGCCACCCGCGCACCGCGGCGGCGTCCGGGTCGGCGGCGAGGTCGACGAGGCGGTGCGGGCGGCCGAGCGCGCGCGCGCACTCGATGGTGAAGGCGGTGCCACCCCTCGGCGCGCCGCGCGTGAGGATCAGCGTCGCGTCGGCGTCGCGCACGTTCCACTCCGTGCGCTCCGCGTAGTCGCGGCTCGGGGTCTCGCGCAGCGGAAAGCGCGCATCGATCGCGCCGTCCTCCGCGCGGCGGCCGCGGGGGCACCAGCCTCCGCAGTCGAGCCCGCGCGCCAGCGCGACCTCGAGCGCGGCGCGGTCGACGCCGGTCTGGCCGCCCGAGACGATGCGCACCAAGGGATCAGTACCGCACGTCGAAGCCCGCGAGACCCTCCGGCGCCTCCTCCGACACATCGACCCGCTCGACGCGCGCGCCGGGAGGTCCCTCGCGGCAGAAGGCGAGCGCGGCGTCGACGGCGTCGGGGCGCCCCTCGAAGATCGCCTCGACGCTGCCGTCGGGGCGATTGCGCACCCAGCCGGCGAGCCCGAGGGTGCGAGCGCGGCGCTCGGTCGAGCCGCGGAACCAGACGCCCTGGACGCGGCCGTGCACGCGCACGCGGCGGCGGATCGGCGCGTCGGTCATGCCGCGGGAGCGTAGCCCGCGTAGAATCCCGGCGGCGGCGGCATCGGGCCGCGCGCGGCGAAACGGGAGCTCCGGACATGGATCCGCTCGCGACCCTGCTCGACGAGGCGCGCAAGGAGCTGCCCGACGCGGTGCGGCTGCGCCGCCGCATCCACCGCAACCCGGAGCTCGGGCTCGTGCTCCCCGACACGCAGCGCGCGGTGCTCGAGGCGCTCGAGGGGCTCGGCCTCGAGCTCGCGACGGGCGGCGCGACCAGCGCCGTGGTCGCGACGGTGCGGGGTGTCAGGCCGGGCCGGACGCTGCTGCTGCGCGCGGACATGGACGCGCTCCCGATGGAAGAGCAGAGCGGGCTCGAGTTCGCTTCGCAGCACGCGGGCCGCATGCACGCGTGCGGCCACGATGCGCACGTCGCGATGCTCGCGGGCGCTGCGAGGCTGCTGGCGCGCCGCCGCGCCGAGCTCGCGGGCACCGTGAAGCTGCTGTTCCAGCCCGGCGAGGAGGGCTTCGCCGGCGCGCGCGTCCTCATCGAGGAAGGGCTGCTCGAGCGGGAGCCGCGCGTCGACGCCGCCTTCGCGATCCACGTCGACTCGACCCTGCCGGTCGGGCGGGTCGCGCTGCGGCCGGGCCCGATCCTGGCCGCGGGCGACGTGCTCTCGATCGACGTCAGCGGCCGCGGCGGACATGCCTCGATGCCGCACCTCGCCGCCGACCCGATCCCGGTGGCGTGCGAGATCGTGAGCGCGCTCCAGAGCTTCGTCACACGCCGGATCAACGCCTTCGATCCGGTGGTGATCACGGTGTCGCGGATCCAGGCGGGCACCACGAGCAATGTGATTCCGGCGAGCGCGAGCCTGCTCGGCACCATCCGCTGCGTGTCGGAGGCGACGCGCACGGCGGCGCACGAGGGCGTGCGCCGGGTCGCGGCCGGGGTCGCCGCCGCGCACGGCCTCGAAGCCAAGGTCCACATCATCCCCGGCTATCCGGTGACGGTGAACGACGCCGGCTTCGCCGGCTTCGCGAGCGGAGTGGCCGGCGACCTGCTCGGCGCGGGCGGCGTGATCGAGATGCCCGCTCCGGTCATGGGCGCCGAGGACTTCTCCTACGTGCTCGAGCGCGTGCCGGGCGCGCTCGTGTTCCTCGGCGCGCGACCCGCGGGCGCCGAGCCGGCACCGCTGCACTCGAACCGCATGGTGATCGACGAGGACGCCATGGCGGCCGGCATCGCCCTGCACGCCGCAGTGTCGATGCGCTGGCTGGGAGGCGCGGCGTGAAGGCGGGCTGGCCGCTCTCGCCCGCGGCCGCGCGCGTCTTCTACAACGCGGCCGACGCGTGGGTCGAGCGCAGTGGCGAGATCGACGCCGTGGCCGAGCTGGCTCCCCGACTGGCGGCCCGGCGCGATCGCCGTCGCCTCGCGCGCGCTCTCTGGCTGCTCGAGTGGTCTCCGCGCCTCGGCCTGCGCTCGGCGCGGGGGCTCTCGTGGCTGCCGCGCGAGGAGCGCCGCGCGTGGCTCGATCGCCTCGAGCGCGGTGGCATCGGGCCCGCGCGCCGCGCCGCCTCGCGTGTGCACGGGCTGGTCGACATGTGCTACGGCGAGCGCCGGCGCAGCGCACCGAGCGCGAGCGCGGCGGCGGAGGGCTGAAGCCTACTCCTTCGGCTGCGCGTAGTACTCGAAGTCGACCATGTTCTCCTTCATGTACTCGCGCAGGCGCGCGACCACGCGCGCCTCGAGCTGCCGCACACGCTCCCGCGTCACGCCGAAGGCGTCGCCCATCTCCTGCAGCGTCTTCGGCTCGGCGGCGAGGATGCGCTCGTCGATGATGCGGCGGTCGCGCTCGTCGAGCGTCTGCTTGAACGCCACGAGCTTCTCCTGGAAGACGCGCCGCAGCTCCTCGTCGGCGACGTTCTGCTCTGCCGAGGGGACGGTCGAGGCGATGAAGTCGCCGTAGCTGGCGCTGCCCTCCTCGTCGCGCAGCGGCGCCTCGAACGAGAGGTCGCCCTGCGCCAGGCGCTGCTCCATGTCGCGCACGTCGTCCTCGCTGACCTCGAGCCGCTCGGCGATCAGGCGCGGCGCGGCCTCGTAGCCGAGCCGCTCGAGCTCGCGCTTCTCCTTGTTCAGCCGGAAGAAGAGCTTGCGCTGCGCGCGCGTGGTGCCGAGCCGCACCATCCGGATGTTGTCGAGCAGGTACTTCAGGATGTAGGCGCGGATCCAGTAGGCGGCGTAGGAGGAGAGCTTCACGCCCTGGTAGGGGTCGAAGCGCTGCACCGCCTGCATCAGGCCGACGTTCCCCTCCTGGATCAGATCGAGGAGGTTGGTCCAGGTGCGCCGGTACTCCATCGCGATCTTGACGACCAGGCGGAGGTTCGAGAGCACGAGGCGCCGAGCGGCCTCGACGTCGCCGTGCTCCACCCAGCGCAGCGCGAGCGAGTGCTCCTCCTCGCGCGGGATCGGCGCGTGATGGCGGAGCTGGGCGAGGTACTGCGTGAGCGTGTCGCCGCGCCCGATCTCCCGCTCCGCCGGCGCGGGCGGCGCGGGAGTCGACGGAGCGGGGAGGACGCTGGCGGGCTCGCGAGGGGGAGACGGATCGCCGCTCACGCGCCGGAGGCTAGCAGAGCGACCTCTACTGCTTGTGGAACGTGCGGATGTACGCGATGACGTCCTGGATCTGCTGCTCGGTCAGCACGCCGCCCCACGGCGCCATCAGCGGCGAGCCGCCCTGCGCCGCACCACCGCCCTTGATCACGTTCGCCAGGTCGGCGTCGGTTCCCGTCTTGCCGTCCTTGTCGGTGTCGAACTTGAACTCGCCCTTGGTGAAGTCGCGCGGCGGCGTGCCCATCGCGACCGCCGCGGCCGCCGCCGGTCCGTCGCCGTGGCCGGAGGTGCCGTGACACGAGGCGCAGTTCTGCTCGAAGACGATCTTGCCCGCCGCCGCGTCGCCCGCGGCGCGCGCCGGCGCCGGACCGCTCCCGACGCCGAACGCGACGACGAGGAGGCCGAGGCCGAGCGGGGTCCAGCCGAGCGGGATCCAGGTCCGGGTCATCGCTTTCCTCTCTTCGGGACGGCCGGGCGCTCGGCCCGGCGTCCGCACGGTGACTGCACCCCGGTTCGACGCGGCGAAGGCGCCGCCTCTTCGGACCGGGGCGCGGATCATAAGAAGCGCTCCCGAGCGCGTCAAACGCCGCCGCGCGGCCAGTCCTGCAGCAGCTCGACCAGCGTCCGCACGCCGACGCCGGTGGCGCCGTACGGCTGGCAGGGCCCCGTCTTCGACGTGTAGGCGGTGCCGGCGATGTCGAGGTGTGCCCACGGCGTGTCGCCCACGAAGCGCGACAGGAAGGCGGCCGCAGTCGAGGCGCCCGCGTCGCGGCTGCCGCTCACGTTCTTCAGATCCGCCACCTGGCTGCGCATCTCGTCGCGGTGCTCGTCGAGGAGCGGCATCGGCCACATCCGCTCGCCGCTCGCCTCGCCCGCCCGGCGGATCGCGTCCGACAGCGCCGGGTGGTTGCCGAAGAGACCGCTGGCGTGGCTGCCGAGCGCCACCACGCACGCGCCGGTGAGCGTCGCGAGATCGACCATCGCGGCGGGCTCGAACTGCGTTCGCGCGTAGTGGAGCGCGTCGCACAGCACGAGGCGTCCCTCCGCGTCGGTATTCTGGATCTCGATCGTCTGGCCCGACATGGAGGTCAGGATGTCGCCCGGCCGGTAGGCACCGCCGCCCGGGAGGTTCTCCGCGGCGGCCAGGATGCCGACCACGTGCAGCGGGAGATCGAGCAGTGCCGCCGCGCGCAGCGCTCCGACCACCGCCGCCGCACCCGACATGTCGTGCTTCATGTCCTGCATGCCGCCGGCCGGCTTGATCGAGATGCCGCCCGAGTCGAAGGTGATGCCCTTGCCGATCAGGCACACGGTCGCGCGGTCGCGGCCGCGGGGGCGGTGCTCGAGCACGACCAGGCGCGGCGGATTCGAGCTCCCCTGTCCCACCGCGAGCAGCGCGCCCATCCCGCGCCGCCGCAGCTCCGGCACCTCGAGCACACGGCAGGCGAGGCCGACCTCGCGCGCCAGGCTCCGCGCCTCGCGCGCGAGCGCCGCCGGCGTCAACGCGTTGGGCGGCTCGTTGGAGAGGCGCCGCGACACGTTCTGGGACTCGGCCACCGCCACGCCGAGCTCCACCGCCGCGCGCGCCGCGCGCAGATCGCTCGCGCGCTCGAGCCGCAGCGAGACGCGCGCCACCGGCGGCCGCGCCTCCTCGCGCTTCGTGCGCCAGGCATCGGATCGATAGCCCGACAGCACGGCGCCCTCCGCCATCGCGCGTGCGGCGCTGGCGGTCCCGAGCCGCCGCGACGTCACCAGCGGGATCGCCACCGACCGCGCCCCGCGCGCCGCCGCGGCGCCCACGGCGCGGCCGACGACCTGGCGCAGCGCCTCCGCATCGAGCTTCGCGGCCTCCCCGAGGCCGAGCAGCAGGACGCGGCGCGGTCCGCCGCGCGCGCGCCCATACAGGAGCAGGCTGTCGCTCTTGCGGCCGCGGAAGTCGCCGCTGCGGAACACCGCCTCGAGCTGCCCCCCGAGCGCGCGGTCGAGGGCCGCGAGCCGCGCAGGCCGGCGCGCGCCACGCTCGAAGCCGAACAGCGGGAGCGCCAGCAGATCGACCGCCGCCCGCGCGGGTTCGAGCGTCTCCACCAGGACCTTCATGAAGCCTCCTCGAGCGCAATTTGAACCAGGGCGGGGTCTTTCCTACTCTCCCGCCGACTCGGACACGAGAGGAACATGGCGCTGTTTCTCGCCGGGGCGGACTGGGGGGTACGTCTCGCGAGTCTCGACGTGCTGGACCTGATCCTTCAGGCCAGCTGGCTCGTCAAGCTCGTCCTCCTCCTTCTGGGCCTCGCCTCAGTCATCTCATGGGCCATCATCGCAATGAAGTGGCGCGAGCTCCGGCGCGCCGCCGAAGATAGCGAGGCCTTCCTCGAGGTGTACCACGAGGGCTCGCTCGAAGCGGCGAGCGAGGCCGCGCGCGAGCTGCCCTCGAGCCCGATCGCGCAGATCTTCCTCGAGGGGTACGCCGAGCTGGGACGCATCGCGCGCTACGCCGGGCGCACACCGGGCGCGCTGGGCGAGGCGCAGCTCCGCGCCTTCGAGCGCCTGGTCGACTGGAGCGCGACGCACGAGAGCCAGCGCCTCGAGCGCGGGCTCGAGTTCCTCGCGACCACGGGCAGCGCGGCGCCCTTCGTCGGCCTCTTCGGCACCGTGGTCGGCATCATCAATTCCTTCGGGAACATCGGCCAGAGCGGGAGCGCGAGCCTCGCGGTGGTGGCGCCGGGCATCGCCGAGGCGCTGATCGCCACGGCCGTCGGCCTGGCCGCGGCCATCCCGGCCACGATCTTCTACAACCACTTCGTCGGCGAGCTGCGTCGTCTCTCGGTGTCGATCGAGCTCTTCAGCACCGAGCTCCAGACCGACGTGCGCAGCCGCGGCGCGCGCGCTGCGGGCGACGCGGCGCGCGCCACGGGCGGCTGAGGCGTGGCGGTCCGGCGCGCCGGGGCAGGCGGCCGCGAGATCTCCGAGATCAACGTGACGCCGTTCGTCGACGTGATGCTGGTGCTGCTCGTGATCTTCATGGTGACCGCGCCGATGATGCAGCAGGGCGTCGACGTCGATCTCCCGCAGACCACGACGCAGCCCCTGCGGCTCAACCAGGAGCCGCTGGTGCTGACGGTGCGCAAGGACGGCAAGGCCTTCCTGGGCCGCCAGGAGATCGCCCTCGCCGAGCTGCAGCCGAAGCTGGTCGCGGTCTTCGGCGCGCGCGGCGACAAGGAGCTGTATCTGCGGGCCGACCGCGACGCGCCCTACGGCCTGGTCGTCAAGGCCATGGCGGCGGCGCGCGGGGCCGGCGCGACCAAGCTCGGCGTCGTGACGGAGCCGGAGGGATAGGCCGTGCGGGACCGGGCGCGCGAGTGGATCGACGCCGACCGCGAGGACCGGCGCGAGTTCCGGCGCTGGATCGCGCTCTCCGTCGCCGGCCACGCGCTCCTGCTCGCGCTGCTCGTCTGGGCGCCGCGGCCGAGCTCGCAGGCGGCCCTGCCGGGCGCCGTGATGGTCGATCTGGTCGCGATGGCGGTGCCCGCCAGCGACGCGGCGCGGCCGAGCCGCACGCCGCCGCCGGCCCGGACGGCGCCCGCCGCGCCGATCCCTCCCGAGCCGAAGCCGGCGCCGCAGCAGCCGGCGCCTCCGCCCCCGCCGACCCATGAGGCGGTACTGCCGAAGGAGCCCCAGCGCGAGCCCGACAAGCCCAAGCCGAGCCCGAAGCCCGAGCCCAAGCCGGAGCCCGAGGTGGCGAAGGCGAAGCCCGAGCCTGCGCCGTCCCCGCCGAAGCCCGAGCCGCCCCCGAAGGCTCCTCCGGCGCCCGACTACGACGACGTGCTGTCCTCGCTCCGCGCGGAGCGCGGTGAGACGCGCCCCGAGCGCGCACCGGCACCGACGGCCGCCTCGCCCGGCGCGGCGTCCGCGGGCGCCGTCGCCGTCACACCCGAGGTCGCGGGCTGGCTCCGCGCGGCGCGCATCGCGGTGCGCCAGGCCTGGGCGCTGCCGGCCGGGTTCCGCAACCAGCCGCTCGAGACCCACGTGACGGTCGAACTCGACGCGCAGGGCAACGTGCTGTCGGAGCCCCGCGTGACGCAGCGCTCGGGCAATCCGTGGTACGACGAGAGCGTGGTCCGCGCCATCCAGAAGGCGAGCCCGCTGCCGCGCCCGCCCGAGGCCGGCTCGTGGCCCTTCGTGTTCCGGCCCGAGGACCTCGGCTGATGCGCGGGTCGGCGGATCGGGTGCATCTCCTGCTGCGCGCGCTCGCGTTGTCGATCCTCGCCGTCGCGTCGGCCGCGCGCGCCGAGGACCGCCCCGCGGTCGTCGTCACCAATCCGAACGAGCACACCTTCAAGGCCGCCGTACAGGAGTTCGCGCCGGGGGCGCCCGGCCTCGACGTCGCGCACTTCCGCCAGGATCTGGTCGACGCGCTCGACTTCTCGGGCATCTTCACCTCGATCGACCCCGGCGCCTTCCTCGGCCCGAAGCGCACGGCCTCGCTCGGCAGCGAGCCTGCCATCACCTGCCCGGACTGGGCGCAGATCGGGGCCGATGCGCTGGTGCAGGGCGAGACCTCCGCGGCGGCCGGCGGCATCGCGGTCGACTTCCTCGTCTGGGACGTCCCGCGCTGCCGGACGCCGCTGCGCAAGCGCTACACGGGCAGCGCCAGCGACTCGCGCCGCATCGCCAAGCGCGTCGCGGACGACGTGGTGGCGGCGTTCACCGGGAAGCCCGGTGTCGCGAGCACCGAGCTCACCTTCATCTCGAGCCGCAGCGGCAGCCAGGAAGTCTGGGTGATGGACGCCGACGGCGGCAACCAGCGCCAGGCGACGCGCAACCGCGCGATCAACGCCTTCCCGAGCTGGACGCCCGACGGCAGCTCGATCCTCTACATGTCGTACCAGTACCTGCGCTCGCCGCACCTCTTCCGCCTGGTGCGCAGCGGGAGCGAGCGGCCGGGGCGGCTCTTCGAGTCGCTCGATTCGAAGGCGGCCGTGTACCGCGGCGTCCCGGACCCGAGCGGCCAGCGCATCGCGGCCGTGGTGAGCGTCGACGGTGCGCCGGAGATCTTCGTGGTCGACGCCGACGGCCGCAATCCGCGGCGCCTCACGCACGACCCCGCGATCGACGTGTCGCCGACCTGGTCGCCCGACGGCAAGCGCATCGCTTTCGTCTCCGATCGCGCCGGCTCGCCCAACATCTACGTGATGAACGACGACGGCTCGAACGTGAAGCGGCTCACTTTCGACGGGGGCTACAACGCCGCGCCGGCCTGGTCGCCGGACGGGCGTTGGATCGCCTACGAGGTCCGCGTCGGCGGCCAGTTCGACATCTGGCTGATCGACCCCGAGGGCCAGACCAACGCGCCGCTGGTCACGCATCCGAAGAGCGACGAGAACCCGACGTGGGCGCCCGACGGGCGCAAGCTCGCCTTCGCGTCGACGCGCCGCGGCCGGTCGGACATCTACAGCATCGACGTCGACGGCGAGAACCTGCGCCGGCTCACCGACGGAGCCGGCGACAACAAGATGCCGAGCTGGGGCCCCTATCCCCGCTGAGACGAGGAGCACGCCATGCCCAGGATCCCCGCCGCCGGCCTCGCCCTCGCGAGCCTCGCGCTCCTCGCGAGCGGCTGCGTCACTGTCGCGGAGCACCGCAAGCTCGAGGAGCAGGTGATGCGCCTGCAGAAGCAGGTCGGGAGCGGCGGCACGCGCGAGCGCCTCGCCGACGTCGGCGCCCAGCTCGACGCGATGAACCAGAAGCTCGCCGACCTCGAGGGCCGCGTCGACAAGGTGCAGCACGACGCGGATCTCGCGCTCGCGGAGGCGCGCCACGCGCGTCAGGAGGCGTCGCCCGCCGGCCCCGTCGATCCGAACGCTCCCGCGCCGCCGCCTGGCGCCACCGCCCCGCCACCCGGCGTCACGGCGCCGCCGTCCGGGGCCTCGCCCTCGGCGTTGGCGGATCCCGGCGCCGCGGCGCACCCGGCCGCGCCGGGCGCGGCGGACGCTGCCGTCGCGGCGGCGACGGCGGGCGCGGTCGCTGCGAGCGCCGGCGCTGGGAAGCCCGCGAGCGCGGCCGCAGATGACGTCGTCGTCAAGCCGGGCGCCTCCGGCGCCGAGGTCAACGCGTACCGCGAGGCTCATGCCGCATACCGCTCCGGCGACACGAACGCCTGCATTGACCGATTCCGGCGCTTCTTGCAGACTTATCCCTCTTCGCCGTACGCCGACGATGCGGCCTACTGGATGGCGGAGTGCCACTTCAAGCAGGGCGACTACAAGGCGGCCATCCTTCGCTTCGACGACGTGGTGGCGCGCTATCCCGAAGGAGCGAAGGCACCGGACGCGTTGTACCGACAGGGCGAGGCTCTGCTGAAGCTGGGACCGGGCTACCAGAAGGCGGCGGGCAAGGCGTTCCAACGGGTGATCGCGGAGTATCCGAACTCGGCGCGAGCGGCCGACGCGAAGAAACAGCTGGAGCTGCTCGGCCCGGGCTAGGCGACGTCGGTCGAGCGAAGGACGGAGAAACGGCGGTGAGGAAGCGCGACCTCGAGAAGTTCCGGAAGATCCTGCTGATGCAGCGCGAGCAGCTCGCGGGCAACGCGCGGCGAGCTCTCTCGGGGGACATCCATCTCGACCCCGACGACTTCCCGGACGAGATGGACGCGGCCTCCTCCGAGATCAACCTCGCCTTCACCGGGCGCCTGCGGGAGCGCGAGCGCCGGCTGATCGCCAAGATCGATCAGGCGCTCGAGAAGATCGAGAGCAACGAGTACGGGCTCTGCGAGAGCTGCGGCGAGGAGATCGGGCTGAAGCGCCTGGAGGCCCGCCCGGTCGCCGAGCTCTGCATCGACTGCAAGTCCGAGCAGGAGCGCCTCGAACGGAGAATGGGTTAGCTTCGGCCCGCCTGTCCGGGGCAAGGCGCTCGTACGGAGCGTCGTCCGCAAGCCGCCGAAAGGCGGCGCGCAGCGAGCCGCAGGCGAGCGAAGTTCATCAGGACGTGCGAAAGCTCAGCAACCTCGTCCTCGGGATCGAGAGCTCGTGCGACGAGATGGCGGCCGCGCTGGTGCGCGGCGAGCGGGAGATCGTCGCCAGCGTCGTGCACCGGCAGCTCGAGGTGCACCGGCCCTACGGCGGCGTGGTGCCGGAGCTCGCGTCGCGCGACCACGCGCGCTTCGTCTCGCAGGTGGTGGAGCAGGCGCTCGACGAGGCCGGCGTCGCGCCCGAGGCGCTCGCCGGCGTCGCCGTGACGGCGGGCCCGGGGCTGGTCGGCTCGCTCCTGGTCGGTCTCTGCTTCGGCAAGGCGTTCGCCGCGCGCTTCGGGCTCCCGCTCGTCGGCGTCCACCACGTCGCTGGCCATCTGGCCTCCGCGGAGATCGCCGACGCGCGCCTCGTGCCGCCCTACGTCGGCCTCGTCGTGTCCGGCGGACACACCGCGCTCTACCGCATCGATGCGGAGGGAGAGCCGGTGCTGCTCGGCGAGACGCGCGACGACGCCGTGGGCGAGGCCTTCGACAAGGTGGCGAAGCTGCTCGGGCTTCCGTATCCGGGTGGTCCCGCGCTGGCGGAGGTCGCGCTCCGCGGCGATGAGGACGCCGTCGCGCTGCCGCGCCCGATGCTCGCGGGGCCCGGCCTCGACTTCTCATACAGCGGGCTCAAGACCGCGGTGGCGCTGGCCGTCGAGGCGGCGGGGACGCTCGGCGAGAAGCAGGTGGCCGATCTCGCGGCCTCGTTCCAGGCCGCGGCGACCGATTCGCTCGTCGCGAAGGCGCGTCGCGCGCTCGAGCGCGAGGGCGTCGGGCGTCTCGCGGTGGTGGGCGGCGTGGCTGCGAACCAGCGGTTGCGCGAGCGCATCCAGGCAGCGGCGCAGCGCGACGGCTTCCTCGCCGTCTTCCCGCCGCTCGCGCTCTGCACCGACAACGCCGCGATGATCGCCGCCGCTGGCGCGCGCCGGCTCGCGCGCGGCGAGCGCGACGGCGCCGCGCTCGGGGCCTTCGCGCGCGCTCCGCTCGGGGCGCGCGCCTGAGATGCCCGAATCGGTCCGCGCGCAGCTCGCGCGCCGCGGGCTCGCAGCGCACCGCAGACTCGGGCAGAACTTCCTGGTCGACCCGGCGATCGCCGACCAGATCGCGGAGCGGGCGGGACTCGAGCCCGGCGACGCGGTGATCGAGATCGGTCCCGGGCTCGGCGTCCTGACACGCGCGCTGGCCGCGCGCGCGCGCCAGGTCGCTGCGATCGAGATCGATGCGGGCCTGGTGCGCGCGCTCGTCGAGGAGGGCGGGCTCCCGGATCGCGTCGAGGTGATCCACGCCGACGCCCTCGAGATCGACCTCGACGCGCTCGCGCGGCGTCTCGGCCCGGGCGGCGTGCGGGTCGTGGCGAACCTGCCGTACTCGGTCTCGTCGCCGCTGCTGCGGCGCCTGCTCGATCTGCGCGCGCGGCTGCGCGGCTGGCTCGTGCTGCTGCAGCGCGAGGTCGCGCTGCGCCTGGTCGCCCAGCCCGGCTCGGACGACTACGGCTCGCTCGCGGTGCTGCACCAGCTCTGCGCGCGGGTGGAGCGCTTGCGCTCGCTGCCGCCGGCCTGCTTCCATCCGAGCCCGAAGGTCACCTCGACGCTGGTCCGGATCACTCCCTTGGATCCGGCCCCGCTGGCGGACGACGAGCTGCCTCGGATCGAGAGCGTGGTCCGCGCCGCCTTCGGGCAGCGGCGCAAGATGCTGGTGAACGCGCTGCGGGCGGGCCTCGATCCCTCCCCGGACCTGGAGGCGCTGCATGGGATCCTCGACCGGCTCGGGATCGACCGGCGGGCGCGCGCGGAAGCGCTCGCGCCGAGCCAGCACCTCGAGCTCGCCCGCGCCCTCCGGCCCTAGCTCGCGTCCGGCCTTCGAGCCGCGCTGCGACCTGGCGGTGCCGCTCCCCGTCGAGCTCACGCGCCGCGACGGGCGCCGCCGCACGGAGTACGCAGTGAACCTCTCGCCGGGCGGCCTGTGCCTCCATCTCCCGCGGCCAATCGCCGTGGGCGAGGTCGTCGAGCTCGCCTTCGCCCTCCCCGCGAGCGCCTCGGGTGGCGACCCCGCGGCGCCCGAGGGCGCCGCGGAGCGGTCGATCGCGACGCGCGGGCGCGTCATCTGGTCGGAGGGCCGCAGCGACGGCGCGGGCGGGGGCCGGGTCCGGTTCGTCGAGACCGGCGTGCGCTTCGAGGGGCTCCCCGAGGCCCAGCGCCTCCGCATCCTCGCCTTCGTCCGCACCGGCCGTTGACATCCCGCGGGCCCGGTTCCTACTCTTCCGGTGCTCGAGGGGAATCGCACGGTGCGATCTCCATCGAGTGAAGTCAGAAGCCCGGGTCGTCCGGACCCATTGCCCGAGCGCGGGTTCCCTCCTGCCCGAGCGCGGTGTTCCGGTCGGCCCCGAAGACGGGACGAGCCCTCGCGAGCCAACGCTTGGATCCGCGCGAGCGGACCGAGACGGAGGCGAGCCGATCGAGAGTGGCTTGCACCCGGAAGCCGGCGCAGGGGCGGCTCCCGGGTTGAGCGCGACTCGACCGCGCCTCCGGAATCAGCCGGTGGGCGCGTTTTCGTTTTCGGGAACCCGGGGCCGAGGGCCCCCATGTCCCACTCCCCGAATCCCGCTGCCGTCGCCTCCGCCTCCCGCGAGCACCGCGTCACCGTCCGCACCCTCGCCGCGCGCAAGCGCCGCGGCGAGCGCATCGCGATGCTCACCGCCTACGACTTCGCGTTCGCCCGCGTCTTCGACGCGGCGGGCATCGACTGCCTGCTGGTCGGCGACAGCCTGGGCCACGTGGTCCAGGGTCACGACACGACGCTCCCGGTGACGCTCGACGAGGTCGTCTACCACACGCGCCTGGTCGCACGGGCCTGCCGGCGCGCGATGGTGATCGGCGACATGCCCTTCGGCTCCTACCAGGTGAGCGCGGAGGACGCGCTCCGCAGCGCGATCCGCCTCGTCAAGGACGGGGGCGCCCAGGCGGTGAAGCTCGAGGGCGGCGTCGCGGCGGCCGCGGCGATCGAGCGCATCGCCGCGGCCGAGATCCCGGTGATGGGCCACGTCGGCCTCACACCGCAGGCGATCCACCGCATGGGCGGCTACCGCGTGCAGGGACGCACCGACGCCGAGCGCGCGCGCGTGCTGGCCGACGCGCAGGCCGTCGAGGCGGCCGGTGCGTGCGCGGTGGTGCTCGAGGGGATGCCGGCCGAGCTCGCCGCCGACATCACGCGAAGGCTCGCGATCCCGACCATCGGGATCGGCGCGGGTGCGGGCTGCGACGGGCAGGTGCTCGTCATGCACGACCTGCTCGGGCTCAGCGACTGGACGCCGAGCTTCGCCAAGCAGTACGCCGACCTCGGGGCGCTCGCCGCGCGGGCGGCGCGCGCGTACGCCGAGGACGTCGCGGGCGGCAAGTTCCCCGGCGACGAGCACAGCTACAAGGCCTCGTGATGGAGACGCTGCGCACCGCATCGGCGCTGCGCGCGTTCGCCGACGGCGAGCGCGCCGCGGGCCGCCGCCTGGCGCTGGTGCCGACCATGGGCGCGCTCCACGCCGGCCACCTCGCGCTGATCGCCGAGGCCCGGCGGCGCGCCGACCGCGTCGTCGTGTCGATCTTCGTCAACCCGACGCAGTTCGCGCCGCACGAGGACCTGGCCAGCTACCCGCGCGATCTGGCCGGAGACCTCGAGAAGTGTCGCGCCGCGGGCGCCGACGCGGTCTTCGCCCCCGAGCCGGCCGAGCTCTATCCCGCGGGCGCCCAGACCTGGGTCGAGGTCGGCGAGCTCTCGAAGCCGCTCTGCGGCGCGTCGCGGCCGCACTTCTTCCGCGGCGTCGCGACGGTGGTGGCGAAGCTCCTGATCGCCGCGCGGCCCCACGTCGCAGTGTTCGGTGAGAAGGACTACCAGCAGCTCCTGGTGGTACGGCGCCTCGCGCGCGACCTCCTGCTCGACGTGGAGGTGGTCGGCGTCCCGCTGGTCCGCGACGCCGACGGCCTCGCGCTCTCGAGCCGCCACGCCTACCTCGACGTGGGCGCGCGCCGCGAGGCCTCCGTGCTCCCGCGCGCCCTCGACGCCGCCGAGGCGGCGGTGCGGGCGGGCGAGCGCTCGGGGGCGGCTCTGCTCGAGTGCGTGCGCAAGGAGATCGGGCGCGCTCCGAGCGCCGAGGTCGACTATGCCGAGCTGCGCGACGCCGAGACGCTCGCGCCGGTCGAGAGCCTGCGCGGGCCCGCCGTCCTGGCGCTGGCCGTCCGCTTCCCGGTCGCGCGCGGCAGCGTCCGGCTCATCGACAACCGCATCCTGCGCTGCGAGGAGTCCCCCCGATGACCCGCACCATGCTCAAGTCGAAGATCCACCGCGCCCGCGTGACCGAGGCGAACCTCGAGTACGAGGGCAGCATCTCGATCGACGAGGAGCTGCTGCGCGCGGCGGACATCCTGCCCTACGAGTCGGTCGAGGTGTGGGACTGCACGAACGGCGCGCGCCTGCGCACCTACGCGATCCCCGCGGAGGCCGGCTCGGGGGAGGTCTGCGTCAACGGCGCCGCCGCCCACCTCGTGAAGCCGCACGACGTAGTGATCGTCGCGAGCTGGATCCAGGTCGACGAGGGCGAGGCGCGCGACTGGCACGCCCGGCGCGTCTTCGTCGACGCGAACAATCGGATCCGCGAGTAGCTGCGGCGTAGCCGAGCGAAGCTCATCGGCTAGCATCGGCGCCCGATGGGCGAGCCGGCCGGGCGCAAGCTGATCACCCAGAACCGGCGCGCGCGTCACGACTACGAGATCCTCGACACCGTCGAAGCCGGGCTGGTGCTGCTCGGCCCGGAGGTCAAGTCGCTGCGCGACGGACGGGCGAATCTGTCGGACGCCTACGCCGCGATCCGAGGCGCCGAGGCCTGGCTGGTGAACGCCCACATCAGCCCCTACGCGCAGGCCGCGCGCGACAACCCGGACCCGCGCCGCGAGCGCAAGCTGCTGCTGCACCGCCGCGAGATCGCGCGACTCGCCGGGCAGGTGGCAGAGCGCGGGCTCACGCTGGTGCCGCTCTCGATGTACTGGAAGGCCGGCCGCGCCAAGGTGGAGCTCGGCCTTGCCCGCGGCCGGCGCCAGTACGACAAGCGCGAGGCGATCCGCCGCCGCGAGGAGGAGCGCGAGATCCAGCGCACCATGCGTCGCGGGAGGCGCGCGTGAGACGGCTCGCGGCGCTGCTCGCCGCCGGCGCCCTCGGCTGCGGATCGGTCGCGACGCCGTCGGGCGAGCCGTTCTCGCCGACCCGCTTCGACTACCAGCCGTTCCTGCGCGCGCATCCGGACGTCCCCGATCCGAACTACCTGCCGTTCATGGCCCACCGCATGACGCTCAAGCAGAAGGGCCAGGACGTGGTCGTGTTCTGCCGCTGGGACCCGAAGCGCTTTCCGCTCGCGGTCTGGGTCGAGCCCCCGAAGATCGACGCGCCGCTCCAGAACGAGTTCAACCCGAAGCAGCCGAACGACTTCGTCGAGGCCGCGTGGCGGGCGCTCGACGAGTGGCAGCACGCGCTCGGCGGCGTGGTGAGCTTCCGGCGCGCGGAGAGCGAGGCCTCGAGCGACCTGCAGGTGCAGCTGATCGGCCAGGAGGGGCCGTCGCCGGAAGGGGAGGGCGTGCAGGTGCTCGGCAACACCCCGCTCCAGCGCGCCTGCCAGGTCAAGTCGAGCGAGGTGCACGCCGGCCGCGTCGACGTCTCCTTCGAGGTGCCGCGCATCCAGGTCTACATCGCCGACCAGTTCGGGCTGCTCCCGCCCGACCAGGTCGAGCGCAACGTCTTGCACGAGATGGGCCACGCGCTCGGCATGCGCGGGCACAGCCCGATCCCGGCCGACCTGATGTACGAGGTGGCGCGCGATCGTCGCGTCGACCGCCTGTCGGCCGAGGACGTGAACTCCTTCCGCGCGCTCTACGCGATCCCGAACGGAACCGTCTACGAGATCCTCCCGCGCACCGGCTCTCCGCCGCGCCCCGCCGCCCACGCGCCGCCTCCGCCGGTCGCGCTGGTGGCGCAGCCCTGGATCGACCCGCACCTCGGGTACGCCATGCGGGTCGCCGCCGGCTGGCGACTGGTCGGGGCGCCGCGCGGGATCGTCGCGATCGATGGTCTGTCCTGGGACTACGAGGCCTCGTTCCAGGTGATCGTGCGGAGCTATCCGACGATCGCGGAGTACGTGCGCCGCCACGGCAACTCGCACCTGCGGGGTGGCGAGCTGGTCGCGCAGGGTCCCGTCCAGATCGGGGGCCGGCCCGGCTTCCACATGACGGTGTCGAGACCGTCGCCGGGCGGCGGCGCGATGAGCGAGGAGCATCTCTTCATCGAGACGGGCGACGGCCGCATCGTGGTGGTGATCGAGGAGTCGCCGGCCGAGCTGCGCGAGGGCTTCCAGCCCTGGTTCGACGCGATGCTCGCCTCGCTCCAGGTCTTCACGCCCGAGGCGGCGCCCGCCGCCGAGGAGGCGGCGCCGCGCTGAGCGCTCACTCGGCCGGGGCGAAGCGCTCGAAGCGGGCCTTGTCGGTGGCCTTGCGGTAGGCGTCCTCGGGCGCCACCCGCCCCGCCTGCACGAGCTGGAGCAGGGCGTCGTCCATCGTCTGCATGCCCTGCGCCTTCCCCGACTGGATGATGTTCAGCAGCATCGGCGTGTTGCCCTCGCGGATCACGTTGGCGAGTCCGCTCGTGCGGATCAGGATCTCGTTGGCCGCGCAGCGCCCCTTGCCGTCGGCGGTCTTCAGCAGGAGCTGCGAGACCACGCCGGCCAGCGATTCCGAGAGGGAGAGCCGCGCCTGCGGCTGCTCGTCGGCGGGGAAGGCGTCGACCACCCGGTCGATCGTCTTCGCGGCGCCGCTCGTGTGCAGCGTGCCGAAGACCAGCGCTCCCATCTCGGCGGCGGTCAGTGCCAGCGAGATGGTCTCGTAGTCGCGCATCTCGCCGACCAGCACTACGTCGGCGTCCTCGCGCAGCGCGGCGCGCAGCGCCGGTCCGAAGCCCTTCGTGTGCAGGCCGACCTCGCGGTGCGAGAAGAGGCAGCGCTTGTGCGGATGCACGAACTCGACGGGATCCTCGATCGTCACGATGTGCTTGGCGTAGCTCTCGTTGATCTCGTTGATGATCGCCGCGAGCGTCGTCGACTTGCCGGAGCCGGTCGGACCGGTCACGAGCACGAGCCCGCGGTCGAGGTGCGCGAAGCTGCGGATCGCCTTCGGCATGTCGAGGTCGTCGAGCGTCTGGATCGCCTCGGGGATGATGCGGAAGACCGCGCCGCAGCCGTTCTCCTGCACGAAGAAGTTGACGCGGAAGCGCGCGACGCCGGGGATCCCGTACGCGAAGTCGAGGTCGTGCCCGCTCTCGTACGACCGCCAGGCCTCGTCGTCGGTGATCTCGTGCAGGAGCTCGCGGATCGCGCCGTCATCGAGCGTCGCCATGCCATCGATCGGCTCGAGCGCGCCCTTGCGCCGCATCCGCGGCGGCTGGCCCGCGGCGAGGTGGAGGTCCGAGCCGCCGTCGTCGCGCAGCCGGTGCAGGAGGGCGTGCATCTGCTCCATCGATCGCCTCAGGCCGCCGCGCCGCCGAAGCGCTTGGCTTCCTCGCAGTGCCGGCGCGCCTCGTCGTGGGTGATCGTCCCCGCCTTCACCAGCTCCTCGAGCGAGGCGTCGAGCAGACACATGCCCTGCATACCGCCGGTCTGGAGGATCGAGCGGATCTGGAAGCTCTTGTTCTCGCGGATCAGGTTGCCGACCGCCTTGTTGGCGACCAGCACCTCGAGCGCCGCCACGCGGCCCGTGCCGTCGGCCCGCCGCACCAGCCGCTGGGAGACCACCGCGCGCAGCGACTCGGAGAGCATCGTGCGGACCTGCCCCTGCTGATCCGGCGGGAACACGCCGATCAGGCGGTCGATGGTGCGGATGGTGCTGCTCGTGTGAAGCGTGCCCATCACGAAGTGGCCGGTCTCGGCGGCCGTCAGCGCCAGCGAGATCGTCTCGAGGTCGCGGAGCTCGCCGATCGCGATCACGTCCGGGTCCTCGCGCAGTCCGGCGCGCAGCGCGCGCGCGAAGCTCTCGGTGTGGGTGCGCACCTGGCGCTGGTTCACCAGGCACTGCTTCGACGGGTGCACGTACTCGATCGGGTCCTCGATCGTGAGGATGTGATCGCTGCGCTCCTCGTTCACCAGGTTGAGCATCGCGGCCATCGTCGACGACTTGCCGCAGCCCGCGGGCCCGGTGATCAGCAGGAGGCCCTGGTGGAAGTTGGTGAGGCGCGCGAGCGCCGACGGGAGCCCGAGCTCGTCGAGCGACAGCGGGTGGTCCGGGATGGCGCGGAAGACGGCGTCGAGCCCGCGCTGCTGGCGGTAGGCGTTCACGCGGAAGCGCCCGGTCCCGGGCAGCGCGTAGGCGAGGTCGACCTCGCCGTGGGCGTCGAGCTGCTCGGCCTGGTCCGCGGTGAGGATCGAGCGCAGCAGCGTCTCGACGCGCTCCGGCGCCAGCTCCGCCTCGTCGCGCTCCTCGAGCCCGCCGAAGCGCCGCCAGCGGAGCGCTGCCCCGCTGTGCAGGTGGACGTCGCTGACGCCGGCCGCGACTCCCTCGCGAAGCATCGCGTCGAGCTCCTCGCGCGCTGCGGAGGAAGCGGGGGCGGCTACCCGCGCGGCCGCGGGCGCCCGGGCGGCCGCCGGCTTCGCG
>Ga0335080_10002152_pt1 | contig 19551 bp, 17 predicted proteins | sample Lox_Sample_34_FD_206720 | JGI IMG/M metagenome (GOLD analysis project Ga0335080, IMG submission 206720) | Soil microbial communities from Loxahatchee National Wildlife Refuge, Florida, United States - Lox_Sample_3.4 | ecosystem: Environmental > Terrestrial > Soil > Wetlands | place: USA...
TGGGCATCCGATCTTCGCTCCGGCACCGCGCAGCTTGTAGTAAGCAAGTGAAAACGTTGTAGAGTAATCGTGGATGCAAGCTTCCGTCGATCGCTCTGCCGGGGACTCAGGATTATCCGCGCGTTTCGCCTTCAACTACCCGGACTTCACGGCATTTTCGATTGCCCGCTTCTGCATCGTGGCAGCGCTGGAGATGCAGTCGGTGGCTGTGGGCTGGCAGGTTTATGAAATTACGAAGCGGCCGCTCGATCTTGGCCTGATCGGGTTGGCGCAGTTTTTGCCGGGGATCGCGCTTTTCCTGCCGGCCGGGCACGCGGTGGACCGGTTGAACCGGCGGCGACTGGTGATGTGGTGCTATTCGAGTTTCGCGGTGTGTTCGGCGCTGCTGTTCGGGTTCGCTCTCCGCAGGATTTCGTCTGTTTATCCGATTTATGGCGTCGTAGTTCTTCTCGGCACGGTTCGTTCCTTTAATTTCCCGGCAGCGCGCGCGCTACTGCCACAGCTCGTGCCGGAAATTCATTTTTCCAACGCCGTAGCCTGGAGTTCCAGTATTTTTCAAACCGCCACCATTCTCGGCCCGACTTTTGGAGGTGTGCTGTACGCATTTTTTCGCGGTCCGGAACTGGTGTATGCGGCAGCCGCTCTCACAGCGATTGCGGCCACGCTAGCGATGATTCGGGTCAAAGCCCGTGAGAAGCCGCGTCCCCGCGAGCCTATGACAGTGCAAACCGTGCTGGCGGGACTGCGCTACATCTGGCAGGAAAAACTGATTCTGGGTTCGATCTCGCTGGATCTGTTTGCCGTGCTGCTGGGCGGGGCGGTGGCACTGCTGCCGGTTTACGCGCGCACGATTCTTCATACCGGACCGTGGGGACTGGGGCTGCTGAGAAGTGCGCCCGGAGTGGGCGCAGCCACGATGGCGGTTCTGCTGGCGCATCGTCCGCTGGAACGGCGTGCCGGGCCGATTATGCTGGGCTGCGTTGCGGGGTTCGGCATCTTCACAATCATGTTTGGGCTATCGCGCAGTCTTGTCCTGTCGCTGATCTCTCTCCTGCTGGTGGGAGCGTGCGACATGGTAAGCGTGGTGATTCGCGCCATCCTGGTCCAAATCGGCACGCCCGACGCGATGCGCGGGCGGGTGAACGCCGTGGATATGATCTTCATCGGTGCGTCCAATCAACTGGGCGAATTTGAGTCCGGTCTCACCGCCCACTGGTTTGGGACTGTCCCGGCAGTCGTGATAGGGGGCGTAGGAACGCTGGTGGTGATTGGACTTTGGACGTGGATCTTTCCAGAACTGCGCAGGTCCGGTGCGGATGCCGGAAACCGCGAAGATAGCGGGATAAGCGTTACCGGAGCAAGCTAAGAGGCCGATTATAGCGGCCCTTCACGTGGTTGACGGAAATGGATTCAACTGCTTGAATGGAAAGAGTTGGGCGCTTAACTCAGCGGTAGAGTGCCATCTTCACACGGTGGAAGTCATAGGTTCGAATCCTATAGCGCCCACCATCTTTTCAACAGCTTACGAACCGCTATCGGATCACCTCCTTACTTTCAATCGCTTAAGGCGCGTAGTCCGTTCGGGACCCGCTAAGGAAGACTCTTTGCGCACTCTGCTACTGGCTGCAGGCAAGTCCGCGTCGAGAGAGCGAACCGATTGTTCCCGCCAAATGAGCTTTCCGCTGCCCAAGAATTAGTAAACACAAGGCGACCAGGGTAGCAATCCTGTTCAGTGAGTGCATTGGCCTATTCTCGCTAACACGGATTTTCTGTTTCCCTGTTCCCTGGAGCCCGACATCTGCGCGCGAGAAATCGATTGACATTCGCTCAAAATCCACTACCATATGGTTGTGGGTCGACTGGACACAACATTTGCGGCTTTGTCCGATCCAACCCGGCGGGCGATGGTCGAGCGGCTCTCCCGTGGGCCTGCCTCTGTGCACGGCTTGACGGAGCCGTTTGCACTCTCGCAGCAGATGATTTCAAAACATATTGCCTACCTGGTGCGGGCGCGGATTGTGATCAAGAGGAAGCGCGGGCGAGAGAGTATCTGCAGGCTCAGGCCGGAGGCGATCAAAACAGTGAGCGACTGGGCGATCAGCTATCGGCGGTTCTGGGAAGAGAGTTTCGACAAGCTGGACGTGGTTGTAAAGCAAATGAAGAAAGAGGAGATCGAAGAAATAGGAGATCGGAATGACAAAAAGCACGGTGAATGACACAGAGCGGATGACGGTCACAAGAGTTTTCGATGCCCCACGGGAATTGGTTTGGAAGGCGTGGACCGACCCGAAATATGTGATGCAGTGGTGGGGGCCGAAGGGTTTTACTGCGCCGGTTTGCAAGATGGATTTTCGCGTTGGGGGGAAATTCCTGTGCTGCATGAGATCTCCAGATGGGCAGGAGTTCTGGAATGCGGTTGAATACCAGGAGATTGTTCCGTACGAGAAGATCGTGTCCCTGATGTACTTTTCGGACGCGAAGGGAAACAGGATTGATCCTGCCGAGCTCGGAATAGAACATGAGGCCATCGAGGGTGCGTACGACGTGACCCTCTTTGAGGATCTCGGAAACGGCCGGACGAAACTCACCTTCATTGGAAATGAACCGATGGAGAGCGCGAAAAATAGCGGTCAATTAGAGGGCTGGAAGGAGATACTCGATAAGCTTGCCGCAGTTGTTGAGGGGCTGGCGCGGGCGAAATAAGAAGCCGAAGCCTTGATAGCCGTCATGCGCGAGTTACTGGAGGGAAATTGGAAGCAGGCTACCGCGGAGGCCCCCGCTCAGGGCGGCGGACCCTAGTGGTAGCCTGCTTCTCGTCACGGGATGGCTGCTTTTTGGGGCAAGAGAGCGTAGCCAGCGGGACCTCATTTTCTTCGGGGTCGGCGCTCGAGGCAGGCAGCTGGTAATCGGGACCGCGTCTTTTTCTTCTTCCTCTTGCTGGCGTCGATCCGGGTGGGTTCTGAGCGGCCGGCCGATTCAAATCGCTATCGATTCCGGCAAAGGTTGGCGGTGGTCAATGCGATTGGAGATCCAGGGCCGCCTTCCGAGAAAATAGTGCAAAGCCGCGCCCGCTTGCCTCCGCTTGCAATTGCTTGAGATGTTCGCGGCCTGCCCTCACCTTCCCCAATCTGAGTTCCAGTTCTCCCAGCCGGAGTTGCGATTCCAGATCAAAAGCAGCGTAGCCGAAATGGGTGGCCTCGGAATGAACAGCCTCAAGAATCTTGACCGCCTCTCCAACGTCGCCCACCTCGGCACGCGCGGCGGCGGCAGCAAATTGCGCCTGGAAGCGCGCGCTGCGGTCAGAGCCTTGCCGGCACAAGTCTGTGGCGCGCGCAGCCGCAACCCGCGCGTCGCGAACGTTAGACTGCGCAAGCAGGGCCAGGCTCAACACGGCTTGGGTCTGGCAGCCCGCGTCGTACATCTTCTGCTTTGCAAATACCGCGGCCGCATCCGTCGTCAGTCTTGCCGCCTCCGGGGCGTTTCCGAGCTCGATGAGAGTCTGAGCCAGTTGCACCTGGCTGTAGGCCGTGTCCGTTGCGTCGCCAAGTTCCTTGCGCAGAGCGATCGCTTCCTCGGTCTTGGCACGGGCCTCCGCGAGGCGATCCTCCCGCCGCAAAATCTCGGACATTCCAAACCACGCGAAGCCAAGATCCCGCTTAAACCCCGTTTGCTCCTCGACCTTGATCGATTCTTCATACCTGGTCATGGCCTCGGCAAGATGTCCCTGATCGCGCAAGACATCGCCCAGGTTCACCAGGGTGGCAGCTTCCCCGCGCCGGTCTCCCGCCTCGCGGAACCCGTTGAGAGATTCCTCCTGCATCTTCACCGCGCCAGCCAGGTCTCCTATGCTCTGCTTGACGTTCGCCAGACTGCCCAGGTCGCTTGCGATGCTGGGGCTTCCCAGTTCGCGGTCAAGGTCGAGCGCCTCCTGATAATGCTGCCGGGCCTCCTCCATCTTGCCACGCTCATAAAATATGTTGCCCAGATTGCTGGTGAGGATCGCAATCCGTTGCTTCGCGCCCTCATTCCTGGCGATGGTCAATCCGGCCTCATAAGCCCTGCGCGAATTCTCGAAATCTCCCTTGTCGTAGTACGCCGCGCCAATTCCATTCCAGGCGGCGGATGCCATGAGCGGATTGCCGCTCCTGAGCGACAAGTCTCTTACCTCGGCAAACTCCGCCATAGCCTTGTCCAGGTCTCCCAACCGGTCCCAGCCCCATGCTTCGCGCTGTTTGGCCTCGGCCATGATGATAGGGCTGCCCTGGCGTGAGGCCGCCTCCACCGCTTTTGCGGCCGACTGCTGCGTTCGCCGGAAGTCGCCGAGCGATGCGCTGGCCCTTGAGTCCGCGAGATCGATCCTCGGATCGAGACTCGCCGGTTCGGGGAGCCTTCGCATCTGGGCGACGGTGTCGAGCGCGTCTTTCGATCTCCCGGCAAGATCCTGAGCTGCGGCGAGGCGAAGTCCGGCTTCTATGTCATCGGGGAAAAACTCCCACAAGGTTCGATAGGCTTCGACGGCCGCTCCGTAATCCTGTTGCGCTTCGTGATAGCTGGCTTCCACCAGCAATCGATCGCGACGCGGCAAGCTCCTGGAAAGCTCAAAGGCTTTGGTGGCTTCCGCTCTTGCCTGAGCCTCATAACCCAGATTCGCCAGGCTCGTGGCAAGGAAGGCGTGCGTGAGAGCGTGATTCGGATCCGCCGCGGCCGCCCTTTCCAGCAGGTCGCGTGCCCTTTTTGCATCGAGCGCGCGCAGCCTGGCGATGCCTTCCGAATACAGGCGAATCGCCGCAGGATTCGACGGCAGAGAGGTTCCAATCGCGTTGCGTTCGCTCTCCGGCAAAACTCCAATGCCGAGCTTCTGCCGCAACTCAGAGCTGGCCCGCGAAACCAGGTCGGCCAGATCGGCTTGCGATCCACTCTCAGAAACCGCGGCAATGGTGTCGCCCGCCTTCACATCCTGCACGCGGGCATCAATGCGCAAAGATCCCTGGCCGCCCTTACCCATCACGAGAAACGAACCGACAACCACCTCATCCGCACCGAGATCTTTGTGGATTTTCGACAGAGTTTCGGGGGCATAGCTGTCGGTGGCCGGCAAGGACAGGTCCAGCTTCATGCGTCCGACGTTTTCTCCAGAAATGACGCGCAATTCGTTGCCGGAGGCAAGCTCGGTGTCGAGCATCTCGGAGAGCGCGGTTGAGACCCACTCCTGATCGGGGCTGCCCGACAGATTGCGGAATCCGATGACGGCGATGGAGCGGCGTGGCTTGATCGTTGGGTGCTCCGGCGAAGGCTGCCTCGCATTGCGCTGCCTGATTGCGAAGAATATTCCCAGACCAAGCGCAGCGATCAAGACGAGAGCAGCGGCGAATTGCCATGCTGGACGGCGCAATGCCCGGGCCGCGAATGCGGGAGAGGAACGCACCGATGCGCGGCGAAACCCGGATGACCGTGGAACGCTAACCGCTCCGCTGCCCATATCCTGCGCCAGGGCTGCCAAGTCAGCATGCAGTTCCGCGGCCGACTGGTAACGCAGTTCCCGGTCTTTTTCCATAGCCCGGCCGATAACGGCTTCGAGCTCCGGGGAAAGATCGGGATTGAGCTCGCGCGGCGAAGCCGGGTGCTTGTGGAGCACGGCATCCATCGTCAACGCCGCATTTTTCTCCACGAACGGCCGATGCCCGGTAGCCATCTCGTACAACATCACTCCGAGAGAGAAGAGGTCGGTTCGGCCGTCCAGTTCGTCGCCTCGAATCTGTTCCGGCGACATGTACGCCGTGGTACCCGGGATCACTCCCATGCTAGTCAGCGATTCATGGTCGAGATCCGCAGCTTCGGCCACGCTCAACTTGGCAAGACCAAAGTCGAGAACCTTGACCGCTCCCCTGCGCGTCACAAACACGTTGGCCGGTTTGATATCGCGATGAACGAGGCCGGCGGCATGGGCCGCTTCGAGTGCTTCCGCGACCTCGGATCCCCAGCGCAAAGCCTGGGGAGCAGGGACTGCGCCTTCCTGCAGACGCTGCTTCAGAGTCTCACCCTGCAGCAACTCCATCACGATGACCGGCCTACCTTCGTATTCTTCGACCTCGTAAACGGTGCAGATGTGAGGATGATTGAGGGCGGCGATGGAGCGCGCCTCCTGCTGGAAGCGCACCAGCGACTTGCTTTGGGTGGCCTGCGATTCGAGCAGGAGCTTCAGGGCCACGTGTCGTCCGAGCCGCAGGTCCTCGGCCTCATAGACCATTCCCATGCCACCAACGCCCAACCGATGCAACACGCGATAGTGCGCGATGGTCTGGCCGGATAAGGTGTCCTCAGTTTCAGATGGATCGTGGTAAGGGGGCGGCTGAGCGGCAGCCGCAACAACAGGCTCCTCCAGAAAGTCGCCGAGCTTTCCGTGGGAGCTCAGAAGGGATTGAACTTCCTGCTCGAGCGCGGAGTCGCCGGCGCAGGCATTACGCAGGAACTCTCCCTGCCGATCGGCCGGCATGCGCAGAGCCGATTGCAGGAGATTGTCGACGCGTTTCCATCGCTCAGCGTCCATCACACACGGATACTGATGCCCGGATGAGAGGGCATCATGAAGCGCGATTCATGGCACGGTGCAGCCAGGCTCGTGCCGTGCTCCAGTCGCGCGCAACTGTGACCGCGGACACCTTCAGCACCTCAGCCGTCTCTTCGAAGTTCAATCCTCCAAAAAAGCGCAATTCAACTACCTGCGCTTTGCGCGGATCGATTTCAGCCAGAGCTTTGAGAGCGTCGTCTAGAGCTACGATGTCCAGGTCTTTTCCGCGCGCCACCATGTCCGCGGCCTCGATGGGCAGGGCGGCCTGGCCTGCTCCTCGTTTCCCTGCCCGGTGACGGCGCGCGTAGTCGACCAGTATCTGGCGCATAAGCTGCGCGGCGATGGCAAAAAAATGGGTGCGGCTCTCCCACTGCGGGGCGTTGATCCCAATCAGCCGAAGGTAGGCCTCGTTTACCAGGGCGGCGCTTTGCAGGGTGTGGTCGGGACGCTCCTGACGAAGCTGATAGTGAGCCATGCGGCGTAGCTCTTTGTAAACGACGGGCAACAATGCCTCGAGTGCCTTGTCATCGCCAGCGCGCCAGCCCTGCAACAACTGCGTAATCTCATTGCCCGGCTCTTGTCCCATCAAGATAACTCCACTCAGAGAAGCATTTTGGCTGTTTAGCGTAGCACGCCTGCCTCGAATGTCAACTTGAACAGGCTTGTCCGTAATTGGCGCATCCCGCGTGACCCAAAGAAATTTTGTGTCCCAACAGATGATCAGATTCAATCCGCCTTTGCGCTGTAAGAGATGAGGCAAAGCAGAAACACCTTGCATGTTTCGGCGCCTGCAATGGGAGGAATTATGAAGAAACACCTACTTACTTGCGCGGTAGCGCTCGCTTTGATAGTTGGAACATTCTTTGTCGTATTCACCTTCGAAAACATGCTGTTTGCCCTGGCTCGGGTTCAGTTCGTGCCAACCAGTACCTCATTCGGGGCCGGCGTGGAAGGCCAACAAAGTCCGAGGCAGACGCGAATGGATCGCACGAGGATTGAAGACAACCTCCAGCCGATCAACCGGCAGGCGGATGAGACGTCGGCCCCCGACGACCGTTATCCGACGCTCGCAGAAATCGCCTGGGCCGCCATTCGCTAAGCAATGACACGTTTTGAGGAGGCCCGATACCGCCGCAACGGGCAGCTCGTGTCTCCCGAGGTTGGCACAGACTTCCCCCCAGGAAATTTCTTTATCCGAATGATCGAATTTGCCCAGGTTTCCCGCTGATAGAGACAGAGGACAGAAATGCTCCTCCTAATTCTGGTTTAGACCGGAGAAAATTTATGAAAACTCTTCTTTCGCTTACTCTAGGTTTCAGTCTTCTGGCAGGTTCGGCAGCCTTCATTGGCAGCCGGCAGAATGCGCCAACGTCCCAAACCGGTATTCCTCAGGCGACCAACGCCGCCTATCGCGATGGCTTGTACCAAGGACGGCAAAGCGCCGAACGCGGTTTCGCTCATTCAGCTCCGGTGGGACGCTGGTCGGGCAGTGCAGATCGGGAAGCATTCCTCGCGGGATATGAACAGGGCTACAAAACCAGGGCCGCCAACGCTGGAAATGTCTGGGCCGTTACGAAGCGCTAGGAATCGGAGCCGGAGCGGCTGGGCCAGGCGGCGGCTCCAGTTTATTGGTTCGCCAGAACCACGCGCATTTCTTTTGAGTGCTTGTCGAAGCTGACGGACAGATTTCGATCACCGCCGCTCAGAAACTCTCCAGTAACGGTTTTTGCTGCGTCGTATTGTTCTCCGGCTGAGCGCACCTCGATGCGCACCGCATGTGTGCCCGCGGAGACCGGAAGAGTCAGCGTCTCCTTGCTTCCGCCTCCAAGCAGAAGCAGCCGCTTCTTGTGGCCATCGTGGAGTGGATGCGAATATGCCAGCTTGTCATCGATCCAAATCTTCAGCAACGCATCTGAAAATCGGTTGTCGATCTGAATCTGAACGTTGGAATCGGCAACCACGGCGGGGGCGCTGGTGGCGTCGAGGACCGGTGGTGTCACATCCTCGTTGAGCTTGCCGGGAACTTTTTTAGCGAAAGATGCGGTTCCAGCATTGGCGTTATTTTTTGAGGCCGGCACAGCCGGCTTTCGCTTCGCACCAGCTCTCGCGACCCGGGAGCCTACAACCTCGCCAGATTTTTTTGGAGCCGCGAGTTTGCCGGATTCGAACCGTATACCGCTCCCCGGGGCAGCTTGAACCGTGGGCGAAGGCATCTCGGTCCCTGTCCCCGCGGCGCCGGCATCCTGAGGTCGTGCCAGGTCTCGCACACTCGCGCGAGAATCGGCTGACTCAGCCGGGCCGGCCGTGTCAGTCACCTGCTTCTGAACGTTCTCCGACGCGCTCGCAGCAGCGCTCGTGGGGTTCGAAGTTTCAAAGGCATTTCCGGGCCTATGCTTCGGTACGTGAAGCTCGCGCCACGCAAACAAACTCACAAGCATCGCCGCCGCGAATAAGGGTATCCCAATCGCTGTCTGGACTTGCCAGGAAGAGATCACGGAAGCGAAGCCGGAACTCGTCCGCGGCGTCGCCCGCAGAGGAGGAGGCGCGCTGCCGGCAGTCACAACCTTAGCCGCTGCGACGGCGTCCGGTGTGACTTTGGCCACGTTGTGGATCGGAGCGATTTTGGCCGGCGCAACCTTAGACGACAGGGCCGGGACCGGCGCGCTATCGCTCTTTCCCTTGCCATCAATCCAGGTTCGTCCGCCTGCGGGCGGCGAAAACCACAGAGTGGTTCCCTTCCGCGTGGGTACCCGGTCGCGCATCTTCCTCAGATCTTCCGCGAATTCCCTGCCGCGCTGATACCGTTCCGTGGGATCCTTCGCCAACCCGCGAGCGATCACCTCGTCCAGTTCATGCGGCAACTCGGGCGCCAGCGAACTAGCCTCGAGAGGGTCACGATTCGCGACTTTAAAACACACGGTGGTGGCGCTGTTTCCCTGGAACGGCCGGTATCCGGTCACCGCGGTATAGAGGATCGCGCCCAGTGAAAACAGGTCCGAACGCCCATCCACCTGTTCGCCCTCGAGTTGCTCGGGAGACATGAACGCGGGAGTTCCGAGCACGCGTCCCGGGAGAGTCATGTGCGTCAGGTCGAGTTGGGCGATTCCAAAATCGCTAATCTTGGCTTGGCCCTCTTTTGTGATCAGAATATTCGCGGGCTTGATGTCGCGGTGGACCACACCTTGTGCGTGCGCATAGTCGAGCGCCTCGGCAAGTTCCTGCGCGATCCGGAGAGCGTCGTCGAGCGGCAGTTTCTTCCCATTCATAGCGAGCACTTCGCGCAGGGTTTGGCCTTCGATGTACTCCATTACGATGTATGGATCGGAGGTTTCCGGATCCTCGCCAACATCGAACACCGCGACGATCCCGGGATGAAGCAGGCGGCCGGCGGCTTGCGCCTCCACGAAGAAGCGGCGGCGAAATTCCTCCTGCTCCTGGACAACGCTTTGGTGCAGTAGAACGGTTTTGATGGCGACAAAGCGGTCGATTTTGGGGTCGCGGGCTTTATAGACGGAGCCCATCGCACCATGGCCCACTTCCGCCACGATCTCGTATCTTCCCAAGTGTTTGCCGCGCGGGTTTCCCATCAACTCTAGAGACCCCGATAGATAAAGGTTTCCCAGGTTCAGGGTACCCCGGTCAACCGAGGCTCAAGGCGGATATTTGGGTCGGGGATATTACGCCCGTAATAGGGGCTGGATGTCCAAGTATTCAAAAACCGTCCAGGGAATCAATGAGCCTGCACACTGAGCGACGATGGGTCGGGCAGGGTCGGATTCCTATCGGTGCTCTTGGCGCCCGCGGCCTCGTTGCCTCTCGTAACCTGGTAGTCCGAGTAGGCGATGTTGAGCACCGCTCTCCCGCCCATCCGGACGCTGGTCACCGAGTAGTTATGCACAGGCAGCCAAAAGCCGTCGATTTTCGACCATTGGTATTGGATTTCAACATGACTGACCCAAAAGGAAGGGTTGCTCGCGGGCGTGCCCTCCATACGGGTCACGGCGTAATCGCGGGCATCCACCCAGATCTTGCCGGTATATACGTATTTCGTTTTTTTCCGGGGCTTCACTTCGAGCACATAAAAATCGCCGGCCGCTGTGTGCTGGGTCGTCTCCAGCTTGAACTCGTAGTTTGCCGGGCTGATCTCGAGCGACTTCCGGTTGCGCTCTTCCTGAGCTTCCTGTTCGCTTTGCAGCAACTTCGTAAGCACCTGGCGGATGAGCAGCCTTGAACCGCTCTCGGAAACGATCTTGAAGCTCTTCTCATTCGGAGCGCGATAGGTGGCTTCCACCTGCATTTCCGCATGTCCACCGAAGATTCCGGAATAGTCCAACCGGTAAATGCGCTTGCTACGATAAGCGCGTAAAGAGGCCGCGCGCCTCGCATTCGCGGCCATGAGACTCTGGACAATGGCATCCGTGGACGGAGGGGCCTCGTCGGCGGCGTTCGCAACCGCAGCCAGCAGGAGCACAGTCAAGACCGTGACCGCCGAGGCCGCGCACTCAACGCCATTCCAAAACTTTTGCATTCCAATCAACCGTTTCAAGCATCCCTTACGTATTCATCCGGGCGGGGCGTTCGTTCCGAGACGTTCCTTCCTTAGATGCGCATCGCCGTATCGAGTATTCCGGCGGAGGCGCGACGAGGCAAGTATTTTCTTTTCGCGTACATTACGGACGAACTCTGTTGTCTAAAAAAACGATTCGCAAGAGCGCAAAACGCTCGCCAGGAGTTCGTAGAGTTTAGAGGAGCCCGGCGTGGAAACCAAATCCCATCCCTCGAAATGGAGAGTCTTACTCGCCTTCGCGATGATCTACTTCGTCTGGGGATCGACATTTCTGGCAATCCGCGTCGGCGTGCATGAAGTCCCGCCCTTTCTTTTTGCTGCCATGCGGTTTCTGGTAGCCGGACTGGTTCTTTTCCTCTGGATGGTGGCGCGGGGTGAACGCTCTCCGCGCGGACGCGAGTGGACATCCGCATTTTTGCTCGCCGTGCTGATTTTCGTATTCGATTACGGCCTGCTCTTTTGGGCTGAACGGCGCGTCCCCTCGGGGATTGCCGCCGTCATGATGTCTACCATTCCTGTTTTCATGGCCTTGTCGGAAATCGCTGTCCTTCGGACTCAACGCCTCACGATTCGCCTCACTTTGTCGCTCCTGGTCGGGATCGCCGGCGTCGTCGTGCTCGTGAGCAACTCGCTGAACGTCGGGGGGGCGGCGGTCGACCGCTCGGGCGCCAGCGCCCTGATGTTTGCCGCCATCAGTTGGTCCATGGCGGCAGCGCTTTCGCGCAAGCTGCCTCTTCCATCCTCCAAGGTCATGAGTTCCGGAGTACAGATGTTCGCTGGTGGAATCCTGCTGACTGTCGCCGCCGCCGCGCTGGGGGAGTTTAACGACTTTAATCCGCGAACTGTCTCCCGCGCGGCATGGCTCGCATTGCTTTACCTGATCGTCGCCGGTTCGATCATCGCGTTCACCTCCTATGTGTGGCTGCTGCATCATGAGTCTCCCACCAAGGTTGGAACGTATGCCTATGTGAATCCCGTTGTGGCAGTTCTGGCCGGATATTTTTGGGGCGCTGAAGCTCTAGGCCCGCGCACCATTCTCGGGACCCTGTGCGTTTTGGTCAGCGTGGTAGTGATCACCACGACGCCGGCAAGGAAACCGGAACCGGTAGCGACATCGGCCGTCGAAGGCGAACTTTAACCGGTTCGTATTGGGGCGCCGCTCAGCGATTCGGCGCGCCGGTTCTCATGGACACTTTAAGGGTTGAGTCTGACTCGCGACTGGCAGCCAATAGATCGCCGTCCTGCGAACCACGTGCGTAGCCTTTGGCGCCGTTGCATGGTGCTAAGATTCCGCTAATGACGCCCCGTGCCCAACATAAGGTAGCGCCGGACAAGCGGCCGCGTTCCGGGGTTCGGTACCGCGAGCCCGAGCGCCATATAACGAAGGTCCGTGACGGCTCCGAGCTGGTGATCATCACGGGCATGAGCGGCTCAGGAAAGGCCTCCGCCCTCAAAGCTTTTGAAGATCTCGGCTACTACTGCGTCGACAATCTCCCCGTCGAACTCATCCCGCGTTTCGCGGAATTAGCTTTGCAGTCGGGCGAGATTCCCCGCACGGCGCTGGTTGTCGATGTGCGCGAAGGCGCGCAACTTGAAAAACTGCCCGCGATCCTGAAGTCGGTCAGGCGCGTGATCTCCACGCGAGTTATTTACCTCGAAGCCAGCGATCCGGTGCTACTCCGCCGATTCAGCGAAACACGCCGGCCGCACCCGCTCGGCACGCGCACCACGGTGCGCGCTTCCCTTACGGCGGAACGGCGTCATTTGCGCGCCATTCGCGCGCTTGCCGACCTGGTCATCGACACTTCCAAGTTCAACGTGCACGAACTTCGCACGCACCTGACGGATCGTTTTCAGCACGCTTCGAGCACGCAGCAGAAAATGTTGGTTTCCTGTGTCAGCTTTGGGTTCAAGCATGGCGTTCCCGAGGACGCGGACCTCATGTTCGACGTGCGATTCCTTCCCAACCCGCACTTCGTACCCGAATTTCGTCCGCTGACGGGCCGCCATCCGCGCGTTGCCAAGTACATCCGCTCCTTTCCGCAGACGAAGGAGTTCATCAGCCGCATCTCGGAGCTGCTCGTATATCTGCTGCCCCACTACATTCACGAGGGCAAGAGCTACCTGACCATCAGTTTCGGCTGCACAGGCGGACAACATCGCTCCGTCATGATTGCCGAAGACGTAGGCAAGCAACTCCGCAAAGCCGGCTACAAGGTGAAGATCGTGCATCGCGACAGCCCGCGGTAATCCGCAGTCGCTGCGGGGCTTGAGGATTCAACATGACTCCGTCGAACACGCCGACTCCGCCTTATCCACTCGTCCCGGAACCCTTCCAGCGGAGTTGGCTCGACCGTCACGGCCGATGGAAGATTCCACTCGGCTGCCTGATCGCCCTATTGCTACTCTGCGCTTTCGTGGCCATTCTGTTCACCGTTCTTGATGTGTCGTTTCGTAATAGCGCGGTTTACCAGGAAGCTTTGGCGCGGGCGGCAGGGAGTTCGGAGGTTGCCGCGCGGATCGGGCAGCCGTTACGGCCTGGCCGCGTTCTTCAGGGTCAGATTAATGTCTCCGGATCGACCGGGACGGCCAATATGAGGATTCCCGTCGAGGGTCCACGGGGCAAGGCGACCATTGTTCTCGATGCCCAAAAGATCGATGGCACATGGGTGTTCCGCACGCTTGAGGTCGAGTTCAAAGGGCAGCCGGACGCCGTGAACTTGCTTCAGGAGGCACCGCACCCCGAGCAGTGAGGGTGAGCCTCGGGAAGATTTCTTCCCCAACTGCCCGGGTACGGGAGGTTTGACCGGCGCTACGGTAAAATTAGGCCTTACAGGCATGGCAACGACCACATTGGCGGGCGAGCGCAACCCGGAAGCACCGGCAAAGCCCCGTCAACTGGCCCGTGTCCTGGGTTATCTTCTGCCCTACTCCCTGCCTTTTCTCGCGTCGGTGATTCTGATGGCGCTGGTTGGGTTACTCGAGGCTTTTCGCCTTCTTCTGATCGGTCCGATCTTCGACAGCGTTCTCAACCCGTTGTCACAAGGCAAGAATCTGCAGCTGTTCAAGTTTCCCGGCTCGGACCGGGTGCTTGATCTGCAACAAATCATCCCATCGCACTTTCAGAATCCCTGGACGGCAGTCGCGTTCGCTCTGGTCGGCGCGACGGTGCTCAAGGGAATCTTCGATTACTGCGGAACCTACCTCGTGAACTATGCCGGCTACGGCATGATCACCGACCTGCGCGACGATCTCTACAACGCGTTTCTGCGCCGCTCAGCGGCGTTTTTCTCGAAACACACAACGGGGACCCTGCTCTCGACCATCATCAACGACATCGAGCGCGTGCAGTTTGCGATGTCGACGGTGCTCTCGGAGTTCCTGCAGCAGTTCTTCACATTTATTTTTACGGCCGCGGTGGTGATTCTTCTGGGGGGGAAACTGGCCTGGGTGTTGCTCCTGTTCTTGCCGATAATTTTGTATTCGTCGAGAAGGATCGGACGGCAGGTCCGTACCACAACCCGCGGCGGACAAGACAAGCTCGCTGAAATCCAGAACATCCTGCACGAAACCATCACCGGCAATCGGATCGTAAAAGCCTTCAGCATGGAACATTGGGAGATGCAGCGCTTCCGGGCCGCAGCGCGCCGCCTTTTCCGGGCCAATCTCCGGCTGGTCGCGGCCTTTGCCATCAGCTCTCCCTTGATGGATATTCTGGGTTCGGTGGCCATCGCGCTCCTGTTGCTTCTCGGCCGCAACCAGATCAATCATCACGTTTTCAAGGAAGGCACGTTCCTCGCCTTCATCATTGCCGTCTTCAAGCTCTACGAGCCGGTCCGGAAATTTGCCCTCTTCAACAACAATTTTCAGCAGGCGGCCGGAGCGTCGTCGGAAATATTCCGCTTCATGGATATGGAAGACGAAGTCCGCGAAAAAGCCGGCGCAAAACGGCTCGGCAAATTTTCGCGCAGCGTCAAGTTCGAGGGTGTGGCGTTCTCCTACCGGAACGCCGATGACTCGCGCGACGTTCTCCACGGGATCGACTTTGAAGTGAAGCCCGGCGAAGTTCTGGCTGTCGTCGGATCGAGCGGCGCCGGCAAGAGCACCCTCGTTCACCTGATCCCGCGCTTCTTCGACGTTACCGGGGGACGGATCCTGATCGACGACAGCGATGTGCGCGACGTTACCCTCGCCTCCCTCCGCTCGCAAATCGGCATCGTCACGCAGGAAACCGTGCTCTTCAACGACACGCTCCGCAATAACATCGCCTATGGCCAGCCTCACGTCTCCGCCAAGCAGGTGGAAGACTCGGCCCGCGCGGCCCATGCACACGAGTTCATCTCCGCCCTGCCCGAGGGCTACGAAACTTTAATCGGCGAGCGCGGCGTGCGGCTTTCCGGGGGAGAACGCCAGCGTATCGCCATCGCGCGAGCCATCCTGAAGAACGCGCCGATCCTGATTCTCGATGAAGCGACTTCCGCGCTCGACAGCGAATCGGAGGCGCTGGTGCAGGCAGCACTGCAAAATCTGATGACTGGGCGTACTGTGTTTGTGATCGCCCATCGGCTTTCGACCGTGCGTCGTGCCGATCGCATCGTGGTCCTGGAGAATGGCACGATCAGTGAAAGCGGCGCGCACGAAGAATTGATACAGAAGCTGGGCACATACCGGCGGCTCTACGAATTGCAATTTGCCGAAGCCGATGTCCCGAAAGTGGTTAACACATAAGAGACAGAGAGCCGATTTTCCATGCCGCTTCGTTCCATGACGGGATACGCGCAAGTGCGAGGCCAGGCCGGTGCTCACCTCGCCTTTGCCTTGTCTCTCAAATCGGTCAATCACCGCTTCCTCGACCTTCACTTCCGCCTTCCGTCCGACACCGATGCGCTGGAAATGAAGCTGCGCCGCCTTCTGAAGGAGAAAATGGTTCGCGGCCATGTCGAAGTGACTCTCAATCTCGATTACACCAGCGCCAATGGAGTCGGGCTCAATCGCCAGCTGATCTCCAGCTACGTGCAGGTCTTCCGTTCCGCCGCCAAAGAATTTGGCATCGGCGGCGAACCCGATCTCAACGTCGCGCTCCGCATGCCGGGAGCCATGGACTCGGGCACGGACCGCTCGGGTGATGAACTCGAGAATGCCGTCATGGCCAGCGTCGAGGAAGCCCTGGCTCGTCTCAACCAGATGCGCGAAGAAGAAGGACGCGGCATCGAACGCGAACTCCGCGAGCGGATGAAGCATCTGCGCGAAGCGGCTGCCAGCATCGAGGTCCATCGGAGCGCCATTCTGCGCACCTATAGCGACCGGCTGCAATCGCGCATGCGCGAGATGCTGGGCGCGCAGGTTGACAAGGACCGGATCCTGCAGGAGGCTGCGGTGCTCGTCGATCGCAGCGACATTCAGGAAGAACTCGTCCGGTTAAACACCCACGTCGACCACTTTGAGGCTCTCCTCGGCCAAAGCGGCGAGGTCGGCAAGAAGATGGACTTTCTGCTCCAGGAGATGAACCGGGAGGCCAACACGCTGCTTTCCAAGACCTCAGGGCTGGCCGGGGAAGCGCTGAAGATTACCGAGGCAGGCCTGTTGATGAAGTCGGAGATCGAGAAATCGCGCGAGCAGGTGCAAAACCTCGAATGAGTATCGTATTCATCGTTTCGGCTCCGTCGGGATCGGGGAAATCGACTCTCGTGAACGAGCTGTTCAAGATGGTCGATAAGCTGGATTTCTCCATCTCCTACACAACCCGGCATTCCCGGGGGAGCGAGCAGGACGGCAAAGAATACTTCTTCGTGTCGGAGACCGCGTTCAAGGCAATGATCGAGGCGGGAGAGTTTCTCGAGTATGCCAGAGTGTTCAGCAATGATGGCGACTATTACGGCACAGCACGCCGCTTTCTGCGCGAGTCAGAGTGCCGCGGTCATGACCTGGTTCTCGATATCGATGTGCAGGGAGCCGAACAGGTGAAGAGGAATCTGCCAGATTCGGTGAGTATCTTCATTCTTCCCCCGGGGCGAGAACAGCTGGAATGGCGATTACGAAGTCGAGGACAGAATTCCGAGGATGAGATTCGCCGGCGATTGGAAGCGGCGCGTCAGGAGATTGAGAATTATTCCAAATACGACTACATTCTAGTGAACAACCTGCTCGAAGAATCCGCCGACGAACTCAAGGCGATCGTGCTCGCCGAGCGGATCGAGAGAAGCGGGGACAGTCCGACACTTCAAGAGAGACAGTTGCTTGCGACTGCGCAAGAATCCCGGCTCGAACGCGCACGCGATCGGGTGCAGCCGATTCTGGCTTCTTTTGGAGCAGTACCCACTGGTAACTAGAGCGCTGGTTTCAATCAAGGTAAGATTGTTGTCAGGGGAGAGCTTATGAAGTTGATCGAAGGATTCGACAGCAACTATCGCTACATTCTGGTGGCGGCGCGGCGGGCCCGGCAACTGCAAGGCGGCGCTCCACCCGTCATTGAAACTATCTCGCGGAAACCTTGCCGCATCGCGCAGGACGAAATCAAGGCCGGCAAAGTGAAATGGGTGATTCCCGAACTGCCCAAGCTCGCGTCAGAAGCGGCGAGCGAAACACTGGGCAAGACGTTCGCGGAAGACGCGTAGAATCCGGCGTTCTGAATCAGGATGAGAATTGCGCTCGGCGTCTCCGGAGGAATCGCGGCCTACAAATCGGCGGAGATTGTCCGCCTGCTGCAGGATCGCGGTGTCCGCGTACAAGTGGTCATGACGCGCGCAGCACAGGAGTTTATCCGGCCGCTTACCTTCGCGGCGCTCTCCGGCGAAAAGGTTATCACCGAGATGTTCGGGGGCGATGAGGCGCAACCGAACGTCGAGTCGGCCATCGAGCACATTGCGATTGCGCAGGCGATTGATGCGCTCGTGGTTGCGCCGGCGACGGCTGACGTTCTGGCCAGGTTCGCGCAAGGCATCGCCAGCGACTTCCTTTCTACTCTCTATCTCGCCACCACCGTTCCTGTGGTGGTCGCTCCCGCGATGAACGTCAACATGTGGAATCACACGGCGACGCAGGCGAATATCGAAACGCTGCGCAAACGCGGGGTTCGCATTGTCGATCCGTCAAGCGGTTATCTTGCGTGTGGCATGACGGGCGCTGGTCGGCTGGCGGAAAACGAGGCGATCGTTGCGGCGGTGCTGGAAGCGCTGGGCGTGGCGCAGGATCTGGCTGGAGAAACCGTGCTTGTCACCGCCGGACCGACGCGCGAGAAGATCGATCCGGTTCGCTATCTCAGCAATCGTTCGAGCGGACGGATGGGATATGCAATTGCGGAGGCGGCGGCGCGGCGGGGCGCGCGCGTGCTTCTTGTGAGCGGCCCAACTTCCATCGATCCGCCAAGCGCAGCCGAACTGATGCGAGTGGAAACCGCGGAAGACATGACGGCCGCGGTTTTGAGCTTGCTGCCGCAGTCGACGATCGTGATCAAGAGCGCGGCGGTGGCCGATTTTCGTCCCAAGGCCGCTTCCGACCAGAAGATCAAACGCAAGGGCGCAACCACGCTCGAACTGGAACCAACCGCCGACATTCTGGCGGAGCTGGCTCGCCATAAGCAGTCACGCGGCGGCAAGTCCCAGATCCTTGTCGGCTTCGCGGCCGAGACGGAAAACGTTCTCGAGAACGCCCGGAAGAAGCTCGACGCCAAGTCGCTCGATGCCATCGTGGCCAACGACGTCTCGCGCGAAGGAGTGGGTTTCGACTCCGACCGCAACGCAGTCACCATCATCACGCATGACGAAGTGGTCGAAGTGCCGGAAGGCTCGAAGTGGGAGATCGCGCAGCGTGTGCTGGACCAGGTTGTGAAACTCCGCAAGCGCAGCGCGGTTGCGAGCCGCTGACTCCTGTAAACCGTTTTTGCCGCCGAGACAACCGTTCTCCTTCCGGAAGACAAAGCGAGGAATGTTATTCTGATTCGCGATGCCTCGCATTTTAGATCCTGAAGTTCGACAGGCGCTGGCTGCGCGCATTCGCTTTTATAACGATCTTGGGATTTACGACTTCTATCGACAGCCTGTGAGCGAGGCTGCGATCGCGCCGGTTGCCGCTTCTGTGGCGGAGATTCCACGAGAAGAAAATTTTGGAGAAGAGATGAGTCCACGCAAGTCTGCTGCTGTGCGCGCGACTGTGGTTGAGGAAAATATTTTTGAAGTGCTCGACACGAAGCCCGAATATTCGGCCGGCGATCCGGTTGCGGCGCTCAAGATCATTCGCGAGGACCTTGGCGACTGCACGCGGTGTCCACTGCACAAGCAGGGACGGAAGCAGATCGTCTTCGGGGTCGGCGATCCTACGGCAGAACTGATGTTCGTCGGCGAAGGCCCAGGCGCGGACGAAGACGAACAGGGCGAGCCCTTCGTCGGACGCGCGGGACAACTGCTCAACAACATGATCA
>Ga0335080_10002153_pt1 | contig 19549 bp, 19 predicted proteins | sample Lox_Sample_34_FD_206720 | JGI IMG/M metagenome (GOLD analysis project Ga0335080, IMG submission 206720) | Soil microbial communities from Loxahatchee National Wildlife Refuge, Florida, United States - Lox_Sample_3.4 | ecosystem: Environmental > Terrestrial > Soil > Wetlands | place: USA...
CGCGCGCGCCATCGCTCGGGATTCCAGTTACCCCCGATTGCCACGAAGGCTTCGCGAAGAAAACGCTGGCCCCGCCCCCGCCGGCGGCGATGTTGGCGTTTTCGCCGCCGCACTGTGCTACGGTGCAGCTCTCATTCCACACATTCTCCGGAATGTAAGAGAGGGCGGTCCCGCTTGGGAAAGAAGATGAACTCCAATATTTGCTCGACTGCGCGCCTTCATTGAACATCGTGCCACCGACCGCGGTGGTGAAGGGAGTTGCCGCCAGAATGTTTACCGAGAGAGGGCCGGTAGCGATCTGCTCGATGTTGGGATTGTCGCAGCCCTCGGCGCCGGAATCGCCGGTGGAGACCATGTAGGTAATTCCCTGGGCCGCGGCCTCCTCCGCCAGCAAGCTGATGCCGAGAGCGTCAGCACTCGTATAGAAGGCTTCGCAGGAGCCGAAGCTCTCGGTCATGACGTCGGCCAGATTGTTATCAACAATATAAAGCTCAGAAAGAACCACGCCATCGGTAGTGTCCGTGGACGCGGAGACCACCAGCTTGATGGTGGCGCCCGGGGCAGTGACTCCGGACCAGGTCGCATCCAGCACAGCCTCAAATTCCTCCCCGCCGCCGAGATCGCCGGGTTCAGCGCCATCGTCCACAATCTGCGGCAAGTTGAGCGGCAAGCCGAACGCGGCGCGGAAATCCGCAACGTCCTGCAGGTTGATATCGGTGCGGCCCACCACTCCGATGGTCACGCCTGCTCCGGTGATTCCGCTGTTGTAAGCTGGATTGATGTTGTAGATGGTGGCGTAGTCCGGCGGCCCCAGAGCGTGAATTGTGGGATTTGTAAACGTCACGTGCGGCGTCGGGGTGCGGCTGAAAGTCGCCGGCACCTGCTGGGTTCGGCTGATCTCTGGCTTGGAGTAAAAGTTGTTCAAGGTGAGGACCCCTGCCACCACCGGAGCTAAGGCCGTGGGAATGGAGGGGTCACTCGAGTTCGCCCAGTGTTGCTCTCCGTTCACAACATAGGAATGAATCGCGGTGTGGAAGGCCTGCTGCACCTGGGCGGCGGTGCCGGAAAATTCGATCACCGTTTTTCCCCTGGAAATGCTGGCCACCTGAAATCCCTGGGTTTGCAGCCAGGAAGTAACCGTCTGAATGTCCTGATCGGCGGGGCCGAAGAGCTGCCCGAACTGCTCCGGCGTGAGCCACTTGTGATAGTTGGGCGAGGCCTTATCCTGCTGATCGTCAAGCAGTTTGCGCAGCGAGGCCTCCTGCTGCGGGCTGCGCTGCAAGACCAGCAGCATGCGGTTCATGGGCAGGTCGGGCGGGGCCGCGCCCCGGTCGAACTGCGCGCGGGCCAGAGGATGAACGTTACCTTGCAGTACGGTGAGCTGGGTTTCATCCACCGGCTGCGTGATACGCGGCTGGATGATTGACTGAGCCGTCGCGCGCTGTGAGAAAAGCAGGGGAAAAGCTAGAGCAAAGAGAGATAAGAAACACAAAGCAAAAGGGAACCGAGTGGAGCGCATGGAACCTGCCTGGGTTGAGATCGAATCTTGGCGTTGACCGCCCTTTCAGCAGCCAAGCAACGAGGGGAGCAGTACGGTACCCTACTTGTCGGGCATTGGCAAGCAATATTAAAGGTTTGCTTTCAATATGTTGGCAGTAATCTGATGCGCAGGAAGAGTACCGCTGGCCGTCTCGCTCTAGGTCAATTCAGAGGGACTGGCGGCATATTCTTCGATCATCCGGCCAGCCATGCGCCCGCCCTCATATTCCGGAATGATGACCTGGCTTGCTCCCGAAGCCCGCATGGCCTCGGCATAACGCTCCTGGCCGGCCCGGGTGATGATGCTGAGCTTGGGGTTAAGGCTCTTGGCGGTGATGGTGATGTAGAGATTATCGGCGTCGTTATCTATGACAATGCAGATGCCGCGGGCCCGCTCGATGCCGGCCGCCTGCAACACGCTGTGGCGCTTGGCGTCGCCCTGCAGCACGACCATGTTCTCCTGCAGAATCTGGCGGTAGAGGCCTTCATTGGTTTCGATCAGGACAAAGGGAATCCGGGCGCGGGTAAGGTGTTCCACCACCGTGCGGCCCACCTGGCCGTAGCCACAAATGATGAAGTGGTCGCGCATTTTTTCCAGGTTGAATTCATTCATCATGGATTTCCATACCTCCCGGCCCTGATGTCCGAAAAACGACAGCAGGATGCGCTCGGCAAACCAGATTTGAAATGCAAACACCCCGACGAAGACAAACAACGCGAATATCTTGGTGGCGTTGTGAACCCGCTGATAATCAATGGCATGGGGCAGGATTACCCAGAACAAGGCATCAATCCAGGGCAGATGCTCCAGGCGCATGTAGGTCAGCACGCAAACGCTCACGAAAGCCGCGAATAACAGCAGCGGAAGGAGCAGGCGCCGGAGCAGGAGGAGGAGAGCGCGTCTCATGGCAATTGCAAAACTGCGAACCGCTGCTCCGGGAAGAGGTCTTTCACCTTACACGGGACGGCGCGCCCAAAGCAAGCGGCGCATCATCGCACTTTTACATAGCTGGCAGGAATTATTGATTGGGGAGGAATACCGGTTCCGCGGTAACCAAGTTCGGCAATCGGTAATTTCATCGAACCCGTACAATTTCCGCATGACCTACACGCCGGCGCCCATTGACACCTCCCACGTAGAGCTGAGCGATGACATACTGCGCCTGACGGAACAATTAGCCCAGAATGCGCACGAACTGTGGGCGCAGGAGCGCGTGGCGCAGGGCTGGCGCCACGGCAAAGAGCGGCATGATGGGCGGAAGGAGCATCCCTCACTGGTTCCCTACGAGCAGTTGTCCGAAGCGGAAAAGGTCTTCGATCGCAACACTGCCATGGGAACTCTGAAGGCGATTCTGGCGCTAGGCTACCGCATCACGCGGAAATAGCGATTACGAGGGCCATTGCAGTTGCCGGGGTCATCACTCAAACCTGGCATCGGCAGGAACACCGCCCGCAAGGTAACCTCCTTCGCTTCGCTCAGCATGATGGGCAGGAGGCAGGAAGTTGCAGCCAGATCCGGCGACTACACGGCCGTCACAAAACAAAAAGCCTCCCACTTCCAGAGAGGCTCGTCATGCCGGCATTGCGCCCGAACAACTACTTCGGCTGCGTGGGCTGTTCCGCGCTGGCGCTGGTCGGCAACTGATCCACGTCGTTTTTCAGGAAGCTGACTTCCACGCGATTGCCGCGGGAGTGGCTGCCCTCTTCGGCGGCTGTGGGCGCGTTGCCCATGGCCAGCACGTAGATGCGGTACGCGGGAATTTCGTGGTTCAGCACCAGGTAGCGCACCACGGAGTCGGCCATGTTGCGGGAAGCCGCAATGCCGGCCTGCCCGTGGCTGGTGGAGAAGCCCTGAACTTCAATCACGTAGCCGCGCTGGTCTTTCAGGCGGGTTGCCATCTCGTCAAGCGCGTCTTTGGCCTGCTTGCTAAGGGCGGTTTGTCCCGGGTGGAAACGAATCACGGTTTGGTTGGCGGCCTTGTACTGGTCCAGGGTTGAAACTACGGTCTCCACTTTTCCAACATGCGTGTTGGCCGTGGCTGCCGTCTGCTGCGCCGTCACAGCCTTGTTGGAGGCATCGAGGGCATGCTGATCGGCCTCCTCCGCCTTGGTCGAGGCCAGCTGAATGCCTTGCTGGGCGCGGGTATCCACGTCCTTGATCATCTTGCCGTTAGAGGAGGTCAACTCATCAAGCTCGTTGACCCGGTCGCGGATGGCATCTAGATTGCGCTGCACGTAACCCTTGCTGGCAAAAGGATGCAGAACCAGCCAGACGATGCTGGGCTCGTCGCCATCCCAGAAATTGGTCTGCTCGCGCCGCAGCGGCTCGCGGCCGGTGGCGGTTTCCACCTGCGAAGCGGCGGTCATCTGATCGGAGCTCGACGCCTGCGAGCTGGAACTTTGCTGGGCAATGGCGGGAAGGGCAAGAACTGCACACAAGAAAAGCACTACAGAGATGCGTGTCTTCATTTTGTTTTTCCTCCCGAGCGGGAGCATTCGGGCTACACCAGCCGCTGGGCAGCGCTGGCGCGGGCACAGGCTCAGTCGGTTCGCCAGAAAGAATACCACGCTCGGCTGGCCGCTGGCGGGGAAATTTGCGCTGGGGGCGGCTTTGGCGGGGTCTCACGCCAGTTGCGGCCCCTGGCCGGAATCGAATCTCATTCGGGATTACAATAGCCCCATGCCTGACCCACTCATCATCGCCGGGCGCCAATTCCGCTCCCGTCTGATCGTCGGCACCGGGAAATACCGGTCTTTCCAGGAAACGGCGCGCGCCCTTGACGCCAGCGGCGCCGAGATGGTCACGGTGGCTGTGCGGCGGGTGAATCTCGACCGCAGCAAGGAATCACTTCTCGATTACATTGACCCTAAGAGCTACTTTCTGCTGCCCAACACGGCGGGGTGCTATACCGCCGACGAGGCGATCCGGGCTGCCCGGCTGGGCCGCGAAGTGGGCCTTTCGGATTGGGTCAAGCTGGAAGTGATCGGCGACCAGGCCACCCTTTATCCCGACGTACAGGCAACCCTGGAGGCCACCCGGGTGTTGGTCAAGGAAGGCTTTACTGTTCTTCCCTATACTTCTGACGATGTGGTTTTTGCCCGCCGCCTGCTGGAGGCGGGAGCCAGCGCAGTGATGCCGCTGGGAGCGCCGATTGGAAGCGGTCTGGGCATTCAGAACGCCGCCCATATTCGAATTCTGCGCGAAGTCATCACCAGCGTACCCTTGATCGTGGATGCCGGGGTCGGCACCGCCTCCGATGCGGCTATTGCCATGGAGCTGGGAGCTGATGCGGTGTTGATGAATACCGGCATCGCCGGCGCGCAGGACCCGGTGCTCATGGCCGAGGCCATGCATCATGCCGTGCTGGCCGGCCGCCAAGCCTATCTTGCGGGACGCATGGCGAAGAAGCTCTATGCCACCGCCAGCTCGCCGCTGGAAGGCGTAGTGCGGTAGAGATTTCGAACCCATCCCGCGGACACCTGACTCGCCCGCACCGTCAGGGAAACCTGCGCCCCACGCTTCACTTTTCGCCTTCCCAGCCTTTCCCGGCCGCCTGATACGTTTTGCTGATCGCGGACACTATTCGGAAGTGAGAGCCGTTCGAGATGCAGCCAGCGACGGCCAAGGAGGATCTATGCCTACTAAGACAGCAGCAAAGCTTGAGCATCCAGCCAGCCCTGCCCCCGTAATCAGCTTTCCGGGAACTCCACTCTCGGTCCACAGCCTGCCCGCGCTGGAACTGGCGCACCAGCGGGCGATCGCCATCGCCGCCGGAGATCTGCAAGTCATGGTCAAGCGCGAGGTCCTGCGATTGTTGGAGGAACACAAGGGGAATCCGATGGGAGCAGTCAAGGTGGGCTTGGAGAGGCTGCTTTCCGATGGAGCCATCACCGCCACGGAGTTCAACACTCTGAGCGAGGTCAGCGAAGTGGTGCTTGCCGCCGACCGTGGAAAGGTGGACCCGAACGTGGCATATCAGAAGGCGCAATCAGCGTATCATCGGGTCCTTTTGGACAACGCTGCGAGTCCTCTCGCGCTGGCGATTTTGAGTGTCCTGACATCGGCTTACGCCTCGGTTCCGGCGGAGGCAGGCGGGCCCGCGAGCGACGCCGTGTTCGCCGCCAAGGCCAGCCAGGGAGGCGATATCGGACTGGTGGGCGGGGCATTGATCGGCGGCATCATCGGGGGCAGCCTGGGTGGCGTCGGTGGCGCCATCATCGGCGGAGTGATTGGAGGAATCGTCGGCGGTGTGGTTGGGGTCTGCGCCTCGAAGAGTTAACTGCGCCTTGCCGGCGGCTGCTGGGCGCGATAGACGACGAAACACACGAAGTCTCACGAAGGAGCCGAAGCCTTCGTGAGACTCGTGGTCAAACTTTCTGGACTCTCGCTCGAAGGCGAGGTCAGAGCATTTTGGCGCTCATCACGTGGATCATGTCGCCTTCCACGTGCCCGGTCACGGCCACGTGATGCCCCACATGGTCCTTGAGCGCATCGGGGTTCTCGACGGTGAGCACCTTCTGGTCGCCATCGGTGACCACGACCATCTTTGCGCCCTTATCCAGGCACTTCTTGGTGCACTCCATGGCCGCGGCGTTGGCGCCTTTGGCTCCGCACGCAGAATCAGTGACCCAGCCCTTGACAGTTTCAGACTTGCCCATTTTCCCCATGTCATCGGCCGAGGCCAAAGCTACGGTGAGGAACAGGGCGCAGAGAGCGAAACAGAGCAACAACAATTTCTTCATGATTGACTCCTCAAGATTGTGCGGCCGGAACCGCAGATTGGGCCGAATTCAGCCATGCATCGGGGCGCCCGCTGCCGGCACTTTCCGAAATACCTGAACTCTGCACAAGGCAAGTTCACACCCCGCATCGTTTGACCTGAGTGGGCCAACTATATCACAAACCCCACACGGGCCGAGGGTAGGAAGGCGCTGAGAAAAGCGAAAGTTGTAAAAGAAAATTAACAAAAAACTCGAAGCGGTGAGATCGGCAGTTACTTCTGCGCCGCCTTAGTAAAGGACTGCACCGGCGGGGGCGGCGCGGGCGAAACGTACACAATTTCGCCGGGGCGGGCGTAGTGCAGCTGCTCGCGCGCCTCTTTCTCGATGGCTTCGGGATTGCTCTTGAGCGCCTGGATACGGCGGGTGTACTGGTCGTTTCCCTGCTGCAGGCGCTGCACTTCCTTTTGCAGAGTTTGATATTCGGCCTTCTTCTGCCGGTACACCACCATGCCGTTGGCGCCAAACATCACGTGCACGAACAGCCAGGCGGCCAGGGCGGCAACCCCGGCGGTGGCCAGCTTGCGGCGCATCAGGCCTAACCAGTCGAGCAAGGGACGCAGCTTGCAGAGCACACGGCCGCCAAGCTGCTCGGCAAACAGCTCCGCCTGCTGAGCGCGCCCGTTCAAGCCGGGCAGAGCTGTGCCGCGGGTGCGGAGAAGCTGAAGGGCCGGTTTCCCTGTCGCCGATTTTCCTATGCGAAGATTCATTGCGTGACTGCTGCGCTCAGTGTCTTCTGCCTGCCTTTAACTGCGAGCCCCGGGGTGCACGCGCATCAGCGCCCTGCCGGTGCGTACCGCTTCTACAACTTTTTCGGCCAGAGAAGTGGCTGGGATGCTGCTGTAGCTCTCCAGTGAACTTCGCCTTCACTCCGGCGTCAAGCGGAAGTTCTTGCGATCGGGGTGAAAGGAACCAACTTTGGCAAATGGCTGCTTTCAAGGATGCGTTTTGAACGCGAATTCTTGGGCCAGGCTGGCGCGCCGATCCGCAGGCGCCAATTGGTTTGCGCACCTACGCTTCCTTGCGGAAAGTGCTATCTTGATTTTTCCGCCGCGCTTTCACTCTGCGGCTGGGGTGATTTTATATGACCGACAAAAGCCTCGTCCTGACCACCGCCGGTTCCCATGATGAAGCGCGCCGCATTGCCGACGTTCTGATCGAACGGCGTCTGGCGGCCTGCGTCAGCATCGTGCCCAAGATCGAATCGGTGTACCGCTGGCAGGGGCAGGTGGAGGAGGCGGAAGAATGGCTGCTGCTCATCAAGACCACGCAGGCCGCTTTCGAACGCGTGCGCGCCGCCGTCTGTGAGCACCATTCCTACAAGCTGCCGGAATTCATGGCCATTTCCATTGACGCGGGCAGCCCGTCTTACTTGAAGTGGATTGAGGAGGCGGTGCAGTAAGCCCGCGCCAGTCACTCTGAAACCATCATCTTTACGATCTCATACATCATCTCCGTCCCGGTGCGCACATTTTCGATCGAGATGCGTTCGTTGTTGCCGTGCACGCCGGATTCATCCGCCTGGGGAATAAGAAATGGCGCATAGCCATAGGCCGAGATACCGCGGTCCCGGAAGAAATGACTATCCGTGAATCCGGTCTCTACCGAGGGCACGATTGCGGCAGCGGGATAATGCTCTTTAGTGACCTTCACAAGGGCGCGATACAGCGGCGTATCGGTCGAGGAGATGGCCGGTGTGAACCCCAGTATCTGCTCAATCCTGATTTCCGGATCATTCAGCGCATTTCGCAGCTCCTGCATAAACTCGGGGATGTTCTGGTCGGGCAACAGGCGGCAATCCAACTGGGCCTCGGCCTCGGGTGGTATGACGTTGATCTTGTCGCTCCCCTTGAGCATCGTAATGGAGCAGGTGTTCCGGGTAAGCGCGGCCAGGTGAGGATATTCCGTTTGCAGGCGCAGCAACTGGTCAGGATCTTGTATGGTCTTGGCCATGTCGGCGAAAGCGTCCTTCCATTGTGGAGCGGCGGTGGGAGCAAGTCCTTTGAAGTAGGCATCCACGGCAGGAATAATGCGCGGCGTGAACTGGTAAGTCTGCAGCCGGTACAAAGCGCGGATGAGATGGTTCACGGCTGAGGCCACCGGCGGCTCCGAGCCATGGCGCGGCACGCCGGTGGAAGTCAGCCTGAACCAGTAAGGCACCTTCTGCGTGACTTCAATTCCGAACTGCTCGCGGCCTTGATCTACATCGCCTCCCCCGCCCTCGTTCAGAACGAAGCCCGCGCCCTGAAAGGCTTCCGGATGGTGCTCGACCACCCAGCCGGCGCCGTATTTCGCTCCGGCTTCTTCATCCGCCGTAGCCATGAAGATGACGTCGCGGTCGAGCGGCATTTTGGCGCGATGTAAGGCCAGGAAGGCTTCGAGTTCCACGATGCCCAGGGTTTTCGTGTCGAGGGTTCCGCGGCCCCATAGGTAGCCGTCTTTGACCGTGGCTGCGAAGGGAGCCTCGCTCCAGTATTTGGCGTCGGCGGGCACCACATCCATGTGGCTCAGCAGCACCAGGGCGGGCTTGGGTCCGCCTTTGAGCCGCGCCCAGATGTTGCCCCGCCCGGGCGCGGACAACGCCGTCTGAAATGGGATGCCTTCCTCCGTGAATATCTGGGCGAAGAACTGCATGGTCTGCTCTTCGTTTCCCGGAGGGTTGGTGGTGTTAATGCGGATGTACTGCTCGATCCGGTTCACGGCTTCATCCTGCAGCTTGCTCATTTCGAACGCCTGCTGAGCGCGCAGACTGGTGGGCAGCGTGACACAATAAACAGCGAGTAGTAAGAGGAAAGTAGAGATGTGTCGCAGATCAAGGCCGGGAGAGGTGGATTTGCTCATCCGGGTATGCTGCCCGAAGTTGAGAGCTGGCGCAAGCGACTCCGGGACTACACCGCCGCCAGCGCTTGGTCCAGATCAGCAAGAATATCTTCCACGCTCTCAATCCCCACGGAAATGCGCACCATGCCGTCGGTGATCCCAATCGCTTTGCGTCCCTTTTCCCCCAGCGCGGCGTGGGTCATCGTCGCGGGATGGGAAATGAGTGTCTCCACACCGCCCAGCGATTCACCGAGAGAACACACGCGAACTTTTTTCAGCATCTTCTTCGCATTCGAGAGCGAGCCAGTCTCGAAGGTGATCATGGCGCCGAAGCCGGTCATCTGCTGTTTGGCCAGTTCGTGCTGAGGATGATCGGGCAGGCCGGGGTAGAAGACCGCGCGCACTTTCTTGTGGCCAGAGAGAAATTCGGCGACCCGTTGCCCGTTGCCGTTGTGCTGCTCCATGCGCACCGCCAGGGTCTTGACCCCGCGCAACACCAGCCAGCACTCGAAGGGCGAAAGAATCGCTCCAACGGCCTTCTGCACAAACGCCAGCTTCTCGGCTTGTTCGGGGCGCGTGCAGATGACAACGCCGCCCAGGCCGTCACTGTGGCCGTTGAGAAATTTCGTGGTCGAGTGCACCACCATGTCCGCGCCCAACGCAATCGGCTGCTGAAAGTAGGGCGACATGAAAGTGTTGTCCACCACCAAATCAACTTTCTTCCGCCGGCAAATGCTGCTGACGGCTGGGATGTCCGTTAACGTCATCAGCGGGTTGGTGGGCGTCTCTACATAGACCATGCGGGTGTTGCGGCGAATGGCGCGCTCGACATTGGCGGGATCGGAGGTATTGACGTAGGTGAACTGCAGGCCGAAATCGGCCAGCACCTGGTTGAACAGGCGGGGCACGCCGCCGTAGAGATCATGTCCGCAAACCACATGGTCGCCCGACCGGAACATGGTACAGATGGCGTTGACCGCCGCCATGCCGCTGGCAAAAACTCGGCCGGCGATTCCGCCTTCCAGCGCTGCCAGGTTTTCCTCCAGACGGGTGCGCGTGGGGTTAGAGACCCGCGAGTACTCGTAGCCCTTGTGCTTGCCAAGTTCCTCCTGCACATAGGTGGATGTAGCGTAGATAGGCGCGGTGACGGCGCCCGTGGAGGGGTCGGGTTCCTGGCCAGCGTGAATGGCGCGGGTGGCAAAACCGGGTTGAGGGTTCTTGGTCATGGGTTCGGAATCCTGGTGAGAGCGTACACCCGCCAGGCCGCCTACACCCCACCCTCAAAGATTTTCTTGGACAGGTAGCGCTCGGCGGAGTCGGGAATAATCGTCACTACCCGCTTTCCTGCCTGCATTCTGCGCGCGATCTGCACCGCGGCGAAAACGCTGGCCCCGCCGCTCGAGCCCGATAAGACGCCCTCGCGGGCGGCCAGTTCGGTCACCATCCCAAAGGCTTCCTCGTCGGTGACCTTGAAAACTTCGTCGCAGACAGAGGGATCGTAATTTCTGGGTATGAAGCTGTTGCCAATGCCCTCCACCTTGTGCTTTCCCGGCGGGCCGCCGCCCAGCACCGAACCCTGCGTTTCGACCGCGACCGTCAGAACCTTGGGCAGGCGCTGTTTCAGGTAGCGGGCCACGCCGGTAAAGGTTCCCGAGGTGCCTACGCCGATGGCGACCGCATCCACGCGGCCTTCCATCTGATCGAAGATTTCAGCGGCGGTAGTTTCGTAGTGGTAGTCGGGATTGGCGGGATTATCGAACTGCGAGGCCATAAAAGCGCGCGGGTCGCGCGCCGCCAGGTCGCGCGCCTGGCGGATGGCGCCCTCCATGCCTTCGTCATCGGGTGTGCGGATGACCTCGGCGCCCAGAGCGCGCATGATCAGAACTTTTTCTTCAGAAAACTGCTCGGGAACAAAGAGCACGACTTTGTAGCCGCGATTCACGCCGATCAAGGCCAGGCCGATGCCGGTGTTGCCAGCGGTGGCTTCGACGAGGGTGGCGCCCGGCTTCAGCCTGCCCTGCTCCTCGGCCCGCCGGATAATGCCCACCGCGGCGCGGTCCTTTACGCTGCCGCCAGGATTCAGGTATTCCAGCTTGGCATAGACTTCGGCGGCGCCCCCCGGCGCCACCCGCCGGAGTTGCAGCATGGGAGTTTCGCCGACCAGTTGGGTAATGTCGTCGGCTACCCGCAGCGAGGATTTTGCGGTTTTAATCTGCACACTACAGAGTAGGGCGCAGAGATTACGAGCGTCAATCTAACTCTTGGACGCTGCATATACGGCGGTAACCTCAGTTCAGCCCGCCCTGACCGGGCGCAGAATTGGCATAGTAGCCGCTGCGGGTGCGAACCGTCAGCTTGCCGTAGCCCTTGGCCCTGGCTTCCACGTGAATGGTGCGGTAACCGCCTGCGCTGGTGGGAGTGGTCGGCTTGTATCCGATGGTGTACTGGCTGCGGATGTCATGCGCTACCGCGCTGCTGATTTCATCGACCTGGTCGAGGGTTTTGGGGAAGAATGCGATGCCCCCGGTATCTTCGGCGATGGTTTGCAGCGCCCGGCGCGCCCGCTTCTGCCTCTCTTCTCCCAGCAGGCCGATGGCATAGACGGTGGGGCCGTTGGGTTCCTGCAGGCGCTTGACCGCCTCCTCCAGCGATTCGCGGCTGGCGTTGTCTTCGCCATCGGTCACCACGAACAGCACTCTCTTCTGCAGCCGCGACTGTTTCAGTTCGTCGGCCGAAGCCACCACCGCGTCATACAGGGCGGTGCCGCCGCGCGCTTCCACTTTTTCCAGCGCGTCTTTGAGCTTAGGCACGCTGCTGGTGAAGTCCTGGTCGAGATAATACTCGTCGTTGAAGTTCACCACGAACACCTGGTCCTGGGGATTGCTGGCGCGCACCAGATTCAGCGAGGCGGTGTTGACCTTCTCTCGTTTGTCCCGCATCGAGCCGGAGTTATCAATGACGATGCCCATGGCTACGGGAATATCTTCGTGGCGGAAGGAGGTGATGACCTGCGGCTTGCCGTTTTCAAAGACGGTGAAGGCGTCGCGGCCCAGGTTCATGATCATATGCTGCTTGTTATCCACCACGGTGGCGTGCAGCACCACTTCCTGCACTTCTTTCTTGAAGACGAAAACGCCGTTGTCGGTGGCGGGGGCCTGCCCTGGATTTTGCTGGGTCTGCCCCGGCGCAGACGGGCCCGCGGGAGCGGCCGGCTGCGTCTGGTTTGCCGGGGGAGGCGGAGGGGCGCTCTGCGGCGCCGCCGAGACCAGACCCAAGCAAAGAAAGAGAAGTAAAAGGCAGGTGAGAGCGTTATTGCGAGGGTGCATAGTATCCCGACTTGGCGAACACACGCAGCGGCGGCAATCCTTTCGGCGGAATCAGCTTCACCCTAATCTTACGCCACTTGCCGTCACGTGCCCGGTTGTTGGGACGGTAACCGAGCACATATTGGTTGCGTAACTCGATGCCGATTTTTGTCGCCACGTCAGCCAAGTCGTTGGGATTATCAATGGTAAAGGCACGCCCGCCGGTCACTTCTGTGATCTCGCTGAGCAATTCCGGTCCCAGCTGCTCTTCCGGGGTGGGGAAATAATGGTCGTAGATGCCGATGGCGTAGATCAGCGTGTCCGCCTCGCGCACCATGGACTTGATCTCGCCTTCAGTGTAGCGGCTGTGGTTATCGCCCCCGTCCGAGATGATGAGCAGCGCCCGCTTGGGATACTTAGCCTGCCGCATCTCGCTGATTCCCAGATAGATGGCGTCCAGCAGCGCGGTACGCCCCTTGGGCGCGGTAAACAGCAGCTTGTTCTGAATCTCATCCACATTCTGGGTAAAGCTGGAGACTTCTTCGGGCTTATCCGCAAAGGTGATCATGAAGAACTCATCCTGCGGATTGGCGGTCTTCATGAACTGCACCACGGCTTCGCGGGCGCGGTCAATCTTGCTGCCCATGCTGCCGCTCATATCGAAAATGATGCCCATAGAGATAGGAGCGTCTTCGCTGGAGAAGTGCTGAATCTGCTGCCGGTTCTTGTTTTCGTAAACCTCGAAGTTATCCTTGTCGAGCCCGGTGACCAGACGGTTCATGGGATCGGTGATGGTCACGGGCACCAGCACCAGGTCAGCATCCACCTTGATGGGCTTGGTATGGGTCTCAAGCGCCGGATTGATGAGTTCTTTCTTGGCCGCGTCGGTGACCGGGACGCGCGGCACCACGTGCACTTCATTGATGGGGTCGGACTCGGTCTGGGCCTTGGCTGGGAATGACGCGAAGGCGACTGCGATCAGCAGAGCAGCGGAGAAGGCAAAGCCGCGCCGGGCCTGGATTCGGGACGCGAAAATTCCACACGGGCAGCTACTGAATTGCGGGGAGGAATTCTGGTTGGGCCCCTGGCGGGAGCGGAACCCGCGTTGGCGGGTCATAAGTACCCCTTTAATGCCGATACTATGCCACGTTGCCTTCGCCGATGCCAGTGATTTTTGCAAAGCTGAGTTCACGATCGGCTGTGCAAAAAATTTCTTCTCTCCTGAAATCACGCACTTCCCATCTGCCCGGCACATTTCCCACGTCCTTTAGTTCGTCTGGTTCCAGTTTCTCCAGCCGGCTTGCTCTATTTTTGGCGCTGCTCCTGTACAATTCTGGGTCTCCCGCTATGGCAAATATCGGCCCGTTTCGCGCTCTCCGTTACGACCCCGGCCGCGTTTCTCTGGCGCAGGTGGTCACCCAGCCTTACGACAAAATCAGCCCTGAGATGCAGCACGCCTATTACGCGGCTAGTCCTTATAACCTGGTGCGCATCATTCTGGGCAAGCCGGAAGCCGGCGACGGACCGGCCGCCAATCGCTACACGCGGGCGGCGGCGAGCTTGCGCGACTGGCGCCGGCAGGGCGTGCTTAAGCCCGACCCGGAGCCCTCCATCTACCTTTACGCTCAGCGCTTTACCCGCCCCGGCAGCAAAGTGGAGCTGGAGCGCAAGGGCTTTATTGCGCTGGGCGAGATCGAGGATTACTCGGCCGGAGTCGTCTTTCGCCACGAGCAGACCCTGGCCAAACCCAAGGCCGACCGCCTGGACCTGCTGCGCGCAACGCGGGCTCATTTCGGGCAGATTTTCATGTTGTACAGCGATCCGGCGGCGGAAATCGAGACCGCCCTGTCTTCCAGCCGGGCGCCCGATAACGAAGTGCAGGACGAGTATGGCGTGGCCCACCGGGTGTGGCAGGTCTCGGACCCCAAGCTGATTGAGCTGGTGCGCGAAAAGATGAGAGATAAGAAGCTCATCATTGCCGACGGCCACCATCGCTACGAAACCGCGCTGACTTACCGGAACGAGCGCCGGGCAGAAGCCGGCGCGCAGAGTGCCGGCGCAGCTTACGAGTACGTGATGATGACCTTCGTCAACATGGACAGCCCGGGGCTGGTGATTCTGCCCACGCATCGCGTGGTGCATGGTCTGCAGTCTTTTTCCAGCGAGGCTTTTCGCGAGAAGGCCCAGACATATTTCAGCGCGGACGAAGTGGACCCCTCGGCGGACGCTGCCCGGGCGCAAGTGATTCTGCGCGAGGCGGGCCATTCGGGCACGGCTTTGCTGGCGGTCACCAAAGACCGAGTCTTTCTGCTGGATACGCCCCGCGCCCTGGGCTCCGATATCTTCCAGGGCCTGTCGCTGCGGCAGCAGTCGCTGGACGTGGTGCGGCTGCATAAATGCCTGCTCGAAGGCGTGCTGGGAATCTCGGAAGAAGCGGTTCGCGAGCAGCGCAACGTGAGCTACGTGCGGGAAGCGGAAGAGGCGATGAACATGGTGCGGGGCGGCAGGGCCGATGTCGCTTTTCTCATGAATCCCGCGCGCATGTCGCAGGTGCGCGACATCGCCCTGGCCGGCGAGGTGCTGCCGCAGAAATCCACGGATTTCTATCCCAAGCTGCTCAGCGGACTGACCATCTATCCGCTGGAGTAGTTGATATGCTTCCCTTAACTGGAAAGCTCGCGCTGCACAAGCAGCAGAGCATCGCATAAGATGGAGTGTTAGCGGAACTCTCCGCCTCAGCTTACGTTGTATCCCACGCCATTTCGTTCGAGAACACATCATGGCCGGGCTTCGAGCCCCCGGGTGAGACTGGCAGCCCGCGCAGTGGCGATCTTCCTCGCCTGCACGCTGCTTGCGGCTACGCCTCCGGAATCACGAAAAATCACCGTTTATTCTGCCGCCGCGAATTATTCGCTGCCAGTTTCCACTCTTGGCGGCCAGGACTACGTGGGCCTGCTGGAGATTCTCGACCCCCTGGGCGCAGTCAGTGCCACCAGCAACCGGTCCCGGTGGATTCTGCGCTTCAACAATGCGCCAGCCGAATTCAACTCAGGATCGCGCAGCGCGCGGGTGCGCGGCGAAGCGGTCGAGCTTTCCGCGCCCTTTCAATTGCAAGGCGGCCGCGGTCTGGTGCCGCTGGCCTCGTTGAGCGCATTGCTCTCTCGCATTCTGGGAGGACCGGTGAACCTGCACCAGGCTTCGCGCCGGCTGTTCATCGGCAACGCGGCGGTGCACTTTACGGCGGCGGTGGGGCGTGCCGGCCGCTCCGAGGTGGTATTCAACTTCACCTCGCCGGTCAATCCCATGATTGCGACCGAGCCGGGCAAGTTGCGCATGGTGTTCAATCATGAGCCGGTGCTGAGTCCGGCTTCTCCGCGGCTGAGCTTTGAAAGCAAGGAAATTCCCTCGGCAACCTACGAGGAAGAGAACGGCACGGCAGAGATTACCGTCAACGGCAATTTCCCGCTGATGGCCAGCTTCAGCAATGACGGGCGCACGATCACGGTCGGGCCGGCGCCCCAGGCGCCGCAAGCGAGCGGCAGGCCGGCGGCAGGCACATCTCCCGCCCCCGCACCAGCAACTTCGCCGGCCCCTGCGGCCGCGGTTCCCCAGCCTTCGACCGCAGTTCAACCCGCCGCTGCGTTGGCGCCGGAAGCCTACTTCGCCGTGGTGGACGCCAGCCATGGCGGGAATGATCCGGGGGAGGCCCTGAGCAGCACGCTGGCGGAAAAAGACGTTACCCTGGCCTTCGCCGGCCGGCTGCGCCTGGAACTGGAATCGCGCGGCTTGCGCACCCTGCTGCTGCGCGAAGGCAACGCAAATCTCAGCCTGGATCAGCGCGCCAATTTGACCAACGTAACTCACCCCGCCATCTACCTCTGCCTGCATGCTTCTTCTTTGGGAGAGGGAGTCCGGCTGTACACAGCGGTTTTGCCGGCCGGCGGCGATGACAATGGTCCGTTTCTCGACTGGAAGACGGCACAGTCCTCTTTCCTCTCCCTCAGCCAGACTACCGCGAGCACGCTCGCCGAGGGACTCAAGCAGCAGCACATTCCAGTACGCGTGCTGATGGCGCCGCTGCGCCCGCTCAACAATGTGATCGCTCCCGCGGTGGCGGTGGAGATTTCTCCCATGGAGGGCGGTACGAACAGCCTCACTTCGACCGACTATCAGGCCAGCATCGCCAGCAGCCTGGCCGCCGGTATTCTGTCGCTGCGGGACAAGCTGGGGGCGGGGCGATGATCCCCCGCCACCTCTGGATTGGCGTCGCCATCATGCTGGCCGCAGCGCTGGCCATGGGCTTCTACGTCTGGCGCATGCACGGGCGGGCGCAAGTGGAGTCGGCAGTGACCGATACTCGCCCGGTAGCCCCGCCACCTTCGGGCCCGACCGAGCAGGCCACTCTTTTTGTAGCTTATGACGATCCGGGCGTGCTCTTGCCGCAATCGGCCCAGATCGCTCTGCCCCAGGGCCGCCAGCAGCGGGGCGAGGAGCTGCTGCGCGCTCTGCTGGATGTTTACCTTGACAAGTCTTCTCCCCACCCTATCCCCTCGGGCTCCGAGGTGCTGGACGTCTTCTTCGTAGATCCCGGCCTGGTCGTGATTGATCTCAACGGCGCCTTCGCCAACGGCCACCGCTCGGGCATTCTGGAAGAAGAACTCACCGTCGCTTCGATCATTCAGACCCTTACCTACAATGTTCCCGGCATTACCAGGGTGAAGTTTCTGGTGGATGGCCACGAGCGCGATACCCTCGCAGGCCACGTGGACCTTTCGGGAACGTACGACATCTCGCAAGTGAGCCAGATGGTGAAAGCGTTGCAGAGCACGCAATAAGCTTTCCTGCGGAGCAACGGCTTCTTTCAGTTTCTCTCGGCGACGTTCGCCAGGCCCTTGCGGACTCTGCGGTCAACTTAACGGCGGAGAACGCAGAGACCTGCCGTGCCTCATTTACAATCGGCGCTTATGTTCTATCGCTCGGATAACCGTACACCGGAGCAGTTGCGTCCGGTCGTGTTTCATGCGGATTACATTTCCACCGCCGAAGGCTCGGTGCTGGTCGAGATGGGCAATACGCGCGTGATCTGCACTGCCTCGATCGAAGAGACCGTTCCCCAGTTCCTGCGCAATACCGGCAAGGGCTGGATCACCAGCGAATACAGCATGCTGCCCCGCTCCACCCTGACGCGCACGCCGCGCGAGGTGAGCAAGGGCCGGCAGAGCGGCCGCACGCACGAGATCCAACGCCTGATTGGCCGCTCGCTGCGTGCCGTGACCGACCTGGACCGCCTGGGCGAGCGCACCATCTGGATAGACTGCGACGTAATCCAGGCCGATGGCGGCACGCGTACGGCCTCCATTACCGGCTCGTTCCTTGCCCTGGGGCTGGCGCTCAAAAAGCTGGTGGAGGCCGGAACGCTAAGCTCGGTGCCGCTGCGCGATTACGTGGCCGCGGTGAGCGTGGGAATTGTGGAGGGCGAGATCCTGCTCGACCTTTGCTATGAAGAGGACTCGCGCGCCGAGGTGGACATGAACTTCGTCATGACCGCCAGCCACAAGCTGGTGGAGGTGCAGGCCACCGCCGAACACCAGGTCTTCGATGAGTCGCAACTGGAGAAGATGATCGGCCTGGCGAAGCAAGGGGTACAGGCGCTGGTCGCCCGGCAGCGGGCCGTGCTCGAGCCGCTGGCGTTGCGGCAGTAAGAGTGACCAAAAGGCATCGCTCGTCCCAAAAAATTTGTATTCTCAAAGCTGCAAACTCTTTTCCACGGCCGGTCCGTTCTCGGGCCGATACCGCCTGCGCCGTGGTTTACAATTAACCAGTCTCAGCAATCATCGGAGGAATCTATGAAGCTCACCCCGGGAAAATTAGCCGGACTTAAGAAAGTGTCAAACGAACGTGGCGTCATCGCCGCCGCCGCCATGGACCAGCGCGGTTCTCTGCAGAAGTCGCTTGCTAAAGAGAAGGGCGGTGAGGTCAGCAATGCCATGATGGAGGAGTTCAAATCGCTGGTCACGGAAGTGCTGACCCCTCACGCCAGCGCCATTTTGCTTGATCCCGAATGGGGCCTGCCCGCTTCCAGGCGGCGCGCCAAAAATGCCGGACTTCTGCTGGCCTATGAAAAGACCGGCTATGACAAGACCGGCCCCGGCCGCCTGCCTGATCTTCTGGATTTGTGGTCGGTGCGCCGCCTGAAAGAAGCCGGCGCCGACTGCTGCAAGATTCTGCTCTATTACACGCCCTTCGATCCCAAAGATGTGAATGACAAGAAGCATGCCTGGGTGGAGCGCATTGGCGATGAGTGCCGCGCCAATGACATTCCGTTCTTCCTCGAGTTCGTAGGCTACGAGGAGGGCGCCGACGAAAAAGGCTTTGAATACGCCAAGAAAAAGCCGCAAATTGTGATGGCCAGCATGAAGGAATTCAGCAAGGACCGCTACGGCGTGGATGTTCTTAAGGTCGAGGTGCCGGTGAATATGAAGTTTGTCGAAGGCGCCAAGGCCAACTCCGGGCAGGACGCCTATAGCAGGAAAGAAGCAATGAATCTCTTCCGCCAGGCCGCGGCCGTCGCCAGCAAGCCCTTCATTTATCTTTCGGCCGGCGTGAGCAACGCCGAGTTCACCGAATCGCTCGAACTCGCGGCCGAGGCCGGAGTAAAGTTCAACGGCGTGCTTTGTGGCCGCGCCACCTGGAAAGATGGCATCCCAATCTACGCCAAGCAGGGCGCCGAGGCCTTCCGCAAATGGCTGCAGAGCGAAGGCGTGAAGAACATCAACAACGTGAACGACCGGTTGAAGGCCGCCACTTCCTGGCACCCCATCTATGGTATGGAGCCGGCCATGGCCGGCGCGTAGGTCGTTGGCGCGAAGTCTCAGAGGCAATCGCTGGAGCAGGCGCGGGCATTTCTGCTCGCGCCCGCTCGATTCTTTTGGGCGAAATTCGGTGCTGAAAAGAATCACCATGTTGCGCGAGCGGGTGGAGAACTGGAACGCCTACCCGTTCTCCGTCTCCGCGGTGCGCAACCTGACTGAACTCAATCTCCACTCTCCAATTTGCTTTTTCAGCGGAGAAAATGGGAGCGGAAAATCCACGCTCCTTGAGGCGAT
>Ga0335080_10002154_pt1 | contig 19538 bp, 13 predicted proteins | sample Lox_Sample_34_FD_206720 | JGI IMG/M metagenome (GOLD analysis project Ga0335080, IMG submission 206720) | Soil microbial communities from Loxahatchee National Wildlife Refuge, Florida, United States - Lox_Sample_3.4 | ecosystem: Environmental > Terrestrial > Soil > Wetlands | place: USA...
GCCCGCCGGTCGCCCACTCCTTGAGCAGCGAGATGCCGTCGGTGTCCGGCATCCAGATATCGAGCAGCACGAGGTCGGGACGCGCGCGGTTGCGGATCTGGCGCGCTTCTCCGGCGTTCTCGGCGAGCCGCACCTGATGGCCCTCGTCGCGCAGGATCTCGGACAACAGCTCACGGATGCCGACCTCGTCGTCGACGACCAGTATCTGACTCATGCTTTCACCCTGCCTTCACTTTCACCGCCGCCGGCTGCACCGCCAGCCGTTCGCGCGCCACCGGCAACAGGATGGCGACTTCCGCACCGGTCGGCTGCAGATTGCGGATCTCGATGCTGCCGCTGTGCTCCTCGACAATCTTCTTCACGATCGCGAGCCCCAACCCCGTTCCTTTGACCTTGGTCGTGACATACGGCTCGAAGGCCCGCACCAGGATGTCCGCCGGAAAGCCGCTGCCGTTGTCGCTCACGGTCAACCGGGCGCCGGCCGCTTCGCGCCGCGTGCGGACCACGATGCGCGGGCGCTTCACGTCCGCCACCGCCTGTTCGGCGTTCTGCAACAGGTTGTGAATCACCTGACGCAAACGCGCCTGATCGCCATCGATCTGCGGCAGCGAGTCGTCCAGCTCCAACGCGATGCCGCGCCCATGCGATTCATACAGCACCAGCACCTCGCGCACAAGCCGATTGAGGTCGAGCCCCTCGAAGCGGATCTCCGGGACGCGGGCGTACTGGCTGAACGCGTCTACCATGCCTTTGAGCTGCGCTACCTGCGCCACGATGGTTTGAGTCGCGCGCGTGAGTATGTCCGCGTCTTCGGTCGACAGCTTGTTGGCCAGCCGATGTGTTACGCGCTCGGCGGAGAGCTGGATCGGCGTGAGCGGGTTCTTGATCTCGTGCGCAAGCCGGCGCGCCACCTCACCCCAGGCGGCGTAGCGCTGCGCTTGCAGCAAGCGCGTGATGTCGTCGAACACGAGCACCAGGCCGCTTTCCGGGGCCACTTGCAGGGCGGACCCGCGCAGCAGGAGCACCTTGTGGCCGGACTGGCTGCCGAAGCCGATCTGCGCCTCCCAGGCTTCGCTGCCACCCTCGTCGATGGCCCGCAGGATGGAACCGCTGATCTCTGCCAGCCGCGGATCGCACGCTCCCCAGTCTGCGAGGCGCACGCCGATCAGCGGCGCTAGCTCCACGCCGAGAATATGCTCCGCGCTGGGGTTGGCCGAGCGCAGGCGGCGCGCGTCGTCGAAGGACAGCACGCCGGCAGAGAGCTGGGCCAGAATGCTCTCGAGGTAGGCCTTGGCCGCCTCCAGCTGACCCTGGTTGCGCAGCAGCTCTTCGCGCGCCTCCGCGAGCTGCGTCGTCATGGTGTTGAACGATTCGGTGAGAATGCCGAGCTCATCGTGACTGCGCACCGGGTGGCGCTGACTGAAATCGCCCTGTGCCACCGCGCGCGTGCCGGCCGCCAGTACCGAGAGCGGCGCCGATAGGCGCTCGCTGAACACGATGGCCAGCAGCAACGCGGAAAACAACGCGAGCAGCAGTGCCAGGGTGAGCGACAGCCCATACAGGCGCTTGAGCCCGGAGCGCGATAAGGACAGCTCCTGGTAGTCCTGGTACATGTTGTGGACGGTTTCGGCGTCGTGCGCCAGCTTGGCCGGCACTCTTTGCACCAGCTGCAGCAATCCGGTCTCGCCCGACAGCTTGTTGACCGGCACCACCACACGCAGGCGCAGGCCCTTGTCGGGGACGGATTCGACCGCGCGGTAGGGTTGCTGCATGAGCACGTTGCGCGCAACCGTGCGGGGGATGAGCTGCGGCACGAGCCCCGATCCCTCGCTCACCGAGAAGGCGATGATCCTGCCGTCCGGGTGAAACAGCGCGGCCTCGTCCACGCTCATCTGCTCGCGCATGTTGTTGAGCACGGCGATCTGCTGCGAGGCGGAAGCGTCGGCCAGCGCCTGGCCCATGCTGCCGGCCTTCAGCGTCAGATCCCTCAGCATGCTGTCCATGGTGGTGCGCGCAACGCTCAAGCCGCCCTCCAGCGCCTTGTCCACACGCACGTCGAACCACGACTCGATGCTTTTGTTGAGAAACTGGACCGACACGGCGTACACCAGCGCGCCGGGCAACACCGCCACCAGTGAGAACAACAGCACCAGGCGCAGGGTGAGCTTGGAGCCGAATAATCCTGCCACCAGCCGCCGGCGCAGCACAAGCAGCTGATATCCCACCAGCACACTCAGACACACTACCAGCCCCACGCCGAACAACAGCAGCAGGGGCAGATCGCGCGCGAACATCGGCGTGTTCGAGCTGGCGCTCGACAGCAGGTAGAGCATGATCGCGCCGAGCAGCAGCGCAAATCCGATCAAGTACCGCATGCCGCGCGATGCGAGCGACTTGCGCACTCGGCGCATCGATGGTCTCAGCGGGCGGGAGGATGCCATCAGGGTTGGAAAGTCCAGCGATACCAGTCGGACGACAGATTCCAGTCGCGCGAGCCGAGCGCGTTGATCTGCAACGGCTTGGGCAGCTGCGAAGTGTCCAGCCGCAGGCGCAGCGCCGCGATGTACACCCGGTCGGAGTCCACATCCGCCCGCGTGAACACCATGCGCTGGCGCACCCGTCCCAGAACCGCCAACGCTTCCTCCAGCGTATCGAAGTTCTGATGCAGGTTGCCGAAGGACAAGCGGTATTGAAGGGTGAGCGCGTTGTACGACAAGCGGTGGCGCTGGCGGAACTCCGCCACTGTGTGGTTCCACAGGTTGAGCGTCCACCAGCGCGGATAGATCAGCTCGAAGTCGAGCGCGAACGGCAGCACCAGCCCGCGCACCAGCGCCTCTTCGAGGGTGTGCGGCAGGGTGATCTCGTAGTTCGCTTCGAGCGAAAACCCGGCGTCGGAGGCAATCAGCTCCGCCGACTTGATGTGCATGCCCTGCGCGCGCGCCACAGCGAGCTGCAGGATGAGCGCGACGGCCAGCGCAGCGCTCAACAGCAGGCGCGCCGCGTGCCCGTCACGTCTTTTGCAGCAGAGCGTAGAAGAAACCATCGTGCCGCGCGTCAGGAAGAATCTGACCTTTGACGTTCCCGATCTCTGGACCTTCCGGGATGTCGAGGAGCGGCAGCAGCTTCGCCTCCGGGTGAGATCGCAGGAACGTGGATACCTGCAGTTGATTCTCGGCCGCGAAGACCGAGCAAGTCGCGTACAGCAATTTACCACCTGCGGCAAGGGTATGCCATAACGCCTCCAACAGCCGCTGCTGTTGCGCGCCGAGGTTCACGATATCGTCGGGGCGGCGCAACCACTTGATGTCGGGGTGGCGCCGAACGATGCCCGAGGCTGTACACGGTGCGTCGAGCAGGATGCGCTGGAACGGAACGCCGTCCCACCACTGCGGCAAGTCCGCAGCATCCGCGCATTTGAGCTGGGCCCGCAGGCCGAGCCGCTCCAGCGTCTCGCGCACCAGCGCCAGGCGCCCATTGTCCCGGTCGAGCGCAAGGAGCTCCACGTCGGCACGCTCCAGGATATGCGCCGTCTTCCCGCCCGGCGCTGCGCAGGCGTCCAGCACACGCTGCCCCGGAGCGAGATCCAGCAGTCCGGCGGCATATTGCGCGGCGAGGTCCTGCACCGACGCCAGTCCGCCCGCGAAGCCCGGCAGCTCCTCCACGCGCACCGGTTGCGCGAGGTGAACCGCAACGGATCCCACGCGCACGGCCTCCATCGCCGCACCGCGCAGCAGGCCAAGGTAATCGTCGGTGGAGACGCGACGCTGGTTGACGCGCAACGTCATGGGCGGCGGCTGATTCCCGGCGGTAAGGATGGAAACGTACTGGTGCGGATACGTGCGTCTGAGCTCGTCGATCCACCACTGCGGGTGCGACCAGCGCCCCTCGTCCGTCCGGCGTGCGAGCTGCAAGAGCGCTTCCCGCCGGCGCAGGAAGTTGCGTAGCAGCGCGTTGACCAGACCTCGCGCCGACGTCTTGCGCAGAGGCGCGCACACGCGCACGGCGTGGTCTACCACCGCATGCGGTGCCGCACGCGTGAATTCCAGCTGATAAAGAGCGACCAGCAGCAACGCTTCCACATCGCGGTCGGCCAACGGCTTGTGAGCCAGCGCGTCGAGCAGGGCGCGCAGTAGCCCGAGGTGACGGAACACGCCGAAGCAAACGTCTTGGACACCGCCCCAGGCTGCATCGGGTACGCGCGCCTTGACACGGCCGAGCGCAACCGTGAGGCTCGCACCTGCCTCCACCTGCAGCACCACGCGCAGCGCCTGGAGCTGGAGCTGAATCACACTCCGAGAGGCTCGCCGGGCGAGAGGGAAACCCCGCGCACGAACTCGGCGGCCGACAAGCGCTTCGCACCCGCGCGCTGCAACTCCTCGATCGCCAGGACGCCACTGCCACACGCGACCAGGATGCCACTACCGGTGGTCTCGACGACGCGACCGGCCGCCGCGGCGGGGCGCTCGAGCGCACGGGCGCGCCAGACGCGCAGCAGCTGGCCACGCAGGGTCGTGTGGGCGCCGGGCTGCGGATTGAAGGCGCGCACCTGGCGTTCGATCTGCGACGCCGCTTGGGACCAGTCGATCACGGCTTCCTGCTTCTGGATCTTGTGCGCGTAGGTCACGCCTTCGGCGGGCTGCGGGAGAGCTCGCAGGTCGCCTGCCTCGAGCGCAGGCAAGGCCTGCACGATGCACTGTGCACCGAGCGCTGCGAGCTTGTCGTGCAGGCTGCCCGCGGTGTCCTCGGGCCCGATCTGGATGGTACGCATGAGGTACACAGGACCGGTGTCGAGGCCTGCCTCCATCCGCATGATGCTGATGCCCGTTTCGCGATCGCCCGCAAGGAGCGCGCGCTGAATGGGGGCCGCGCCGCGCCAGCGCGGCAGGACGGACGCGTGGATGTTGATACAGCCCAGTGCGAACAATTCCAGCACCGGCACGGGCAACAGCAGACCGTAGGCAGCCACAACCATGACCTGCGCGCGCGCAGCGGACAGCTCCTCCAACGCGTCGACTGAGCGCAGAGTAGAGGGCTGCGCAAGTCGCAGTCCGCGCTCCACGGCGACGGCTTTCACAGGGCTCGCGAGCGGCCGCAAGCCACGGCCCGCCGGGCGATCCGGCTGCGTCAGCACGAGCGCGACGTCGTGCCCGCCGTCCAACAGCGCGTGCAGCGCCGCAGCAGCAAAAGCGGGTGTGCCGGCAAAGACGAGGCGCATCAAAGCGCCCGCCGCTGCTGCCTTTCCTGTTTCCTGAGCTTGGCCAGGATCCGACCCTGTTTGAGGCTGGAGAGATACTCGACGAACACCTTGCCGCGCAGATGGTCCATCTCGTGCTGGATGCACACCGATAGCAGACCGTTCGTTTCGAGCTCGAACGACTGGCCGTTCCGGTCCAGCGCGCGCAGCTTGATCCATTCCGCCCGCTCGATCTTCTCGAAGATGCCTGGCACGGACAGGCAGCCTTCCTCGAAGTCAGAAACCCCGCGGCTCTCGACGATGACCGGGTTGATCAGAACCAGAAGCTGGTCGCGGGTCTCCGACACGTCGATCACGATGACCTGCTTGTGCACATCCACCTGCGTGGCTGCCAGCCCAACCCCCGGCGCGGCATACATGGTCTGGGCCATGTCCTCAATTAGCTGGCGGATCTCGCCGTTAACCGACTTCACCGGCTCGGCCACAGTGTGCAACCGTTCGTCCGGATAGCGCAGTATCGGGAGCAGAGCCATAATTTAGTTGCAAATTGAGGGGACTACGTGCAGACTTTAAACAAGATTGTTACTATCGGACGGACTTTCAAGAGCACTGCGAAGCGTGTGCAGCCCGAGGAAGTCCCGAACAGACCGGGGGCGCAAATGACGCGAATTATATCGGTTATCCCTGTGCTGCTCGCCTGTACGCTCGGTGCCGGCCTGGCCTTCGCCGAGGACCAACCGGCCCCACCGGCTGCGCCGCTTGCTGCCCCGGAAACAGCGCCAGCTGCCGCGGCGGACGTGATGCCCGCCGCCGAAGCACCCTCCGCGGCCGACGTCAAACTGCAGGACAACCCGCCGGCCCGCTACACCGTCAAACGCGGCGACACGCTGTGGGGGATCTCGAGCCGATACCTCAAGAACCCCTGGAAATGGCCCGAGGTCTGGGGCATGAACAAGGATGAGATCAAGAATCCGCACCTGATCTATCCAGGCGACGTCATCATCCTCGACTTGTCCGGGGCTACCCCGCGGCTGCGCCTCGAGGGCGTGCCCGACGGCGGGCTCTCGCGCTGGTACGGCTACGAGCTGCAGGTCAGCAAGCTCGAGCCGCGCATGCGTACGAGCGCGCTCGCCGGTGCGATCCCGACCATACCGGCCAGGGACATCGATGCATTTCTGAGCCGCTCGCTGGTGGTCGAGCCCGACGCGATGGCACTTGCCCCAAAGATCGTCTCCGGCCTGAAGAACCGTGTCGTTCTGAGTGCCAACGATACTGCGTACGCCGTCGGCATCCAGCAGGGCAAAGGCAACCACTGGAACGTGTACCGCCCGGGCCGGTTGCTCCAGGATCCGGACACGAACGAGATGCTGGGGCGTGAAGCGGTCTTCGTGGGGGACGTCGAGGTCGAGTCTTTCGGCCAGGTCTCGGCGTTGCGCATCGTCCACGCCAGCCAGGAAGTCACCAACGGCGACCGCCTGACGGTAGCGACTGCGCTACCGACCCTGCCGTACGTGCCCCGTGCCCCGAGCAAGAAGATCCGGGGCAAGGTCATCGCGGGAGCAAGCGACGCGCTGTCCGAATTCGGGCCGCTAGCGATGGTCATCCTGAATCGAGGGGCCCGCGACGGGCTCGAAACCGGGCAGGTGCTCGGGGTGTTCCGCAACCTCGGCAAGGTCGCGCCCGGTCTCGTTGGTGGTGAGTCTCTACCGATGCCGCTGCAGGAGTACGGGATAGTGATGGTTTACCGCGTTTTCAATAAAGTCTCGTTTGCGCTTGTCATGAACGCCACCGAGCCGGTAAACGTAAGAGACATCGTCGCAAATCCCTGACCGACGCGGCCCGCCAGCGGCGATGTCAGGCGATGAGATCCAAGCCTGGCTCGAGCTGGCACTGACCCCGAAGCTTGGCCCCGCTGCGCAGCGGAAACTGCTGCGCGCGTTCGGCGCTCCCCGCGAAGCCCTGCAGGCCAGCACCAGCGAAATAGCTCGCGCTGCCGGCGAAGCTGCCGCAGCGGCTTTGCGCTCGGGGCCCGATCCTGCCCTCGTTCGCCGCAGTCTCGAGTGGCTGGAGGAGGAGGGAAATCATGTCCTGACCCTCGCGGACGAGCGCTTCCCGCAGACCCTGCTGGAGACCGCCGACCCACCCCTCCTGTTGTTCGTGAAGGGCCGCGTCGAGCTGCTCGGGCGGCCGTCACTCGCGGTCGTGGGCAGCCGCAGCGGCACGCCGCGCGGAATCCGGGACGCGGAAGCGTTCGCGCAGGCCTTGAGCGAGGCCGGGCTCACCATCATCAGCGGGCTTGCCATCGGCATAGACAGTGCGGCGCACCGTGGCGGGCTGCTGGGACCGGCTTCCAGCATCGCAGTGGTGGGCACCGGCCTGGACAAGGTCTATCCCGCGCGCAACCGGGAACTCGCGCATCGGCTTGCGGCGGAAGGGGCGCTGGTCTCGGAGTTTCCGCTGGGCACGCCTCCGCTCGCGTCGAATTTCCCGCGACGTAACCGCATCATCAGCGGGCTGGCGCGCGGCTGCCTGGTGATCGAGGCAGCGCTTCACAGCGGTTCTCTGATCACGGCACGCCAGGCCGCAGACCAAGGACGCGAAGTCTTCGCGGTGCCCGGTTCGATCCACTCACCGCTGTCCAAGGGCTGCCACTGGCTGCTCAAGCAGGGGGCCAAGCTGGTGGAAAGCGCACAGGATGTCCTCGAGGAATTAGGCATTGCCCCGGCGGGGCCTGGCGCAATCCAGCAGGACGCTCCCCCGCTGACGGCGAGCGCATCCGCGCTTCTCGGCGCCATGGGCTTTGAACCCATAGACCCCGACACCATATACGATAGAGCCGGAGTAAGCCCTGACATCGCAGGGCCCATCCTGCTGCAGCTGGAACTCGACGGCTACGTCGCCCGGCTGCCCGGCGGACTGCTTCAGCGCATGCGCTAGACCCGGACTCCGGGCGGCGGCCCACCCGCGCGGCCACCCATTTCCTCGCTTGCACTGCCGGGTTTGAGTCCCTATCATCTGCCGCTCCTTTTCGTTTGTGCATCCGCAGCATGGGCCGCAGCCTGCTCATCGTCGAATCGCCGTCGAAGGCGAGAACGCTAAAGAAGTACCTCGGACGTAACTTTGAGGTGCTGGCCTCCTACGGCCACGTTCGCGACCTCGAAGCCAAGGAGGGTGCGGTCGACCCGGCGCACGACTTCCGTATGCGTTATGCGTTGGTGGAGAAAAACGCCAAGCATGTAGACGCGATAGCCAAGGCCGCCGGCGGAGCGGACCAGGTCCTGCTGGCCACCGACCCGGACCGCGAGGGCGAGGCCATCGCCTGGCATCTGACCGAGCTGCTTAAGGCGCGCAAATCGCTCAAGGCGCGGCCGATCAAGCGGGTCGTGTTCTACGAGATCACCGAGGCGGCAGTCAAGGATGGGGTTGCGCACCCGCGCGGGATCTCGATGCCGCTCGTCAACGCCCAGCAGGCGCGGCGCGCCCTCGACCACCTGGTCGGTTTCAATCTCTCCCCTCTGCTGTGGAAGAAGATCGGACCGAGCTTGTCCGCCGGGCGGGTGCAGAGTCCCGCATTGCGCCTGATCGTCGAACGCGAGAAGGAGATCGAGAGCTTCAAGCAGCGGGAGTACTGGACTGTCCACCTCGAAAGCCACAAAGGCCAGGACAAGTTCAGCGCGCGGCTCACCGAATACAAGGGGAACAAGCTCGAGCAGTTCAGCATCACCACCGACGCCGAGCAGCAGGCGATCGTCACCGACATCCTGGGAAGCGCCAAGGGCAGTGCGACCATCGTCAAGGTCGAGCGCAAGCCGAAGCTGCGCTATCCGTCTCCGCCCTTCATCACTTCGACACTGCAGCAGGAAGCCATACGCAAGCTTGGGATGACCGCCGAGCGTGCCATGCGCACGGCGCAGCAGCTATACGAGGGCGTCGATATCGGTGGCGGGGACGTCGGCCTGATCACGTACATGCGCACGGACTCGACCAACCTCGCGAACGAGGCGGTGCACGAGATCCGGAGCTACATCGCAGAGCACTTCAAGGCGGACTATCTGCCCAAGAACGCGGTCCACTACCGCAGCAAGTCGAAGAACGCGCAGGAGGCGCACGAGGCCATCCGCCCGACCTCCATCGCGCGCACGCCGGATCAGGTGCGCGCACACCTGACGCCGGATCAGGCGCGGCTGTACGAGATGATCTGGAAGCGCACGCTGGCGTGCCAGATGACACCAGCGCGCTTCGACACGGCGAGCGTCGACCTGCGCGCGGGCCGCGCGGATACGCTGTTTCGCGCCACTGGCCAGACCCTGGTGTTCCCGGGCTTCATCGCGGTCTACAAAGAGGATGTGGACGACTCGCCCGATGACGGCGAGGAGAAGCTGCCGCCGCTGGAGGCGGGCGAGCGCGTTCCGGTCGATCGACTGTTCGGGGCACAGCACTTCACGCAGCCGCCACCGCGCTACACCGAAGCGAGCCTGGTCAAGACGCTGGAGGAGTACGGGATCGGGCGACCGTCCACCTACGCCAGCATCATCTCCACCTTGCAGGATCGTGGCTACGCGCTTCTGGACAAGAAGCGGTTCGTGCCGACTGACCTGGGCCGGCTCGTCAGCGGCTTCTTGAGCGCTCACTTCGAGCCGTACGTCGACTACGCCTTCACCGCCCGCATGGAGGATCAGCTCGACTTCATCTCCAACGGCAAGCGCGAGTGGGTTCCGGTGCTGAAGGAGTTCTGGGACGCTTTTTCCACGACGCTGGAGGAAAAGCAGGAGGTCGCGCGCGGCAGCCCGCTGGGCGAGAAATGCCCCAAGTGCAAGAAGGGAGAGCTGTATCTGCAGAACAGCCGCCGCGGCTTGTTCGTCGGCTGCAGCCGCTATCCAGCGTGCGACTACACGCGCCCGTGGGGTCCGTTGGCCGATGGCCCTATGAATCTCGGCAAGGACCCGGACAGCGGGTTGGACGTCCTGCTGATGCGGGGGCCCTACGGCTACTACGTCCAGCTCGGGCCGACGGACCCCAAGGCCGAGTCCAAGCCGAAACGGGCCGCGTGGCCGAAAAACACGCCCGTCGTTGCTGCAGATCTGGTGACCGCGCTCAAGTTACTCGCCCTGCCGCGTCAGCTCGGCCCTCATCCCGAAACCGGAAAGATGGTCGAAGCGAACGTCGGACCGTTCGGGCCGTACATCAAGCACGATGGCGCCTATAAGTCGATACCCAAAAGCGACAGCGTGTATGACATCGCGTTACCGCGCGCTCTCGAGCTGCTCGCGATGCCGAAGGCTGAGCGCGGTGCACCCGGCAAGCGCCTGGGCCCGCATCCGCAAGACCAGCAGCCGGTCGTGTTGTTGAGCGGTCGCTACGGTCCTTACGTGAAGCATGGGCGTGTCAACGCCACAGTGCCCAGCGACTACGACCCTGCCAGTCTCTCGTTGGAGCAGGCGCTCACGATCCTCGCAGCCAAGCAGGCCAAGCGTACGCCGGGCAGAGGCAAACCGCGCACCGCTAAACAGGCGGAGGCGACAGAGGCGCGGACGAGCACCTCAGCTAAGACGACAAAAGGAACGCCGGGCCGGGCGCAAACGGGGCGTGCGAGGTCTGCGCCACCACAGCACGGGGCGGCAGCGCGCACGACGGCAAGACCAGCGAAGCGACGGCGCGGCGGGTAAACCGCGGCGGCTTCTACACGTCGAGGTTGCGAACCCCGAGGGCGTTGGCTTCGATGAAGGCGCGACGCGGTTCGACCACGTCTCCCATCAGGGTGGTGAAAATCTCGTCGGCCGCGATCGCATCCTCGATCTGGGCGCGCAGCAGCCGGCGGGACTGCGGATCCATGGTGGTCTCCCACAGCTGCGTGGGGTTCATCTCGCCCAGGCCTTTGTAGCGCTGGATTGTGAGACCGCTTCTGGCTTGCTCCAGCAACCACTCCACCGCCTGGCGGAAGTCGCTCACCGGTTGCTTGTTGTCGCCCCGCTGCACGAGCGCCCCCGGTCCGAGCAGGCCCTCCAGCATTTTGGCAGTTTTGCGGATCTGCGCGTAATCGCCGCTGTCGACGAAATCGCGGTCAAGGTGGCTCAAGCGCAGGTTGCCGTGCTGCATCTTTCTCACCATCAGCAGGTGAGCTTCGGCTTTCTCGTCGAAGCGCGGCGACACAGTCACGCCTTCGCTGGGCAGGTTGCCAACCAGAGCAGCAGCGCTCGCCGCCGCTGCCTCAGCGCTGGACAAGTTGAGCTCGGGTCCGCGCAGCAGCGCATACAGCACGTCCACGTCGATCCGCCTGGATAGCCGCTCGATCACCGCCTCAGCCAGAATGTACTCGCGCGCGAGCTCGGCCAGGGCGTCTTTGGTGAGCGGCGGCATTCCCTCTCCACGATGCAGCTCTGCGTCGTTCAAGGCTGCCCGCAGCAGGTGATCCTTCAGCTCGTGATCGTCCTTGAGGTAGCGCTCGTCGCGGCCGTGCTTGACCTTGTAGAGCGGCGGCTGCGCAATGTAGATGTGACCCCGTTCCACCAGCTCCGGCATCTGGCGATAGAAGAAAGTGAGCAGAAGGGTCCGGATGTGCGACCCATCGACATCGGCATCGGTCATGATGATGATGCGGTGGTAGCGCAACTTCTCCGGGCGGTACTCCTCCTTGCCGATGCCGGTGCCGAGCGCGACGATCAACGTCGCGATTTCCTGCGACGAGAGCAGTTTGTCGAAGCGCGCCCTCTCGACGTTGAGGATCTTGCCTTTGAGCGGAAGAATCGCCTGGAACTTGCGATCGCGTCCTTGCTTGGCCGACCCTCCAGCCGAATCTCCCTCCACCAGATACAGCTCCGAGAGCGCCGGATCTTTCTCCTGGCAATCCGCCAGCTTCCCGGGCAGCCCGAATCCGTCCAGAACACCTTTCCGCCGGGTCATGTCCCGCGCCTTGCGCGCCGCCTCGCGCGCGCGCGCCGCCTCGATGATCTTGCCCACGATGGTCCTGGCGTCCGCCGGGTTCTCCAGCAGGAAGGCCATCAGCGCTTCGGACACGAACTCCTCGACCACCGGGCGCACTTCGGAAGAAACCAGCTTGTCCTTCGTCTGCGAGGAAAACTTCGGGTCGGGCAGCTTGATGGAAAGAATACAGGCCAGCCCCTCGCGCATGTCGTCGCCGGTGGTCTCGATCTTCGCGCGCTCCGCGTACTTGTTCTGCTCGATGTACTGATTGAGCGTGCGGGTCATCGCGCCACGCAGCGCGGTGAGGTGCGTGCCTCCGTCGCGCTGCGGAATGTTGTTGGTAAAGCACAGGACCGCCTCTTGGTATGAGTCGTTCCACTGCATGGCCACTTCCACGCTGATTCCGTCGCGCTGGCGCAGCGCATGGAAGATATGCGGGTGCAGGACGTTCTTGGTCCGATTGATGAACTCGACGAAGGCGCGAATGCCGCCCACGAACTGAAACACTTCCTCCTTGTCGTTGCGCTGGTCGACGAGCTCGATGCGCACGCCGTTGTTCAGGAAGGAAAGCTCGCGCAAGCGCTTGGCCAGGATGTCGTAGTGGAACTCGATGTTGCTGAACACTTCGGCGCTCGGCTTGAAGTGAACCTCTGTGCCACGCCGCTCCGTGCTCCCGACTTCCTTCAGCGCGCCGACCGGTTCTCCGTTCCGGAATTCCATCTGGTACACGTGCCCCTCGCGCCGAATGGTCAGGCGCAGCCACTCCGACAACGCGTTGACCACCGACACGCCGACACCGTGCAGGCCACCCGAGATCTTGTAGGAGTTGCTGTCGAACTTACCTCCTGCATGCAGCACCGTCATGACGATCTCGGCGGTAGAACGCCCGGACTCGTCGTCGGGGTGCACCTCAGTGGGAATGCCGCGGCCATTGTCGACGACCGTGACGGAGTTGTCGGAGTGGACTGTGATCTTGATGTCGTCGCAGTAGCCGGCCAGCGCTTCGTCGATGGCGTTGTCCACAACCTCGAACACCATATGATGCAGGCCGGTGCCATCGCTGGTGTCGCCGATGTACATGCCCGGGCGCTTGCGCACAGCCTCCAAGCCCTTCAAGACTTTGATGCTGCCCGCGGTGTAATCGGAGCTGCTGCCGTTCGCAGTTGGATCGGTCATCTGTGCTGGACTAGATACGCATGGGCATGACGACGTACTTGAAATCGGGGTTGCCCGGGATGGTCATCAACATGCTGCTGTTGGAGTCACCCAGCGCACACTCGAGCTGGGTGGCCTGCACGTTGCCGAGCACGTCGAGCAGATAGGTCACGTTGAAACCGACGTCCAAGGCCTCGCCGCCATAGCTGATGGCCAGCTCCTCTTCCGCCTCCTCGTGTTCACTGTTGCTGCAGACGATGCGCAGGCTGTCAGCGGTCAATACCCAGCGCACGCCGCGAAACTTCTCGTTGGAGAGTATCGCAGCCCGTTGCAGGGCTTGCTGGAGCGTGGCGCGATCACAAACGAAGCCCTTCTTGTACCCTGTCGGAATGACTTTCTGATAATCGGGGAACTTGCCATCCACCAGCTTGGTGACAAAGCTGACGCGTCCAAACGCAAAGCTCGCCTGATTGTCCGACACACGCAACGTGACGGGGTCGTCGGTATCCGCGAGCAGCTTGGTCAGCTCAAGGATTGCCTTACGCGGCAGAATGACGTCGGTCTTCACAGCGCCGAGGGGCGTGGTGTGCGTAGCCAACGCCAAGCGGTGCCCATCGGTCGCAACCACCACCAAAGCATCTTCACGCAGCGACAGCAGCAGACCATTCAGATAGTAGCGGATGTCCTGCTGAGCCATGGCGTACTGCACCAGTGCGAGGAGGCGTTTGAGGTCCTTCTGCGGGAGCTGCGCCTGTGCTGCCGGCTCGCTGCCGGCGGCGATCTTGGGGAAATCCTGAGCGGGCAGCGTCTGCAGGCTGAATTTGCTTCTCCCCGCGCGAAGCTGGAGGCGTTTGTCCTGCAGCTCGAGAGATACAGTCGTCGCATCGGGCAACGAGCGCAGAATGTCCTGCAGCTTGCGCGCCGATACGGTAGTCGCCTGCACGTCGGCGGTCTCTGAAGCATCAGCTTCCGCGGCCACTTGAATCTCCAGGTCCGTGGCCGTGAGCGACACTTTGCCTGCGCCAACCTCGAGCAGAACATTGGACAGGATCGGCAGGGTGTGGCGTCGTTCCACGACACCCCCAACCGCCTGTAGCGGCATGAGCAGGAGATTTCGGTCTACCTGGAGCAGGTTCATTGTTTATTGTTCCTGATAACGACTAATAATGAAGGGCCCCAATGCGGTGGAAATCTCCCTTTGGCCCGGTGGACAACGCAAGCCGGTCCTCGGGACCGGAGGATAAACAGGGTAGCGCCTGTGGAGAAATTGTGGGCAGTTCCGGCGCACCGAGCAGTCGTCGAGGTTATCCACAATGTGCGATAGAGGTACTGACATCAGCTGCGCAGAACCTGAAGCAGCGCTTCGAAGTCCCGGTTGATCTCGGGACTGTCGGATTTGAGCTCGGCCACCTTCCGGCAAGCGTGCAGAACAGTCGTGTGGTCTCGGCCGCCAAATGCGTCCCCGATGTCGGGCAGGCTCAATTGCGTGAGCTCTTTGGCCAGCGCCATCGCAATCTGCCGCGGCCGCGCCACGTTGCGGGAGCGTTTCTTGGAGTACATCTCCGATACCTTGATCTTGTAGTAGTCGGCGACGGTCCGCTGAATGTTGTCGATCGAGACCTGGCGAAACTGGATGGCGAGCACATCCTTGAGCGCTTCGCGGGCGAGGTCGAGCGAGACCGGCTGGCCGGCGAAATTGGAGTAGGCGAGGACGCGCTTCAGCGCGCCCTCGAGCTCACGCACATTGGATTGAATGTGCTTGGCGATGAAGAACGCTACGTCTTCCGGCAGGCGGGCGTCCTCGACTTCCGCTTTCTTGATCAGGATCGCAACCCGCATCTCGAGCTCTGGCGGCTCGATAGCCACCGTTAGCCCCCACCCGAAGCGAGAAATCAGGCGATCCTCCATGCCGGTGATTTCCTTCGGGTAGCTGTCGCAGGTGATGATCACCTGCTTGTGCGCATCGATGAGGGCGTTGAACGCGTAGAAGAACTCCTCCTGGGTGCGATTTTTCCCGCTGAAGAACTGGATGTCATCGATCAGCAGCAGGTCGAGGGAATGGTAGTACTTCTTGAATCCGTCGAACGCCTTGTGCTGATACGCTCGCACCACGTCCGACACGTACTGCTCGGCGTGGACGTAGCGAAGCTTGGCGTGTGGACTTTGCTCGTGCGCCAGGTTACCGATGGCCTGAATGAGATGTGTCTTACCCAGTCCAACCCCGCCATAGATGAACAGCGGGTTGTAGGCGGTGCCCGGATGCTCTGCTACTTGTAGCGCGGCGGCTCGCGCCAGCTGATTCGCCTTGCCAGTTACGAACGAGTCGAAGGTGAAGGATGGATTGAGGCGGCTGTGCTCGCGTATGCGAGCCTTGCTGGTGTCGGCTGCACTTGGGGCGGGCGGCGGTGCCGCCGGCGTGATGTGGGTCGCATGAGAATGACTCGCCAGCTGCAGCACGACCTCGACACGATCGGTGGCGGCTTCGCGCGCGAGCTGCTCAATCACCGGCAGGAACCGGTCCTTGACCCACTGCAAGACGAAACGATTTGGCGCCGTGATCGTGAGCAAACGCCCTTGGGACGCCGCTTGAAGGGGCTGGATCCACGTGCGGAATTGCTGTGGCGGCAATTCCTTCTCAAAGTGCTTGAGGCAATGATTCCAGAGGCCGTCCATTGCGGCTCGAGCGCAGCATCCAGGCTGGGTTGATTGTCGGACAAAGGTGAAACGCTATTGTACTGGCCGGCCGCAAAGTTATCCACAGGGGCGATTCACCAATTGACAATAGTGCCCCCTGCACCGTGTAATAGCCGGCTTTTTAGTGTCATCGGGGAAACAATATGAAGCGCACCTACCAGCCGTCGAAGATTCGCCGGGCGCGCACGCACGGCTTCCGTGCCCGCATGAAAACACTGGGCGGGCGTACGGTGCTGAACCGGCGCCGGGCCAAGGGCCGCAAGCGGCTTGCGGTCTGAGGCATTCCCCCGTCGTGCTCGCTTGCCCAGCGGAGAGGCGTTCCGGCAGCTCCTGGCCTCTCGACGGAGCTCAAGAAGTGAGCGCTTCCTAGTGCAGGCGAGGCCTAACGGTCGATGTTTTGCCCGCCTTGGCGTGGTGGTCGGAAAACGCGTGGCGGCGCTCGCTGTCGATCGCAGTTTCCTGAAACGCTTGGTGCGCGAGACGTTCAGGCGCCATCGACACGAAGTTGCGGGATTCGACTTACTGGTGCGGCCCCGGCGCGGCTTGTCTTCGCGTGAGCTTCGTGAGGCGCGCGAGGATCTGCATGCGCTGCTGGTTGCTGTCGTCAGATGAGGCGCGTGACTGCAGGCCTGATTCGCGCGTACCAGGCTGGCGTAAGTCCGCTGCTGGGTCCCTGCTGCCGCTTTCACCCAACTTGCTCGGAATATGCAATTGAATCAATCCTCTTCTACGGATTGACGAAGGGTGGCTGGCTGACGCTGCGGCGCCTCGCCCGCTGTCACCGCTGGCATCCTGGCGGTTACGATCCCGTACCGGCAAAGCCTGAAGGGCGCTGACCGCCATGGACAGTTTTCGGATCTTTGCCGGCGTCGTGTTCGCGGTCTCTGTGTTCTTCCTGGTGGAGGCATGGACTCGCGACCACCAAAAGGGTCCGCCGCAAGCTCCTCCTCGTGCCGCTCAGCAGCAAGGTGACACGGCTCCGCCTATTCCGACTACAGCTCTGGGCCAGGGCGCGACGCCTGCCGCCGTTCGCCCTGCCGACGTAAAGCCCACCAAAGGCGAGCGGATTCGCGTCGCCACCGACGTGATGCTGGCGGAGATCGATACCGTTGGCGGCGACCTGCGGAGAGTCGAGCTCGTTCGCTTCCGCGACACTTTCGATCGCAACCAGAGTCTGGTTCTGCTGCAGGACAACGAGCAGAACGTCTATGTTGCGCAAAGCGGTTTGATCGGCGACAAGCTTCCCAATCACACGTCACAGTTCAAGAGCGCTCAGGCCTCATACGAGTTGGCGCCGGGCGCAGACGCCGTTACGGTGCGCCTCACTGCGGCGGCCGAAGGCGGCGCGCAACTGGAGAAGACCTACGTCTTTCATCGCGGCAGCTATGCGGTGGACGTCAGCTTTCGGGTCACGAATACCGGCACGACTGCCATCGCGCCATTCGCCTACTTTCAGCTCGTGCGTGACACCAAGCCCCCGCCGGGCGATTCCAAAATGGTGCCGGTATTCAACGGAATAGAAATATATACCGAGAAAGACAAGCTGAGCAAAGCGTCCTTCGACGACATCCTGAAGAACAAGCTGACCTACCCCAAATCGGCGCCGGATGGATGGATCGCCGTCGTCCAGCATTACTTTCTCGCTTCGTGGCTGCCAAAGCCTGGGGAACTGCGCGAATACTTCGTCCGTAACCTTGACAATGGCATGTTCGCGGCCGGGGTGATCCTGGGGGCGGGACGCATCGAACCAGGCAAGAGCAACGAGGTTTCGTCGCGCCTGTACGTCGGCCCGCAGGAGCAAGGACTGCTCAAGACCCTGGCACCGGGGCTCGAGCTCACCGTCGACTATGGTTGGCTGCGCCCATTGGCGGTGCCTTTGTTCTGGGTGCTGAACGAAATCCACTCCGTGGTCAATAACTGGGGCGTGGCCATCATTCTGCTGACCGTCATCATCAAGCTCATCTTCTATCCCTTGTCGGCGGCAAGCTATAAATCGATGGCCAAGATGAAGGTGCTTGCGCCTAAGCTGCAGAGGCTCAAGGAGCGCTTCGGCGACGATCGCCAGCGCATGCACCAGGCGATGATGGAGTTGTACAAGACCGAGAAGATCAACCCGTTGGGCGGGTGTTTGCCGATCGTGGTGCAGATCCCCGTCTTCATCGCGCTGTACTGGGTGCTGCTGCTCAGCGTCGAGCTGCGGCAGGCCCCGTTCATACTGTGGATTCAGGATTTGTCGCGCCCGGACCCGTTCTTCATCCTGCCGATCCTGATGGGCGCAACCATGTTCATCCAGACTTGGCTCAATCCAACACCGCCCGACCCGATGCAAGCCAAGCTCATGAAGATCATGCCGATCGCCTTCAGCGTGTTCTTCTTCTTCTTTCCTTCGGGGCTGGTCCTGTACTGGCTGGTCAACAACATCCTGTCCATTGCCCAGCAGTGGCGGATCACGCATGTGCTAGAGCGGGCGAAGACCGCTCATGGCGGAAGCTGACGTTATCGCCGCGCTCGCCACGGCGAGCGGCCGTTCAGCAGTCGGCATCATCCGGTTGTCGGGTCCCGACCTGATCCCGTTCATGATTGGATTGCTAGGACGCCAGATCCCACCTCGCCACGCGGTGCTGACCGACTTCCTCGACGCTGGGCGGGAGGCTGTCGACAGCGGGCTCGCGCTGTTTTTCCCCAGGCCCCACTCGTATACCGGGGAGGACGTTCTCGAGCTGCAGGCGCATGGCGGTCCGGCAGTGCTGCAACTTCTGCTGCGCCGATGTGTGAACCTCGGGGCGCGCTTGGCTCAGCCGGGCGAGTTCACGCGGCGGGCCTTTCTCAACGACAAGATGGACCTGGCGCAGGCCGAGAGCGTCGCGGATCTGATCGAGGCGGGGTCAGAGGCGGCTGCACGTGCGGCTGTGCGCTCACTGAAGGGAGAGTTGTCCAGCGAGGTGAGAGCGCTTACGTCCGAGCTCGTGACGCTGCGCACGTGGGTAGAGGCATCCATTGATTTCCCAGACGAGGACGTCGATCCGGGCGACCAGGACAAATGGCGGGAGAGCCTGGAAACCCTGCGCCAGGACATCGAGCGGATCAAACGCACTGCTGCGTCGGGGAATCTGCTGAGAGATGGGATCGAAGTGGCGCTCGTTGGTCGACCCAACGTGGGTAAATCCAGTCTTCTCAATCGGTTGGCTGGAGAGGAACTGGCGATTGTCACGCCCATTCCGGGAACCACCCGCGACACCGTCAAGGGCGAATTCCTGTTCCAAGGCGTAACCATCCGTCTCACCGACACGGCAGGCTTGCGAGACGCGCGCGATGCAGTCGAAAGAATTGGGATTGAGCGGACGTGGCGGGCAGCCCGCGCCTCGGACGTGGCGCTGCTGGTCATAGATGCCACAACTGGCCGCACCGCCGAGGATGAAATGATTGGGAGGGAGCTCTCGCCTGGCGCCAAACGTATCTCGGTATTCAACAAGATCGACCTGTCGGGTGTGGCGCCGGGTCGGCGGCGTGGCGAAGGCGGTCTCGAGGTGCAAGTGTCAGCGCTCACGGGGGCTGGAATCGACTTCCTTCGCCG